>Ga0079226_10001312_pt1 | contig 19038 bp, 18 predicted proteins | sample Poulit2014_FD_76345 | JGI IMG/M metagenome (GOLD analysis project Ga0079226, IMG submission 76345) | Agricultural soil microbial communities from Georgia to study Nitrogen management - Poultry litter 2014 | ecosystem: Environmental > Terrestrial > Soil > Agricultural land | place: USA: Georgia... | reverse complement strand
GTCGAACAAACCCCGCCCGGCACCGGCGACCCGACGGGCCACCACGAAGTGCAGGCCGATGTCACGGCCGTTGGACACATACGGCACGAACGGTGCCAAGGGTTTTTGTCCGGCGGTGGTGAGGGAACGTCGCAAAGACACAGAACTCTCCAGGGGTTTACTGAGGTGAACTGGCCTCGCTCAAGGGAACTGGGGCGTGCGGGGATGGCCTGTGTTAAGTACGACCCCCAGGGGTTATTGGTTCACATGTAAACACGACATCGCCATATTTTTTGTTTACTTGTGGCGGGTGTTGTGCGGCGAGAACATTCGTCGTACCTGGTCAGTGCCTGTGCACCAGGACTTCGGAGTCGGGGAGGGGTGTGAAGGAGCCCCTCTTCGTGGTCGGTCCATGCCCTGCGTGGTCACCTCTGTGGCTCAGGGCCTGGCTTCGGCTCGTGGGAGTTCCGTAAAGAATGTAAAAACAGACAGAAAACAACTTTACACACAGAGGATTAATGTTTTCAATCGTGTGGGCCAATAATCTTCGGAGGGAAGGTTTCAGAAAAAAGCAGGAAGAAAGGCTCATGTTTTCCCCTGAACAGGTTAGGGTCATCGTGTTGAGCGTGGTGAAAACTTTTCTGATCGTTGCGGTACCCGGAACCGGTGCGGCGGAGACCACGAAGTCCGAGGTCACAGAGGCAGAGAGCGAGGAGAGCGGGATCGAGTGCACGCGGAAAGCCGTTTTTCGCGGCCTGGTCACTTATCAGTGCACCACCGAATCCCAGGACACCCGGTGGTATGTGCAGGGAAGGTGCAACCTGTTGCCCCTCGGGACCTTGCCGATCCACTCCCGCACGGTGGAGGGCGACGGAACAGTCACTCTCGCCTGCCCCAGCAGCACTTTCCCCGGTTTCCTCGCTTCGCACGGGGTCCGGGTCATCACCTGAACCGGCTGATCGGTCGACAGGGGCCCCAACCGTGAAGGAGTGGGGTCCCTTGGTGTGTCCCCAGGTTTTCTGGCTCCAAATAACAAGAAAAAACAACCGAAAAAACCCGGTTTCCTATGATATGAGCCGAACCACGTAGAAGCTGTAGGCCCAAACGGCCCCAGACAACCGAACTGTGAGTCAAAGGGGGAGCAAAACGTGGCCAGGCCCGAAAGAATCATCGACCCCGAGGAAGGCCCCATCCAAAGGTTCTCCTACGACCTACGCCAACTCAGAAAGGATGCGGGGAACCCGACCTACCGTGACATGGCGGCCCGGGTCCACTACTCCGTGGCGGCCTTGTCCGAGGCAGCCCGCGGCACACGGAAACCGACCCTGGAGATCACCCGTGCCTATGTCCGGGCCTGCGGTGGGAACCGCGCGGACTGGGACAGACGTTGGCACGACCTCAACGCCTCTCTCGGACTTGAGGCACAAGAGGAGGAAGTCCTCTTGCCCGCCGAGGTCGGCCTGCCCGGTGGAATCGTCATCGACTCCGTCGACAGGCTCCCCACCCGAACCAGAGGCCCTTCACTGACCGAACTCGAACCGACGACTCCTTCTGTGGGGTCGTCGGACACGGTCCCGGCCCGGTTCGCCTACATGCTCACCATCGGCTCTTTCGTTATCGGAGTACTCATCTCCTTGCTGATCACCTTCACCACGTTGAGCGCCCTACAGATCACTTGAGACACCCCGCGTCACTTGAGACAACCTCCCCGGAGGCCACCCTTCACGGTGGTCGCCGGGGACCGAGGGAGAGACTGAACAATGAGATGGCTGGTAACGGGTGCGGGCGGCATGCTCGGAACAGAGATTGTGCGTCTGCTGCGAGCCGAAGGTGAGAAGGTGACCGCCGCCTCGCGTGCCGACCTCGACCTCACGGATCCCCAGGCCTGCCGACCGGCCGTGAGCTCACACGACGTCGTCGTCAACACAGCGGCGTGGACGGATGCGGACGAGGCCGAACGGCACGAGGAGAAGGCCTTCGCGGTCAACACCCTCGGCCCTGCCGCGTTGGCGCGAGCCGCATCCGAGGCGGGGGCCAGACTCGTCCATGTGTCCACAGACTACGTCTTTCACGAAGAACCGGCCACGGGGACCGAACGTTCGGATTACGACGAGGACGCCCCTGTCCATCCCCGCTCCGCCTATGGGAGGACCAAGGCGGCCGGGGAATGGGCGGTTCGCTCTCTGTGCCCCGATCACCTCATCCTGCGAACTGCTTGGTTGTACGGCGCCCATGGATCCTGTTTTCCGAGGACCATCTTGCGCAGGGTCCGGGAACTGGGAACGGTACGTGTGGTGGACGACCAGGTCGGACAACCCACGTGGACCTTGGACGTGGCCCGGTTGATCTTCACTTTGGTCCGCTCTTCCGCACCTTCGGGGATCTATCACGCCACCTCTTCCGGCCGAGCGAGCTGGTTCGAGTTCGCACAGGCCGTCGTGGTGTCGGCCGGGCTCGACCCGGACACGGTCGTCCCGGCCACCACCGAGGAAATCTCGAGGAGGGCGCCTCGCCCACCCTTTTCCGCCCTCGGCCACGCGGCTCTGGAGCGACTGGCCGAGAACGGAAAGGATGTCGCACCCATCGGGGACTGGCGGCGGCGGTGGGAGCGTGCCGCCTCACTGTTCCCGGGTCCGAGCCGACCGTCCGGTCCCGGAGAGTTCGGTCCCGGACAGCGCTTCGGAAATGCCTACGATCCGGTCAGTACGCATCAGGCCACCCGCGTAGACGCGGCCGCCCACCCACAGCAGCCCCACGATGGACACCACCATCAACGTTGCTGCGGCCCCGAACTCCCACCAGGAGACCGCGCCGCTCACGGCACGCAGGGGCATGAGGATCGGTGAGAAGGGCGGAAGGAGGGAGAACACACGGGTTGGTGTGCCCTCGGGGTCGGCCAGTACGAAGAAGATCGGCCCCATGGCCGCCGCGATGATCCCGACCACGGGGGTGAGCACGCTCTGGAGGTCCTCCGGGCGGGTGGCAAGAGCACCAGCCACGGCGAACATCGTCGCGAAGAACGGGTATCCCAGAAGGAACCACACGAGGATGTGACCGACCACCACGGCGGCGTCGGTGGGGATACGGAGCACCCCGAACGCCACGACGGCAACTGCTCCCACCGCGATGACCAGCAGCATTTGGGCCAGTCCCACCAGGCCCAGACCGACGATCTTCCCGGCGAGCAGGTGCCAGGGGCGCACCATCGCCAAGAGGATCTCCACGATCCTGCTGCTCTTCTCCTCCACCACGCCCTGCCTGATGGACTGCCCCAGTACCAGGACGAGGACGTACAGCAGAAGTACACCCACGACGGCCACCATCAGCCGTTCGTGTGCCCGATCGGCGGCCTCATCCAGCCATCGCTGTTCCAGAGGAGGTACGGACAGGAACTCCAAGGCTTCGGCCGGATCGATCCCGAGCTCTCCGAGGGAGTACACCGTGAACGCGTGCTGGTGGGCGTCACCGAGCAGCGTCTCCAACTCCGGGGACGGTAGTTCCTGATAGACGACTTCGCGGCCCTCCACCAACGCTGCGTCCACCGTGCCCTCGGCCACTGCGGCCTCGGCCTCGGCGAGGTCGGCGTACTCGATCACCTCGACCGTCGCGGGCCCTGTGGCCATGCGGTTTTCGACGGCCTCCACGAACCGGTCACGTTCGTCCACCACCGCGACCGAGTACTGGGAAGGGCCCATGTTGAAGGCAAAGGACATCCCCATCACACCGAAGACGAGAGCGATGACGAAGACGAAGGAGATCAGGAAGCCTCGATCACCGACCTTGGTGGTGATTTCTCGGGCGGCGAGAGTGCTGACCAGACGCCAGGAGGAAAGAGGGCTCTTGGCGCCCCCCGTTTCCCGTGCTGCGCTCATGCGTTCGTCACCCCTCGGAAAAGTTCGGTCACGGAGGGTCTGCGCCACGCGTAGTGGGTGAGTCGGCCCGAGGCGCGGATCGCGTCGAGGAGTTCTTCCTCGCGTTCGGGGTTGTTCATCCGCAGCATCACACGGGCTTGCTGTCGATCGACGACGGTCACTTCGGGCAGATTCTCCGGCCAGTCGTCGCGGGCCCCTTCGACCTCCACCTCCAGGATCCAGGAGCGTATCCGCTCGCGCTCTTGAACGAAGGTTTCCTTTGCCACGATGCGGCCCTGGTCGATGATGCCCACGGAGTCGCACAGGCGCTCCACGAGATCGAGTTGATGGCTGGAGAGGAACACCGGAACACCGGTCTCGCGACGTTCGCGCAGCACCTCGAGAACGGTGTCCAGGGCCGTGGGATCGAGCCCGGAGAAGGGCTCGTCCAGGACGAGCAGGTCGGGCTCGTGGATGAGCGCCACCGCCAGTTGGACCTTCTGCTGGTTGCCCAGAGAGAGCGCTTCCAGTCGGTCTCCACGGTCGAGTTCGACCTCCAACCTTTCCAACCACAGGTCGGCCCTGCGGCCCGCCTCCCGCCGATCATGGCCGTGGATGCGGGCGAAGTGCATGAGCTGGGCCCGGGGGCGCATACGCGGGTACAGGCCCCGTTCCTCTGGGATGTAACCGAAGCGGTGCCGGACGGAGTTGTCGACGGGTTTTCCCTGCCAGCGGACCTGCCCGCGGTCCGGGGACAGGAGTCCCAAGGCGATGCGCATCGCCGTGGTCTTTCCTGCCCCGTTCGCTCCGCAGAACCCGAACATCTCTCCCGGGCGTACCTTCAGGCTCAGCCCACGCAGGACCTGTTTGTCCTGGAAGGACTTGTGCAGGTTGTCGAACTCCAGCATCAGTTCCTCTCCTGGGGAACCAGCTCGAACAGCGTACGCACGGAACTGGCTTCGCCCTCCCAGGTCACAGTCAGCCCCGCGCGGGCGATCAGATCCTTGAGTTCGGCCACGGTGCGGTCGGTGCTCGGGACCGTCGCCATGCTGCGGAACTGGACCGCCGCCTGGTCGGCGGGGTCGGGCAGGTCGAAGCTGAGGTTGACGTCGGCGAGCAGGATGCGTCCTCCGCTGCGCCGAGCCGCGTTTGCGCAGTTGCTCAGGATACGCACGGCCGACTCGTCGTCCCAGTCGGCCAGGATGGCCGAGAGCAGGTAGACGTCCGCGTCCACCTCCAAGGGGGCGAAGAAGTCGGCCTCCACAGTCGTGCAGCGTGCGGCCAACCCGGCCTCCTCGATGGGGCCCCGGGCCAACTCCGCGAAGACCGGAAGTTCCGCCAGGGTGCCACGCAGGTGCGGATTCTCTTGGAGGAGCGCGATGAGTAGCTGCCCCTTGTTCCCGCCGAAGTCCACGACATGCCCGACCTCGGACCAGTCGTACTCCTTCAGGACGCGCTCGGCCTCCCAGGCGATCCCCGGGTGGCTGAGCTCGTCGAGGGACTTTTTGTAGACGGGGTCGGCGCTGAGGTCGGCCCAGTAGTCGCGTCCGAACAGATCCTGGTATGCGGATTTTCCCGTGCGAACGGTATGGATGATGTTGACCGTGGCCATCTCCCCGCGTCCGAACATCACGTCCATGTCGAAGGCGGTGCGCAGCCCCACCTCGGCGTCGTCGCGTAGCAGTTCCCCCAGTTCGGTGAGCACGTACTCTTGCGGCCCGACCTCTTCCAGTACGTCGATGGTGGCGAGGTAGGTCAAGAGCCTTTCGAGCGCGACCTGGTGCGTCTTGGTGCGCTCGGCGAGTGCGTCCGCCGTGGTGATGCCGTCCGTGATGTGGTCGGCCAGCCGCAGCGTCGCGGCGACCCGGATCGAGGTGGCGGGCAGTAGGTCGGCTTTCTTGAGTAGTTCCTTGACCTTGCTCATTTCTTCCATGGCGATCACTCCGATCCATTTTCGTGAACTCGTTCGGGGTGAACCTACCTCGAAAGCTGAAGATGGGGGAGGGGTGTATGTACGCGAAGCATGTATGCCTCCGTTTATAAATAAAGAACGTTCTCCATAGAAAATCAAACGAAAACTTTTCAACCCCTCCCTTCCTGCGGAATTTTTACCCGCTACGTTAGCCAAACCCGTAGAAAATTGTGTACAACCTGAATCCGGAAAATACTGGTGGCGGAACCATGAAGAAGTCAGGTGGGCACGACAGAAGAGAGACCAAGGATGAAAGCCCTCGTACTGGCGGGCGGATCGGGTACCCGACTGCGCCCCATCACCCATACACGCGCCAAGCAACTCGTCCCTGTGGCGAACAAACCCGTCCTGTTCTACGGCCTGGAAGCGATCCGGGACGCGGGGATCACGGAGGTCGGGGTCGTCGTGGGAGACACCGCACCCGAGATCGAGGAGGCCGTGGGCGACGGATCGGACTTCCGACTCCAGGTGACCTACCTTCGCCAGCAAGCCCCTTTGGGGCTCGCACACGCGGTCATGATCGCTCAGGACTTCCTGGGGGAAGACCCGTTTGCCATGTACTTGGGCGACAACTTCATTGTCGGTGGCATCAGCGACCTCGTGCACTCCTTCGATCCCGCACAGGCCGCGGCCGGCATTATGTTGACCCCCGTCGACGACCCCCGACAGTTCGGCGTCGCGGAACTGGACCCACAGGGCCGCGTCATGGGCTTGGAGGAAAAACCGGAACACCCCAGGAGCGACCTGGCCCTGGTCGGCGTGTACCTCTTCACAGCCATGATCCACGAGGCCATCGCCGAGATCAAACCCTCTTGGCGCGGGGAACTGGAGATCACCGACGCCCTCCAATGGCTCATCGACAACGACCACCCCGTCAGTTCGACCAAGGTCGACGGTTATTGGAAGGACACCGGTGACACGGCCTCCATGCTGGAGGTCAATCGGCTCATCCTTGACCGAGTCGAAGGGCTGGTCGACGGTGACGTCGACGAGGAGAGCGAACTGGTGGGGCGGGTCCGCCTGGCCGAGGGTGTGAGAATCCGACGGTCACGGATCGTGGGCCCGGTGGATATCGCCCCCGGGACGCTCATCACCGACTCCTATGTCGGACCTTCCACGTCCATCGCTGCGAATTGCTTGATCGACGACAGCGAGATCGAACAGTCCATCGTCTTGGAGAACGCCACCATCCAGGGCATTCGCAGGATCGAAGCGTCCCTCATCGGCCACCACGCCAGAGTCACGCCGGCGATCCGACGCCCCGAGGCCCATCGCCTGGTCCTCGGCGACCACAGTGAGGCACAGCTATGGCGATGAGAGTTCTGGTGACAGGAGGGGCCGGGTTCATCGGTTCCCACTACGTACGATCCCTGTTGGACCAAGAGGACGACCCGCCACGGGTGACCGTGCTCGACAAGTTCACCTACGCGGGTAACCTCGCCAACCTGGCGGGTCACCTGAACCGCTGCGACGTGATCGAGGGCGACATCCGTGACGGGGAGCTCTTGCACTCACTCCTGCCGGGGCACGATCTGGTGGTGAACTTCGCGGGGGAGACCCACGTCGACCGCTCCATCCGTAGTGGTCAGGAGTTCGTGCTGTCCAACACCACCGGGGTGGAGACCCTGGCTCGTGCCTGCCTGGACACAGGGACCCCTCGCCTGGTGCAAGTCTCCACCGACGAGGTCTATGGGTCCATCTCCGAGGGTTCGTGGGACGAGACGACGCCGTTGTCCCCGAATTCCCCCTACGCCGCAGCGAAGGCCGGCGGTGACTTCTTGGCGCTGTCCTACGCCAGAACTCACGGGCTCGACGTTCGCGTCACCCGTTGCTCCAACAACTATGGCCCTTACCAGTTTCCGGAGAAGCTCATCCCCCGGTTTGTGACCAACCTGCTGGAGGGAGAGCGGTTGCCGCTGTACGGCAGTGGTACCAACGTGCGGGAGTGGGTCCATGTGGACGATCACTGTCGCGGCATCCAGTTGGTCGCCGAGCACGGTGAGCCCGGCGAGGTCTACCACATTTCCGGGGACGACACCCTGTCCAATCTGGAGGTGGTGGAGATGCTGCTCGAATTGTGCGGGGCCGACTGGAACAGCGTCGACCGGGTCGAGGACCGCAAAGGTCACGACCTGCGATACGCGCTCAACGACAACCGTCTGCGTGAACTCGGCTACCGTCCGCGCATCGGCTTTCGTGAAGGGCTCTCCGAGACCGTCCGCTGGTACGTGGACAACCCGGCCTGGTGGAAACCGCTGCGACAACTCATTTAGGAGATGTGCCCGCCCATCCCCCGGGGCGTCCGACCGGATGCCCCGGCGGTGGGACGCCTGGTTCGTTTCTCTGAGGCCGTAGCCAAGGGAGGGGCGGAGCGATCCTTGTCCGACAGCACGGGGTCCCCGTCCAAGGGCCACTTCACACCGAGGTCGGGATCGAGCGGGTTCACACCACGCTCGTCCTCCGGAGAGTAAGGGGTGGAGCACAGGTAGAGAACGGTACTTCCCTCCTTGAGGGACAGGAAGGCGTGCCCCAGACCCTCGGAGATGTAGACGGCCCTGGGACGCCCGGCCTCCAACAGGACGGCATCCCAGGCGCCGAAGTTCGGAGAGTCCGGACACAGGTCGACGACGACGTCGAAGACGGCTCCGCTCACACAAGTGACGTATTTGGCCTGTCCGGGATCGCCCACCGAATAGTGCACACCGCGGAGAACGTTCCTCCCCGACACCGACCAGTTGGCCTGTGCCACATTTATCGGCAGACCGGAAGCCGCCTCCAAGGCATCGTTCCGGAACCATTCGAGGAATACACCCCGGTGGTCGTGGTGCAGTCTCGGCTCGTGTATCCAAGCCCCTGCGATCTTCAGTGGTTCCATGGGAACGAGACTGGCACAGGAGATCGATGTACACACGGTCCCCAGTATTGACCACGGCCATGTACAAAGCCCTGGCCACAGAACACATCAGCTTGTCCGTAAACATCGGATTCGTTTTCTGAGAAAACCATTTTTTTGTCCTCCTACAACACGTCTTCACATTTTCGATTCACATTATTTATCGACTTGTAGACAATCTTGAGGCGCCACAGGATTGGGCCATGCTCACTCAAAGAAGCCCGTCGATCGGGTGGATCTCCAAGATCCTGGGAGATGTGGGTGTCAGCGACGACCTGCTGTCTGCCCACATCCAGGACCGAAGAATAACCGAATCCTCCCCGCAGGAACTGGTCAAGTGTCTTTCCGTGGCGTTCTACGAGATCTTCCACGCGGGGATCCTCCCGGAGAGAGCTTGGCTCCCGCGTGGCCTACGGCATCCCGATTGCGAACAGCGGCTCGCCGAGGTGGTCCCCCACAGTGAGATCACTGTTCCGGTGGTCATTCGCTCGCGGCCGACAACGACCCGATGGAGTTCAGCACCGCAGGTACTCGTCGAGCGGGACGGCGTACGTGTCTGGGTGCCTGAGGAAGCCGTTCCCGAAGGGCGGAGCCTGGACTACCGAGAAGGCGTACGTGTCCCCTTCCGGGCCTCCCCCTGCAGACCAGCCCTGTCCCCCGGGTTCTTCTTCACCGAAGGGTCACGTGTGCCCCGGAACAGTACTGAGAGTCTGCGCATGTACTTCCACGTCGCCGACTTCGACTCCGCAATACCCCTCTGGGAGGCCCTGCTCACCGCGTTGGAGGACAGCCGAGCCGAGTATCAGGCCAAGGTCCTCTCCTCACCGCTGCTCTACCCACGCCGTGACGCGATCGTGGTCTACCTCAGCCAGGACACCCTTCCCCTGATCGCGGAGATCGCGGCAGCCGGCGATGGACTCCCCGGACTCAACCCGGAGGTCTCCCACTTCGCCCGACCTCTGCGTCCGGGTGTCTCCGTTGCCTGGGAACCGGCCGATCCCCGCCCCGGCATGAGCCGACTCAGCTTCGGCCAGCACCGTGCATCGGTGTTCGCCAAGGCTCTTGTGGACGCCAAAAAGCAGGGAGAACCGGTGGTGCCCTTCCTCAAATCGGCGTTCGTCGCAGCCAACATCGATCCGCTCACGCCCTTCCGGAATCTCACCTCGCCCACAGACGACCAGGAGTAGACGTGCAGAACACACCCAAGAGCCTCCGGCGCAGCGGTCTTCGTGACCGCCTCGGCACCTTTCTCCGTACCGGCCTGCCGCCGACCTGGCAACTGGCGCTGGGTCTCGTCCTGGCCCTGCGGCACCGACTCACCGGTGGGCACGGGGCCGGACCTGAAAGGGCAAAGGCGAGTTCATGACCTACCACATCCTTCGTGACACCCACGCGGCGCCGGCGCATATCGACATCATCTGTCCCACTCACAACCGCTCCGCCGCTATCCGTTCCACCATCGACAGCGTGTTCGCCCAGACGGTCACCGACTGGCGTCTCATCGTCGTCTCGGACGGTTCGTCCGACGATACCGAGGCGCAGGTGTTGGCTTACGACGACCCGCGTGTCACCGTGCTGCGCTGTGACCGCCATGGACACCCGGGGGGACCCCGCAACATCGGTCTGGCACATGCCGACGCGCCCTATACCGCCTACATCGACCATGACGACGAATGGACCCCCGACCATCTGGCCACCCTGCTGCACGTCCTGAGCGAGGGTGCCGACATCGTCGCCACCGGCTGCGTCCGTGTGTCCCCGGAAGGGAAACGGACCCCCACCGACATCATCGATATGGTCTGGCATCCCGAACTGCAGACTCTCACCGGGCTCAACGAGCCCTCCCGAGTCGGGCACATCGGGGACCTTCCTCTCCGCGTGGGTGGTTGGAGTACCGAGGAGTTCGGTTTCGAGGACTGGGACCTGTGGTGGCGGTTGGCCGAACACGGATACCGCTTCAGTACCGTGCCGGACCACACAGTGCTCATGTTGCAGAGCAAGGGCACCCGTAGGGAAACCATCACCGCTCGCTACCAGGTACTCATCACCGAGGTGCCCGACGCCGACGTGGCCACCTCTGTCCTCGAACAACTCGACACCCCCGAGGAACGGACCCGTATGCACGCCTACTGCCGCACGGACCTGATCGACTGGCACCGGCGGATGGCCGAGTCGAGCGACTATGTGCTGCCACGTGGGGCGGTACTGGAAGAAGTCCTCTCCGGGCTCGTCGCACGGGTCAGGCGTATGCCTCCGGGTGACGGGTACGCCGCGATGTTCGCGGCCCCCTGCGGTGACCGCTACGGGCTCCACCTCCCGCTCTGGTGTGCCGACCGGTCCCACGCGGCCCGCATTGCCCAGCTGTCGGCCGAACGGGACCTACGTCAACGGGCACGGCTGCAGGGCCTGATCCGGGAGTGCATCGCACGCGTCGGTCAAAGGGAGGTCTTCGGTGTTACTGGCTGAGATGATCCTGCTCCTCAATTCCCTCCGGGCCGGGCCCGGAGGAACCGACCGGGTGATCGAGCAGCTCGGTCTCGAACGTGTGGCGGAACTGGCTCTGGAGGAGGTGCTCTTCCGAGCCGACCTCACAGAACTGCCCCACGGGAACGGGGACACGTTTCTCATCCGGATCGACTTCGAGCACCCCGGGCACGAGCCGGTGTCGGCCCTGCTCAGAATCTCTCCGAAGGAGGTCGCACGGGTCACAGAAGAGACGCCTCGACCGGTGCTCTCGGTGACCCAGGACCTCACCGAGGTTCTCGTCGCCCTCTACGGCTGCCCGGGAGAGACCGTGGCGGGCAGCCGCAACGTGCGTTGGCCTGGTTTGTGGCGTGACATGTCCGCTTTTCAACCCGGGGTCTTTCCCGAACGTCGAGTGCTCTCGGCGGCGGAGCGGATCTTGTCCGCCCTTGACGGTGGTGAACGGGAGAACCTTTCCCGTATCGCGGTCCGACACCGATCGGACAAGTGGGGGGCACACCGGTACGCGCCCCACTACGAACGGCACCTGTCCCGATTCCGAGACCGGCAGATCACCTTTGTGGAGATCGGGGTGGGCGGCTACCACGACCCGGATCTGGGCGGAGAATCCCTGCGGATGTGGAAGCGTTTCTTCCCCCGTGCCCTGATACACGGGGTGGACATCACCGACAAGAGCCCACACCACGAGCCTCGCATCACCACCTGGGTCGCCGACCAGTCCGATCCGGATTCCCTGACGGCGTTGGCAGAGAAACTGGGTCCCTTCGACGTGATCGTCGACGACGGAAGTCACGTCAATGACCACGTGGTGACCTCCTTCGAGGCACTCTTCCCCCACCTTCGTGACGGAGGCGTGTACGTGGTGGAGGACCTGCAGACCGCTTACTGGCCCGCATTCGGCGGTTCCCCCGATGCGGACGACAACACCAGCATCAGTTTCCTGAAGGGCCTGGTCGATGGGCTGAACCACGAGGAGTTCCCCTTCGGAGCGCGGCCCGGGGCACGGGCGACCGATGCTCTGATCAGCGGCGTGCACTTTTACCACAATCTCGCGTTCGTGGAGAGGGGAGGTAACAGGGAGGGTTCGCCGTTGGCTCGTGCGTTGGAGGGGGCCGGTCTCCCGGCCGGGGCCCCGAACCGAAAAAGATTCGGAAAATCTTGAGAAAACCGCAGGGAAGCAACATGGTGAACATGGACAGCACAACTGTGAGGAAAACCGAACGGCGAGCCGAGCCGATATCGGCCGATCCGCCGGCCGTTCGTGTCCGAGACCTCCGACAGAGTTACGGTTCCTTCGAAGCGGTCAAGGGCGTTTCCTTCGACATCGCTCCGGGTGAGCTCTTCGCGCTCCTCGGCACGAACGGTGCCGGGAAAACCACGACGATCGAGACCCTGGAGGGTTTCCGCCGCCCGGCCGGGGGTGAGGTCCGTGTCCTGGGTGCCGACCCCTACAACCAGCCGCCCGAGCTGTGTGACCGGGTCAACGGCGTGCTCCAGCAAAGTGGTGTGTTCGGTGAGTTGACCGTGGCCGAGACCATCCAGCTAGGGGCAGACCTTGCGGCGAACCCCCGAAACACCGCCGAGATCATCGACATGATCGGCCTCACGGACAAGGTCAAGGTGCAGGTCCGCCAACTTTCCGGTGGCCAAAAGCGCCGTCTCGACCTGGGTCTGGCTGTCCTCACTCGCCCCGAGGTGCTCTTCCTGGACGAACCGACCACCGGAATGGACCCGGAAGGACGGCGTGACACCTGGGAGGTCATCGAGACCCTCACCTCCGAAGGCACAGCGATTTTGCTCACCACCCACTATCTGGAAGAGGCCGAACGGCTCGCCGACAGGCTCGCGATCATGCACCGAGGAGAGATCCGGGTGGAGGGCGAACTTCACGACGTCCTCGTCGGTTGGGGTGACCGCATCGGCTTCCAACTTCCCGAGGACGTTCCGGTCACGGACCTTCCAGATCTGCCCAACAGCACCTTCGAACTGCGGGGCCGACGCAATGTCACGTGGTGCGAATACACCGTCGGTGGGACCGACACCCTCGGTCGCGCCCAACAGGCACTGACCCCTCTGGCCACATGGGCGCAGAGTGAGAACGTGCGCCTTGCTCGGCTCGAGGTCCGCAGCGCCTCACTGGAGGACGTCTTCCTCAGCATTGCCGCCGACGACTTGTCCCAACTGTGAACACGGCCCCGGGCCGGCAGCACCGATCAGGAGAGAACATGGCCACCACCGATGTCCACTCGCAACCGAGTTCCCCGCACCGCTCCAGTCGGTCATTCGGGGGCTTCGTCCGACAGACACTGAAACTGACCCGTACCGAGTTCGTCCTCTTCTACCGCTACCGCGTCGCTCTGTTCGCTGCGGTCATCCCGGGCGTCTTCGTCCTCCCGGCCTTCCTCGGTGACGAGGGCGAGATTCTCCCCGGAGTCGGAGGGATCGCCTACACGCTGGCGGGTATGTTCGCCTTGGCCGGTATGACCGTCGGCATCATCCATCTGGCGAACGTCTACACGGCCCGGCGCGAACAGATGGTCCTCAAGCGGTTCCGTCTCGGCGGTACCCCGCCGCGGACGCTCTTTGCCGCATCGACTCTTTCGGTTTTGGGTATCGCCGTTCTGCAAGCCATCGCCATCATCTTGGTGATCGGGCTACGTCTCGACACATGGCCACAGGATCCGGTGATGCTTGCGTTCAGCATCGTCTTGGTCACCGTGGCGATGTCCCTGTTCGGTATCGCGATCACTCCGATGGCACGTGATGCTGAGAACGCCCAGATGATGTCGATGGGGCCTTTCATCCTCTTCACCGCGTCAAGTGGGTTCTTCATCCCGCTGTCGATCATGCCCGAGTGGTTGTCGAACATCGTTGCCTACGGTCCGATGGTGCCGGCCGTCGATATGGCGCGCAGCGCCTACTTCGGCTATGACTTCTTCGCAGGCAGTGACCAGGGTGCCCAGGTCGCGACCGTTCCTGAGTTGTGGGTAGCGGCGATCCCCTCGATCCTGATCCTGCTCGCTTGGGCCGTGCTGGCCGCGTTCCTTCTGCGTCGGTTCCGTTGGGACCCCAGGGATGGGAAGTAGACCCCTTCCAGCGGGGGACCACCTGTACACAAGGTTTTCCGGTCTGCGTGGGGCCAGGTCACTTCGGCGGGCTCGGATCACTCGGATCCAGGCCTGCCAAGACACGCTCCAGACTCCAGGCCGCCTGCTCGTAGAAGCTACGGATCCCCACCTGCTGAGAGAGCTTCATGGCTTGGTCCAAGTGGCTTTGGGCATCGTCCACGGCTCCGGTTCGCCACGCCACCCGCCCGAGGAGGTGGAACAGTGAAGCCCTGCCGGCCACGTCCCCCGAAGCTTGGACCAGGTCCAAGGCCTGAGAGAGTGCTTCGGTGGCGTCGTCGAGTCGGCCTTGCTCCATGTACAGGCGTGCCGTCTGGCGCAACAGGAGTGGGTGCAGCCGAGGAGGAAGATCCCTCTCTTGCCGACGGAGTTCGATCACCGATGCCTGCGCCTCCCTGATGCGGCCGCTGCGTCGCAGAAGGTCGGCCTCCTCGAGCAGAGCCAGGGCCTCGGTCGTACCGTCACCGGCTTCCCGGAGCAGTCGTTGTGCCAGACGACAGGAGTCCAGGGCGGCGTCGATCTCCCCCGATCTGCGCTGTTCCTTGGCCATCTCCAGCAGGGTCACCCCCCGCCCCTGTCCGTCCCCGATCTCGGTGAACGTGGTGAGCGCCTCGGTCAGCAGATCGAGAGTCCTCCACCCTTCGTCCCCCGGCCGTGAGACGCTGCTCAACTGGGCCAGACTGTGAAGTATCGCGGCCTCCCCTCTGCGGTTTCCGGAGGCACGGGTGGCATCGAGGACGTGTTCGTGGGTCTGTCTCCACTCGTCGAACCTGCTGTGCGCGGAATAGGCCCTCTTGGCCAGCAGCGCCAGATGCCAGGCGAGTTCGTCGTCGCCGAGGGTGACTGACTGATAGATGGCGCTGCTCAGGGAACGGCGCTCGACGAGGAGCCACCGCAGCGGGTCCTTCTGGATCTCACCGGAATCCGTCCCCGCGGGCACCCAACGCTCGAAGTTTCCCCTCAAGGCGAATTGCCCATCTCCTGACTCGCGACGGTAGGCGTCCTCGGCCAGGCACAGCCAACCGTGGAGTACTCGGAAGACCGCCGCGGAGCGCTCTTCCTCCGAGTCTGCGCCGGCCTTTCCCTTGACGTAGAGGCGGACGAGGTCGTGTGTGCGGTAGCGGATCAGCCCCAGTTCGTCCTCTCCGACCACCTCGATCAGGTGGGCGTCGATCAGTTCTTGGAGGATGTCCTGCCCGTCCAGGACATCGGTGTTCAGCAGAGCCGCTGCGCACCAGTCGGGGAACTCCGGGGTGTTGAGCAGGCTGATACGGCTGAGTAGCCGTGCGGCTGTAGGGCTGAGTGTGTCGTAGCTCATGCTCAGGCTCGCGGTGAAATTGACGCCGCTCTGGTTGAGTTCGGAGAGTCTTCGCTGTTCGTCGGTGAGGCGACGCACCACGGTGGACAGGCTCCAGCCACGCTGGGGGCCCACACGCGCTGCGACGATCCGTAATGCCAGCGGCAGTCCGTCGCAGAGTTCGGCGACGCGGTCGAGGTCGTCGTCCTTGTGAGTTCGGGTATCCAGGGCCTCGCGCAGCACCGCGATCGCGCCCTCACGGTCCAGAGTGGACAGGCGTATGTGACCGACCCCGAACAGGACGCTCAGGTCACTCAGGTGATTGCGGCTGGTGATGATGACCGCGCAGTCGGTCGTGCCCGGCAGCAATGCCCTGATCTGGTCCGAACGAGAGGCGTTGTCCAAGAGCAGGAGCATACGCCGCCCCGTGAGGCAGGTACGGAACAGGCTCGAACGCGCCTCCAGCGCGTCGGGGATGTATTCCTTGGGCACACCCAGGGATCGCAGGAAGATGTCCAACGCTTCGCTCGCAGAGAGCGCTTCTGTGCCCTCGGTGAAGCCTTGGAGGTCGATGTAAAGCTGCCCGTCCGGATATTCCTCACAGAGCCGGTGGGCCGCATGGGTCGCAAACGTGGTTTTACCGACCCCGCCCATCCCTGTGACCATGACGCAGGGGGCGAGCCCTGCCCGACTACGGAGTTCGAACTCCTCGAAGAGTTGTCGAAGCTCCACGTCACGCCCCTGAAACCCCGCCGGTGCCGGGGGGAGTTGGTGCACCTGCCAACCGTGCTCGGCAGCGGAGAAGGACCGCTCCGCTCCCCAAGGTGATTCGGGACGCTCCGGTTCCGTGGTCACCAGGGTGGTCACCTCGTCACGCAGGACCATCTCGTGTGTCTTACGGAGCTCGGTACCGGGGTCCAGTCCCAATTCTTCTTGAAGGAATCTACGTCCTTCCTCGAAGACACGTAGAGCATCGGCCTTGCGACCGGCACCGTGTAGTGCGCGCATCAGAAGCGAGCGTGGCTCCTCACGGTAGGGGGCATCGGTGACCAGCTCCGTCAACTCGGAGATCGTTTCTCGGTACTGGCCGGACGCAACCTCCAACCCGAGACACTCCTCCTTGATCGAGGTGTGCCACTCGTCCAGGTGTCGGCGCTCCATCTCGACCAGGTCGCTCCCGACGTTGGAGAGTGCCGGGCCACGCCACAGGTCGAGCACGGAGCGAAACTCACGGATCGCCTCGAGGTGGCGTTTCGCCTCTTGGGCGGCGCGTGCCCGGCGTATACCTTCCTTCGCCACATCGAGGTCGATCTCACAGTCCTGGACGCGTAACGCGTATCCGGGAGCAACTCTTTCGATGAAGGGGCCTTCCGCGGCCGGGGCCAACTTACGCAGAGTCGACACACAAATGGCCAGCTGATTTCGGACCGTGCGAGGTGGCCGTTCTCCCCAGACCGCGTCAATCAACAATTCATCGCTCACAGGGCGTCCCCTGTTGAGCGCCAGCATGGCCAGTACCGTCCGCTCCCGCTCGGACTTGACCTTGAGTACTTGTCCATTGACCTTGACTTCAAGGTGTCCGAGCACCGCGATCTGGATCGGTGGTTGCATGAGGCTCCCAGGTCCCAGAATTTTTGTAAGAGTATCACTGCCTCAAAGTCCCAAAGAGTAGTCTGGGGGCGGCAAATTATCCAGATCTGGGCTGAACCACTTGTGAACGCCGGATTTTTGTGGTGCTCTGGCCTGCTGGTTTGCTTCTCACAAGCCCCGGTTGTGTTTACCGCCATCACCGAAGATGTCCAGGGAGGTGACGCCGGGCCGAGAAGTTTTCATGTTTTATGGCCTCTATCGGCCAAGTCTCTTATGTTTGAGCACGGCGGGGAAGACCGTCGATCGGCCACATCAGAGTTCTATGCCACGGGAAACGTAAACCACCATGGAACACTTTGTTGCAATATATGTCGAGTTGATTACTCAACGCTTTCCAGGCCGATTTTGTTCGCGAAGGCCGAAGGTGTGATCACCAGTACACGTCCGAGGGTCAGCGCGGCCCGGTCGGCCCGGTGGAGCAGCTCTCGGCCCTCTACCCCGAACAGCACGCTTTCCAGCAGGTATACACCGCTATGGGCGACAGAACGATGGATCAGGTCGGGGTCGACGCGGCCGCCGAGGTAAGCCCGCCAGAACGCCACCACGAGTGGACGCAGGTACTCCAGTTCGCGCAGTACGCGTTCGATGCTCGCCCCTGTGGAATCGTCTTCGCCGCACACTCGTGTCTTGCGTACCGCCCGAAGAAGAAACTCGGAGACGGAGCGGGCGATGTCACGCGCGGGGTCGGCGAGGCCGAACTCGGTCCAGTCCGTGAAATGGACCGATTGCTCTCTGAAGAGCATGTGCTCGAGCCGGAGAGCTCCGTGGGTGGGAACGCGCGGGACAGGACGCGATGAGGCGAACAGTTCGGTGATCGCCCCAGCAAGGGCGTGGTCGCGCTGTACCACTCGCCAAGATTCCACCTCCGCCCCCGATGCGTCGGTGTAGATCTGTTCGGGCACACCCTCGAACACCTCCCGCAGTGCCAAGGCCACAGGGGCTGCGGGCTGGGTGGGAAGTGTGGCACCGGCTCCTTCCAAGGAGTGCAGCCTCCTGGTCAACAGACCCGCCGCGTGAGCGTGAGACTCCCAGAACTCCGAGGCGTCCGCCAAAGCACGACCGTCGTGCACATCTGGGAGGGCCTCGAAGAGCAACGCCGAGTTCTCGGCGTCGCTCCCCAGGTGCCGGGGAGCGATATCGATGTCCCCCAGCTGAGAGACGTATTCCTCGAAGGCCATGGCCGAGAGCAGTCGTTCTTCGGCCGGTCGGCCGAGCAGCTGCTTCAGAAAGAGTCTCTCGCCGTCTCCTCCAGTACCCGTCCAAATCCGATTCCCGCTTCCTGTGTGAGTAGCGGAAAAACTTTTGAAGCAAGCGGTTCCGAGTCGGTCGAGGTGAACGGCTTCGTGGGGCTCGGGTATCCGGCCCTTGGAGCTCCCGAGACTTGGGCTGATGATCTTCTCGTAACGCATGCGCAAAGCATAGTCAGAAAAATTTTCAGGTTATTTTTTCTGATTTTTCAACGTCTCCACCCCCTCGCACAAGCCTGTCATCAGGGAAAAAATGGGAGAAGAAGAAGAAAAAACAGCCAAAAAACCCTGCCTCCATAACTTCGTTCTCAGTCGCTCACAGGCCAACAAGTAAGGCAAACGGAAGGCTGAACCAGTGATGAACCAGACTGTTTCCCCCATGATAAAGCCGGCCGCTTTCCTCACCTTCGCTGTCGCTCTCGAAACGACTTCACCCAGTCTTTCCGACGGTGACGACTGGGCCTGACAACACTCGTGTTTCGACCTCACAGAACACACAGGCGGGACCGTCATGGTCCCGCCGTGTTCATTGCACATACT
>Ga0079226_10001311_pt1 | contig 19040 bp, 22 predicted proteins | sample Poulit2014_FD_76345 | JGI IMG/M metagenome (GOLD analysis project Ga0079226, IMG submission 76345) | Agricultural soil microbial communities from Georgia to study Nitrogen management - Poultry litter 2014 | ecosystem: Environmental > Terrestrial > Soil > Agricultural land | place: USA: Georgia... | reverse complement strand
TGTACAAGGCTATCATCAAAGGAGGGGAAAAAGCATGGATCGCATGTTTCGTGTTCTTGCTTTTTGGACAGGAATATTTGCAGTAATGTTTTTCGTCGGTGAAATGTATGTTTCATCCGTATTATTCCTAGTACAAACGGCATTTTTCCTTGCAATAAGTTATCTGAAACTTTCAGAACGCATGTATATGTACTTATTTGGAGCGTACTTAACTGTGTTTATGATTGGATTTACATGGTATACAGAATTTATTATGGTACCTGGATTTGGTCATTAAACAGTAAAATTTCCTGCTTATATTTTTATAAGCAGGAATTTTTACTTTTATAAGACTTTTTAATTGCCAGGGACCGCTAGATAAATTATTCCGCCGTTTATAAGTTGCACAGAGAGCTCAGGACGGAAGCGCTTGTGTAATTCAATTATTTCCTGTTCAAGTAATGCTTGCTTCTTCGTATCTTTATAAAAGTGGGCTAATAAAAGTAATTCCTCTTTCAAAAGTAGTACACTTTCTTTTACCCAAGTATAGTTTTCTTTTTCTAAATGTTGATCAATATATTTGTCGATGCGCTTAAAGCCACTCTCGACTTTAATTAGTGGTGTCACAGTATAGCAGTGGGGTGAAATAAAGGAATCGAACTGTTTCGATTGTATACTTTCCATCAAATCTTCTACGATAACACCATTAATTAAGTTTAAACCTAGAGAGATAACTTCTTCTTTCAATTGTCTTCCTTTATAAGAAATAATGATATTAAGATTTAGCCATGGATGCAATAAGGTTTGTTCATTTACTTGTACTTGTTCAAAAACACGAGTGAAGCGACTAGATGCTGCTAAATATTCACAAATATCGTTCATGCGTGGGCTACCGAAGTGAATTGTTTCCCATGCTTGTCTGCTTTCTAGATTCTTTGTAGTAAAAGTAAGTGTTTGCGCCTGACCTTCTTGACCTGTACTTTTTATATAATGCCAATAAAATGGCCGGTTCATAATAGCTCGATCTATTTTTTCGGTCAATTGTACCTCTATAGCATCTTCATTTACGGTGTTGACCTGACAATCATGATTCGTAAAAAATGTTGATAAAAATGGTATGACATTTCCTTCATTCGTCAATTTACTCCCTCACTAGCTAATTCATCTTCAATGACATGAAGTAGATTGTTTAATTTAATTCGCGCTTCACCACTTGTGTCTGATTGTTCAATAATCGTTTTCATTTCCTTGTCAAAAGTAGACAAGTGTAGGCGCTCAAGAATATCATCTAACTCGCCAATGACGCGCTCAAAAATGTTTATTTTTTCATACAATAAGTTAACTAGGTGTTCTTCTAGTGTATTTTTAATAGCGAAATTATAAATCATTACACTGTTTTTTTGACCAAAACGATGGATACGGCCAATTCGTTGTTCAACCTGCATCGGATTCCAGGGAAGGTCATAATTGATCATATGACTACAAAACTGCAAATTAATACCTTCACTAGCGGCGGCGGTAGCAATAAGTACTTGGTAATGATTTTTGAAAAGTTGTGTGATCCATTCTTTTCTCCCGCGTTTTAATCCACCATAAAATGTAACAGCACTAATACCGTGTTGGTGTAAAAACCATTCTAAATAATACTGTGTTGCACGATATTGTGTAAACACGATTACTTTCTCATCACCCATTTGCTTAATTAATTGCACCAGTTTTTCTGCTTTACTGTGATGGGGAAGGCTAGCTATTTCTTCCATGATCTCTGTTAAATTATGATTGGCTTCTGTTTTAGCTTTTTTTTCAAGGGATAGATAACATGCTTCTCGGGAAGAACATAACTCCTTCAGATAGGTTAGCTTGGCAAATGCTGATGTGTCTTGTAATGTCTTCGTTAAAGCTTCGTAAACACGAGCCTCTTCCTTTGAAAAATGTAGCCATACTGTTTTAACCTTTCGCTTTACATCGTCTAAAATAGTGTCTTTTCGACGGTTACGAACCATTACATGTTGTATGAGTTGATGAAGGTGTTCATCTCTTTGTTTATTCGTTTTTTTATATGTCTTTTTAAAATGATTGATATTCCCCAATAATCCTGGTTTTATAATAGATACGAGATTAAATAGCTCCAATATGTCGTTTTGAATGGGTGTTGCTGTTAATAGTAAACAGTACTTTTTTTTAATCGATTTTACGAAGCTATGGTTTAATGTTTGATGATTTTTCAAGCGGTGTGCCTCATCGACGATGACTAAATCATAGTCTAGCTTTAAAATGGCTTCCTTGTGTGGTGATTTTTTTGCTAGGTCAATCGAAGAAATCATAATAGGGTATTCATCCCAACGATAATTTTTTCGATAGCTAACTGCCCTTATATGAAATTTCTCTGATAATTCATTAACCCACTGATTAATGAGAGAAGAGGGGACTAAGATTAAAATCCGTTTGACGAGTTTTCGCACTAACAATTCCTTTAAAACAATGCCGGCTTCAATCGTCTTTCCCAAACCGACCTCATCCGCTAAGATAGCTCGTCCATTCATTTCGTGAATGACTCTATGAGCTGCCTCTACTTGGTAATCAAGTAAGTGAAGATCTTGTAAGTAACGTAAGGAAGCTAGTTGATCAAATTCCGTAATTGCATGATTCTTTTTATAGTTATATAACAATGAATAGAGCGGCCAGTTCGTTAATAATTGATGGTTATTTAATGCATTTTTGAGCTCAGGTAAAAAGTTTTTATCTTTTTGTATCGTAATCATCACATGTTCATCCTCATTTATATAAGTAGCTAATTTATCATGTTATTATGTACAGTTCATGCTGTTTCATGCATTTTAGACATAAAAAAACTAGGTCTATATTAATAAGACCTAGTTTTGCTACTAATTTTTCCTGTCCATTTTTTGAAGCCGCCATGTAAAACATTAATATTTTCATATTTGTTTTTATATAGAATATGTGCTGCTCGTGTAGAACGATTGTGATTTTGACAATATAAATATACAGGTTTATCTGGACGAATCGCTGCTAAAGACTGTTTTAATTGTGTAAGTGGAATATTACGAGCCCCTCTAATGTGGCCTCTTTCATATTCATTTGGTTCACGTACATCGATTAATTGTGCTTTACGATAGCCCTCGATAAACTCTTCCTGGTTAAGAAAAGTTAAATATTTCTTCTGTCGGAAGTAAACGAATAAATAATATCCGATAAAAACTGCTAGTAGCAAAATGATGATATACCAAATCATATAAAAAATCCCCCATAAAATTAATTACAACTACTCTTCCTACATTATAAATTTAATTAGCTTATTTTACAAATGAATATGAATCTCTTTATTTTTACGACGTGTTTGTTATAATGAATAGCGCTGCTCTCTTTTCTAGCATTTTGAATAAAAGACAGCTAGCAATAATAAAAAGAACTAGCCTTACTAACAGTGTGATAATGACAATTAATCTATATATAGTTCTTCAATTAAATAAAATACCGATATATTGATTTTTCTATTGCATTTTTATAAATCCTTATGTTACATTAGTAATAGAAAATTAAAAGAAAATATTATATTTATGATTTAAAGGAGCGATCTTTAATGTCCATGACGACACAAATAAACATGTCTATTAATATTGAAGCATTGAACGAGGACATAGCACAATTTCCTCAAGTCCATCCTATAACCCCTGATATGAAAATTACACATGAGGGTGTTTCACGACTCGTTATGCTAGATAGATACGCATTTAAAGATACGGAAAAAAAGACTTTAAAACAAGGTGACTTCGTTGTCTTAACAGTAAAACAGGATCCAAAATTTCCAGCACGCGGTTATGGATTCATTCAATCAGTTGATCGAGATAAAAATGAAGCTGAAATCCTCGTAGCAGAAGAATTTCGTTCAGTTTTAGAAAATGAACAAGAAGCGGATACAGGTTTAATTAAGCGTGATCTGGATGTTATTGATAAACCGTTAGAAATATATTACGAACAAATAGCTAAGCGAAATGCTACTGGACTCGCTTCTGTAGAGGTAACTGAAGAAAAGAGAAATCGATCTTACGAAGCTTTTACAAAAGAGTTAGCAGCACTTAATTTTATTCCAGCAGGACGAGTTCTATATGGTGCTGGATCAGAAACAGAAGTAACTTATTTCAACTGTTATGTTATGCCTTTTGTTCGTGACTCACGCGAAGGCATTTCCGAACACCGTAAACAAGTAATGGAGATTATGTCGCGTGGTGGAGGTGTCGGAACGAACGGTTCAACCTTACGTCCACGCAACACCTTAGCAAGAGGAGTAAATGGTAAATCATCAGGTTCCGTTTCTTGGTTAGATGATATTGCCAAGTTAACGCATTTAGTAGAACAGGGTGGGAGCCGTCGTGGGGCTCAGATGATTATGCTTGCTGACTGGCATCCGGATATTATTGAATTTATTGTGTCAAAAATGCAAAACCCACGTATTCTGCGTTATTTGATTGAAAATACAAATGATGAGCAAATTAGAGAAATCGCTAAAGAAAAACTACACTTTGAACCATTAACAGAAACAGAAACAGATCTCTATCAAGGTATTATTAACTATCGCCAAATGCCTGGGATGGGTGGATTTACCGAAGAGGCCATGCAAGAAGCAGAAGAAAAATTAGCAACAGGTGGAACCTATTCTGTTCATAATTCAGAATTTTTAACGGGCGCCAATATTTCTGTAACACTTACGAAGGAATTTATGGAAGCTGTAGAAAACGATGAAGAATATGAATTGCGTTTCCCAGATGTTGAAAACTATACTCCAGAAGAAATGGCTATATATAATGATGAGTGGCACGAAGTTGGAGATGTTCGTGAATGGGAAAAACGTGGTTTTGGTGTGCGCACCTTCCGCACGATCCGCGCAGTAGAGTTATGGAATTTAATTAACATTTGTGCGACTTATTCAGCCGAGCCAGGAATTTTCTTTATCGATAATGCCAACGACATGACCAATGCTACAAGTTACGGGCAAAAAGTAGTTGCAACTAATCCTTGTGGTGAACAGCCATTAGCTCCATACTCGGTTTGTAACTTAGCTGCCATTAACCTTGCTAATATGGCAAATCGCCAAGAAAAAACTGTCGATTATGAAAAATTAAAGGCAACGGTTCGTGTTGGTGTTAGAATGCAGGACAATGTAATCGATGCTACACCTTATTTCTTGCCAGAGAACAAGAAACAGGCCTTAGGTGAGCGTAGAGTTGGCTTAGGTGTCATGGGATTACACGACCTACTTATCTATACAGAGACGGAATACGGTTCAAAAGAAGGTAATGTGCTCGTTGATGAAATTTTTAAAACAATAGCAACAACAGCCTACCGTACTTCAATTGAACTCGCCAAAGAAAAAGGAAGCTTCCCATTTTTAATTGGGGAGACAGATGAAGAAACTCAATCATTGCGTGAAGCATTTATTAACACGGGTTATATGAAGCAAATGCCTGAAGATATTAAAGAAGGTATCTTAGAGCATGGAATTCGTAACTCCCACCTATTAACAGTTGCACCAACTGGTTCAACGGGAACAATGGTAGGGGTGAGTACAGGTTTAGAGCCTTACTTCTCATTCTCATACTTCCGAAGTGGACGTTTAGGGAAGTTTATTGAGGTAAATGCGAAAATTGTTGAAGATTACTTACAAGAACATCCAGAACAGGATCCAAATGATCTACCACATTGGTTTGTTACGGCAATGGAATTAGCACCAGAAGCACACGCAGATACGCAATGTGTTATTCAAAAATGGATTGATAGTTCGATTTCTAAAACAGTAAACGCACCGCGTGGTTATACGGTGGATCAAGTTGAAAAAGTATACCGCCGTCTCTATAAAGGTGGAGCAAAAGGTGGTACGGTTTACGTTGATGGTAGCCGTGATTCACAAGTCTTAACCTTAAAAGCAGAGCAGCTTAGTTTTGATGATGAGTTTAATGATGAATACGTCGTGAAAGAACAACCGAAAGTTGTTTTAATGGATACGATTCATGAATTAGCCAAAACAAATGTTACAATCGGATCAGAAATAGGCGATCGTTGTCCAGTTTGTCGAAATGGACATGTTGCTGAAGTTGGCGGTTGTAATACATGTACAAGCTGTGGCGCTCAATTAAAATGTGGAATTTAAGTAACTAGTTTAATTGAATAAATAAGCTTCTACAACCAATAGCAGTGACCTAAAAAACGACAACTAGAAGCTATGAATAGATTGTAATGCAAGCTGGCGACTCTAGCGGGAAAGGCATGAGTCCGAATAAGGAAGGCAAGCTAAGTTCGGCCTTTGCGGCCAAGGCTTGCACACCACTTGCCGTGGCGCCCGCTAAAAAGCGTCCAGCTGAAATTACAACTATCGAATCATCAAGCAAGCCGTTTCGATAAAAAGCTATAAATAAGATATCACCCCCAAAAGTAGCGCTTAAAACTACTGTTTGGGGGTGATTTCTTTTACAAAATAGTCCTCTTACTTATAAATGTTATTATTCAAATCTCATAAGAAGGGAACTAAGCTAATTGTTGGGCTTTTCTTGCTGCTTGACGTTTAGCTAGCCAACGATGGTACATGTTATTCGATACAATGGCTAGTACGACAATGACAACACCTGTGTATTCATATATAGAGATTGAATACCCTTGAATGAGACGAATAACGACGGTAGTGACAGGTGCCAAGTTGATAAATAAAATTGCATTAATCGGCTTTAACATGATGACTGCTTTGTTCCAAAATAAAAGAGCGAATAAGCCTGGTAAAAGAATCATAAATAACATGTTATAACGAACGGTGTATACCTCTGTAAGTGTCGGTATTTCAATCATCTTAAAAGCTGAAAAAATTAAAACGAAAAACGTTGCTGTTAATGTTCCGTATAAGCAACTCAAGGTAGAATAGCGTAAAACTGACCAACCGGAAAATCGTGAACCACCAAAGGTATATAAGGCCCAACCTGCAGCAGCTAAAAATAAAATAAACAGGGGGATAAAACGGCCCGAAGCAAATAATAAACCGATATTTCCATTTGTTACGACGATAAAGACTCCGACAAATGCTGCTATTATCGTTATTATTGTAAATGTAAATGGACGTTCCTTATGAACATACCAGACGATTAATATTGAAATGATAGGTGCTAAAGCTTCCATAATCGATGCAAGTAAGACACCCGGATCGCCCAGTAAATCCTGTCCCCAAAAAATGAACAAGTTATAGATGGTAAAACCCATCGTTCCATAAAACCATAATATTAATCCTTTGCCGTCTAATTTGAAGGCCTCTTTACCCTCGATGAAATATAATAAAATAACTAAAATAATGGCCACCGGAATATAGCGAATTAAGGTAAAGTAAAAAGGACTTATATATTGGAAAGCATGGTTTGCTACAGGAAACATGGCCCCCCAAGACATACTCGCAATCGCGGCTAGTATTGCTCCGACTAAAATAGAATTCCTCATGACTAACTGTCTCCATTCATAAAATGAAATTTTACCTATATATCATTTAACTATATAGATGGTATCATGTAAAATGAATATAAAAGATAAGTGATATCTCAAAAAGTGATAGGGGGAGACATTAATGAATATAAAGGATCTATTGATTTTTAAAACCGTAGCAAACGAAGGGAGTTTTAACAAAGCGGCGAGACAGCTAAATTATGTGCAATCAAATATAACTTCACGAATTCAAAAATTAGAAGAGCAATTTGGGACACAACTTTTTTATCGTCATCAAAAAGGGATAACCTTAACGAATGAAGGGGAACAATTGCTGCCTTACGCAAAGAAAGTGATAGCCTTGCTAGATGAAATGAAATCGATCGCTTCAAATGACCATAAACCGTCAGGGCGACTCGATATCGCATCTGTTGAAACGGTTATTAAATTACCTCTTATTTTATCAAAATATGCGCAAGCCTATGACGATGTTGATTTAACTTTATCTACAGGTGTAACGGCAGAATTAAAAGAAAAAGTATTACAATATGAACTCGACGGTGCCTTTGTTACTAAAGGTGCAGTTACTAAGGAGCCTTCATTAAACCAAGTCGATGTTTTTCATGAAAATCTTATTTTGATTGCCGGAAAAGGTGGAAAATCCTTCGATGAAGTCATTCAGTTACCGATTATACGGTTTAGTGATGGTTGTGGCTATCGTGCTAAATTAGATGAATATCTATATGATCATGAGATAATCCCAATGAAAGTAATGGAACTTGGTACATTAGAAACAACTCTCGGCTCCGTTATATCTGGTCTAGGTGTCGCTTATGTACCTTATTCAGCTGTCCAAGAATATGAAGCACAGCAATTGATTGACTGTTATCAATTACCTAAGAAATATAGCGAAATCACTACAGTATTTATCTATCGTAATGATGAACATATTTCACCTGCTTTACAAACTTTTGTCGCAACAATTGAAGAGGTGAAAAAAAAGGTAGAAAGCTTAACTTGAATTTACTGACAAACTTTTTCTTCTAAGAAACAAAGATGACTATTTAATTTTAACTTGTATAATTTCTTTATTGACGGTATGATGGATAGGAAACAATGTTGAATTATCACTATTTGAAATGGGGTAATTTATTTGCCAACACCAGCGATGGAAGATTATCTTGAACAAATTTATTTATTAATTTCTACGAAAGGGTATGCAAGAGTGACTGATTTAGCAGATGCTTTACTCGTTCACCCTTCTACTGTCACTAAGATGATTCAGAAATTAGATAAAGAAAGTTTTGTCCATTATGAAAAATATCGTGGATTTGTTTTAACGAAAAAGGGTACAAAAATCGGCGAACGATTAATATTCAGACATAATCTCTTAGAGGATTTCCTTGAGTTAATTGGTGTCGATGAAGAAAAGATATATGAAGATGTTGAAGGTATTGAACATCATCTAAGTTGGAATGCTATCGATCGAATAAGCGACTTAGTTACCTACTTCAAAGAAGATGAAGAACGAGAAAAAGCTTTAAAAGAAGTGCGCATGCGTCAGCAAGCAGATGAATAATATATGAGCACTTTTACTAGGCTCTTTTCACATTTAATATAAATAAAAAGAATAGTCTTATTCAATGATGTTGGTGAAGCAGATTCATTAACATCATTTTATTTTCCCAAAAGTTAAATAAAAAAACGATCGGCTCCCTTAATTAGAAGCACGATCGTTATTATCTCTCTTCACTTGTTTGTTTCCTTTAACAAGTTTCAAATGATTTGGCCGGTCGCGATGACGACGCATTTTTTTATGAACGACTTTAGCTTTCGGTTGTTCATATCTTTTTCTCGACTGTTTCACAGCCTGTCGATATTTACGCGTCTCATTATAATTGGCATTGCCTACTCTACGCCTCATAACGGCTCTTATAATTAGAAAAACAACAGTAGCAAAGATGGCTGTAATAAGAATCGTTGTAAAAAAGTTACTCGGATTTTTAGTCAGCCAAGAAATTAATCCGATACCCGCAATAGTAAATACAAAATAGAAGAGAAGCGAGTTTCGTTGTTTCATCATTGCAAGTCCTCCTTTATAACTGAGTTTCGCTCACCTCACCTTGATATGACATTTCTATAGGATTCGGTTCGGTTTCTAATGCATTAAGTTCAAAAAGATTTTTAACATCTACATTATCATTTTCTAATACTTTTCTAAAAGACTGAATTGCTACTTCTACTTGATCGTCATCGGGCTCTTTAGTTGTTAATAGTTGCAACCATAGACCAGGATAGCCTAACCAATTTAAGACTGGAATATGTCGAACCTTATTGGTCAATTGTAAAAATTCAAAGGACAAACCAATAACGACTGGGATGAGTAAAATTCGATTGACGATTCTCCACCATAGCGGATCAGTCGCCACAAACATATAAACTACTACACCGATAATAACTGTAAATAATATGAAGCTAGAACCACAACGGTAGTGTAATCGTGATTGCTTCTGGATGTTTTCGACGTTTAAAGCTACCTTGTTTTCATAAGCGTTAATAATTTTATGCTCTGCTCCGTGGTATTGAAAGACACGTTTTATAAGTGGGGTTAACGATATAAGATAAATGTAGCCTAGTAACAATACTAATTTAAAAACACTTTCAAGTAATACTTGACCTGGTTTGGACGGGATCATTGTCGTGAAAAAATTCGCGACAATCGCAGGAGTAACAGTGAATATCAGTTTACTTATAACAAAAGATAATACACCAACTAAACCTAGTCCTAAAAGCATGACGAGCTTTGAATCTTCCTTCTCAGATGCTATCTTCTCATCATCTTCAGGATCAACATCGAAACGGTCTGAGGCGAATTCTAAATGTTTAATTCCATTTGCGCTAGCTTGTATTAAAGCAACAATACCGCGAACAAATGGGATTTTCTTTAATTTTCTTGCTACATTAGATTCTTCCCTTTTTACTTCAAAATATTCAATCGATCTATCTTTTCTACGAATTGCTGATACGAAACTTGTTTTACCAGCAAACATAACACCTTCAATTAATGCTTGGCCTCCATAGGCCATTTCTTTTTTTGACACCTGTCATCACCAACCTTCCCCTTCATTTTACAAGATAAACGAAAATATCACTAGTGTTTCTTATTATAAACGATTTAAAGATACATTAATGGGCACTCTACATTATAAATAAGCTCTTATATTAAGAGGAGGATTATGATGGAGAAATCAAAAAAAAGACATTATGCAATAATCAATGCAGTAATCGTAGGCTTTTTTGGAGGCATCCTGCTAGCTAAGCTACAACTTGTTTTTTATTATTTCAATATTAGTAAAGTGAACTACGAGAAAATACTAGCCTTATTTTATATTGATGGTCAGTGGATAGAAAAGTGGTATGGGGCATTGTTATTCATTTTCATCATGGGTGGACTTTCTATACTAGTTGCATTCGTTTATTACATAATATGTAGAAGAGTAAAGGGCTGGTTAATGGGGGCCTTGTTTGGCTTAGCACTTTGGGTCATCTTTGGGTCACTTATTCCTACACTACTTTATGAAATTAAATGGACTTCTTTTTATAAATCAAATACGAATGTATTACAAGTATGTGCATTTTTACTCTATGGAATTTTTATCGGTTATTCCATTTCATACAATGAGGAATTACGTTTGTATGAAGAGGAAAATAGCTAGTAACAACTATAATGGTTCGCAGTATCAACCCATTTATGATAAAATTAGGGGAGATGCTTATTGAAATGAAGGTGAAAAAAAATGTCTACAGTAAAAAACATACGTACTTATTTAAAAGAAAAACAATTAGACGGTCTTCTTGTAACAAGTCCTCATAATAGAAGGTATACGACCGGCTTTACAGGAAGCTCAGGAGTGGTGCTTATCACTGAGGCTGACGCTTTACTCATTACCGATTTTCGTTATATTGAACAAGCGGAAAGGGAGGCTAGCGGTTTTGACATAATTAAACACGATGCCTCGATTGTCGAAGAAGTAAAGCAGCAAGTGAACCGTATGAAGGTAGAAAGACTTGCATTTGAAGCAGAGCATATGACAATGGCCCAATATAGCGACTACAGTGAAAAAATATCATGTGAATTTATTTCAACAAAAGGTGTAATCGAACAATTTAGAATGATAAAAACCACTGAGGAAATCGCGATTATAAAACAAGCAGCTAAAATCGCTGACGATGCCTTTGAACACATACTGTCTTATATTAAACCAGGTGTTCGTGAGATTGAAATTGCTAATGAACTTGAATATTTTATGCGTAAACAGGGAGCAAGTGAATCTAGCTTTGATACGATTGTTGCATCAGGCATTCGTTCTAGCTTGCCACACGGAGTCGCTTCAGAAAAGATAATTGAATCCGGTGAACTTGTGACCCTTGATTTTGGGGCGCTCTATAAAGGCTATTGTTCTGATATCACACGAACGGTTGCTGTCGGAAAAATCAGCGATCAATTAGCTGAAATATACGATGTAGTATTACAAGCACAATTGCGTTGTGTTAAGGGAATAAAACCAGACATGACAGGTAAAGAAGCGGATGATTTAACGCGTGATTATATAACAGAAAAAGGCTATGGCGATTACTTTGGCCATTCAACAGGTCATGGAATAGGACTAGAAGTTCATGAAGGTCCTACACTCGCACCACGTTCGGACTTAGTGTTACAAGAAAACATGGTTGTTACCGTCGAGCCGGGCATATACATCCCAAATGTAGGTGGATGTCGAATTGAAGATGATCTAGTTATCACTGAATCAGGTAACGAGAGACTTACACTATCATCTAAAGAATTGATACAATTATAAATGGGGGTTATTTAATGATTTCAGTAAACGATTTTAGAACAGGGACGACAATTGAATATGAAGGAAGCATTTGGCAAGTAATTGAATTCCAACACGTGAAGCCAGGAAAAGGGGCAGCCTTCGTGCGTTCTAAATTACGTGACCTACGTAATAACAATATTCAAGAAAAAACTTTCCGTGCAGGTGAGCGTGTCAAACGTGCACATATCGAAAATAAAAGTATGCAGTATTTATATGCATCGGGTGATATGCATGCATTTATGGATAATTCAACCTATGAACAAATTGAAATTCAAGCTAGTCAGATAGAACACGAGTTACAGTTCATCAAAGAGAATGTTACGGTCAATATTATGATGTTCGATGGCGAAGTAATTGGAATTGCGCTTCCCAATCATGTCGATCTAGAAGTTACAGAAACAGAACCTGGCATTAAAGGGGATACAGTAAGTGGCGGTTCTAAAGCAGCTACTTTAGAAACAGGATTTGTCGTCCAAGTTCCACTATTCATTAACACAGGTGATATGTTGACGATTAGTACGGACGATGGAAAGTATATTTCACGTAAAAACTAATATAAAATTTACTTGCGAAATCCATGGGATGTTTATATGTCCCGTGGATTTTTTTGTCAAAAATAATCCTTACAATTTTTCATATTAAACTAATACAAGCATACATATTAGTAATCAAAAATAAAGGTTGTTTTTATTTATGGAAGAAATTTTGCGAATCTTTCCGATCCATCTTCAATCATTAATAAATAAGCATATCGCTTTAAAGTGGACTAATTTACAAGAAATTCGTTTGCGTGTCAATGCTCCTGTTGAACTTAATTTTTCAAAACGGGTAGATTGGCTCGAGTCACATATATTTACACTTGATGATCGTAATTATGTGCTAAGTCAATTAAGTGAACATTCTTTATATCGTTTAGAAACAGAAATGCAAGAAGGATTCATTACCATCGCTGGAGGGCATCGCGTAGGTTTAGCAGGAAAGGTTGTTTCTATTAATGGTGAAATAAAGGGGCTACAGCAAATAACATCTTTTAATATCAGAGTTGCTCAACAAAGCTTGAACATAGCGCAACCCTTATTACCCTATCTAACAATCAATAATAACTATGTTCATACGCTTTTTATTGGTCCACCTAAATCAGGTAAAACGACCTTGTTACGAGATGTGTGCCGTTTGATAAGTGATGGGACAAGTAAATATCAACATAAAAAGGTCGCCATTATTGATGAACGTTCTGAAATTGCTGCAGCGAAAGATGGCGTCCCTCAATTTAATGTCGGTAAACGAACCGATGTAATGGATGCTTGTCCCAAGGCGATTGGCATGATGATGATGATTCGGTCAATGTCTCCTGATGTGATGATTGTAGATGAAATTGGAAAACAAGAAGATGTACAAGCTTTACTTGATGTCTTTCATGCAGGAATTGCACTTATGTGCACCGCTCATGCTTCATCAATCGAGGAAGTACAACAACGATTGTCACTACGGCCTTTGTTTAAAGAGGCGATTTTCCAGCGCTTAGTCGTCCTATCATTTTGTGAAGTAAATGGGTTTACTTATGAAGTATATAATAGCGAGGCTCAACTTTTAGTGAAAAAGCGATGAGGGGTGACGAGAATGTTAAAATTGCTTGGTGCCATAAGTTTCATTACAGCGACATCGCTCATCGGCATTGATTTAAGTCGTCGCTTAACTATGCGCTCGAATGAGTTAAGAACATTTATTTACTCCTTACAAATGATTGAAGCTGAGATGACCTATAGCTTTGATTCACTAAGACAAATATTTTATAACATACATAAAAAAACTAGCGGACCTATCGGAATATTTTATCATACTCTAACAAATAAACTATCGAAGCCAGTTGGTGAATTTTCCAGCGTTTGGAATGATGCTTTACGAGCCCTTAAAAAGAACTCAGCTTTACAAGAGCAAGATGTCGCTATCTTACAACAATTCGGTGAAAATGTTGGTCACCATACAATTGATCAACAACAAAAACAGATTAAACTAACCATTTATTATTTACAAAAACAATTAGATGAAGCGAATGAACAAAAATATAAATACGATAAAACGATTAAAAGTATTGGTTTTTTACTTGGTATTTTGATCGTTTTAATCCTCATATAGGGGGGATCTTGTCATGTTACTCGATACGACAATATTATTTCAGATTGCTGGTATTGGTATCGTTACAGCCTTAATTCATACCGTCCTCAAACAGTTAGGCAAAGAAGATATTGCACAATTTATTTCACTTCTTGGCTTTGTCATCGTTCTACTCATTGTTATTCATCATTTATCCCGTCTGTTTCAGCAAATTAAGACAGTCTTTTTACTACAAGGTTTATAAACATGGATATCATCCATATCGTCTTATTCGCCATAACGAGTGCGATGATTTATTTAATCGTTAAAGAAGTTCAACCAAATATTGCCTTTGTTATCTTGTTTATTACCGCTATTATCATCTTTATTTTTATCATCGAACAAGTTAAAACCATTATTAGTTTCATTCAAATTTTAGCAAGAAAAGCATCCATTCAAACATATTATTTAGATACGATTTTTAAAATAATCGGCATCGCCTACATCGTCGAAATCGCTGCTAATTTAGTGAAAGATGCGGGGCTGTCCAGTTTGGCTAGTAAGATTGAACTCGCAGGGAAAATTTTCATCCTACTTTTAGCTCTACCGATTATTCAAGCAGTTATAGAGATGATTATTCAGTTTATTCCTGCGAGCAGTCATTAGAAAAGGAGTTAGAGAATATGAATGAAGAAACTAATCTACTATTGTTTTATTGTCCTTGTAGTAAGTCTGTTATTTCCACTAGTTGTTATAGCAAATGATGAAGGAAATGAAATAGATGAGGAAGAAATCCAAAAAGAAGTACTCGATCAATTACATATCGATGAAGTTGAAGCCTTTTGGGAACAACTTGGCTCAAATTACGGCAAGTTTATTACGGAATTAACATCAAAAGACATCCGTGATTTATTAAGCAGTAAGGATTCTTTATCGATAACAGCCATTGTAAAAGGAGTAATCACTTATTTACTTTATGAAATTTTAATGAATGGAAAGTTATTAGGAAGTTTACTTGTATTAACTATTTTTTCGACGATTTTACAAACAATGTTAACCGCTTTTGAAAAGAGCACCATCAGTAAAATTGCTCACTTCGTCATCATTATGGTGCTATTATTTATTACTTTACAAACATTTTATCTGACCATTTCATACGCCAAAGAATCCATCGATTTGATGAGTGCTTTTATCATTGCGCTTTTTCCATTGATGTTAGGGATTATCGCTTCATTAGGTCAATTTGCCCAAGTTGCTTTCTTCCATCCTATCATAATAGCGCTGATTCATTTTAGTAGTTTATTACTGACAAAATTTGTATTCCCTTTATTGTATATAGCTGTCTTGTTACTCGTCGTTAGTGAACTTAATGAACAGTTTAAAGCCTCACACTTAGCGCAATTACTACGTACGATTAGTCTCGGAGCACTTGGTGTTTACTTAGCGGTATTTTTAACTATCTTATCCATTCAAGGTGCTTCTAGTGCGATTCAAGATGGAGTCGCTTTAAAGACAACGAAATTTATTACGAGCAACTTCATTCCTGTCATTGGACAGTCTGTTACAGATGCTGCTGATACCATTCTTTCAGCCAGTCTATTATTAAAAAACACACTCGGCATCGTCGGTTTGATCATCATTGTATTATACGCACTATTTCCCGCACTCAAAATAGCTGTGTTAGCTTTTATTTATAAGCTAGTCGCTGCCTTATTACAACCATTGGCCCCGAAAGAAATCGTTCGCAGTTTACAAACGATAAGTCAATATATGATCTATGTATTAGCATGTTTATTCGGCATGACATTTACATTCTTTTTAACCATAGTCATTATCGTTGCCGCGAGCAACATTCCATTGTTGTTACGTTAAAAGCAGGTGAGAAGATGGGCTTTATATCGGACTGGATAACAAAAATTATTTTATTTATGTTAATCGGTACTGTTATTGACTTGTTATTACCGAGTAATACGATGAAAAAATATGTGCATTTCATTTTCGGTTTGTTGTTTTTGTTATTACTTGCCCAACCAATATTTTTTATTTTTCAAACAGATATTACCGAACAAATTGCGGCTATTGAAAGGCAGTTGCAAGAAGAAAGTAGCCATTTAGAAAAAACAAATCTTAGCATAGAAAAACAAAAAGAAGATATACAAGCCGAACATGCTGCATATATATGGAATGAGTTGAAGGAACAATATATTGAACAAGCAAATCCTCTACTAGAAAATAAATTTAATGTTTCGATATCAGAAATATCTTTTACAGAAGATATTAGAGATGAAGCTAGATTAGATGAGTTAGCTAAACTTACAGTCTCTCTTGAGTTAGGAGAGATGGGAGCTGATTCAACACTTTCAACAATAAAACCCATTGAAATTAGCAGGCAATCGCAAGAGCAAAATCATTCAAGACTACCCAATGAAGCAGCTATAACTGAAATGTTACGTGATATATGGCAGCTTGATGAAGCAGTCGTCATTGAATTGCACTGGAAGGAGGGACAAGTTGATTAAAAACATAACGGAAAGAATTATATCTTATATTAAACAATTAGAACGGAAAAAATTAATCATTATTTCCTTAGCTATTATTGGAATTGTCTTAATTATTTTTAGTGATTTTTTAAAAAACGAAAATGAAATTGACTTAGGAGTGATAGATGATAAAGAACTACATGAAGAAGCCGTTACGAAAATGAAGGACCCATTTGTATCTGATGTAAGTGAAATGGAAGAATTATATGAGGAAAGTTTACAGGCAATGTTAAATAAAATAACAGGTATTACGGAAGTAGAAGTTATGATAAATATCGATTCGACGAATGTTCAACTGTATGAAAAAGACGTCGTATTCGGATCACAAACGACGGTAGAAACAGACCAAAGTGGTGGAAGAAGAACCGTTGAAGATGAAACAAAAGAAACGAACTTAGTCTATGTCCGAAAAGGTGATGAGGAAATTCCGGTATTGTTGAAAACAGAAAAGCCAGCGGTGAGGGGTGTCTTCATTATCGCTAAAGGAGTCGACAATGCAGCAGTCAGACAGATGGTTGTAGAGGCTGTTTCTCGTGTCCTAGATGTACCGACTTATCGAATAAGTGTCTTACCAAAATAAAGGGGGAATTTTTCATGTTAAAAAAACAAACAGTTTGGTTATTAACCATGTTAAGTTTAATGATTGTCTTAAGTGTTTACTATGTCATGTCAGATCAAAACGATTTAGCTTATATACATACAGAGGATGAGGCAGGACAATTTAATTTTGAAATAGGCGAAGATTATACAGATGAAGTTGTAGAAGAAGATGTTGAACTTGGGGAAGTCACTACCTTAGGTATGAGCGAATTGTTCGCAACCTTACGCATGGAAATTGATGATGAACGAAGCTTGCAAAAGGAACGTTTACAACACATTATTGCATCATCTAACTCATCAACTAATGAAATAAATGAAGCGATGAATAATATTAATGCCCTCGACAACTTGGCTACGAAAGAAAAAATCTTACAAGAAACTATCCTGTCATCCTACGAGCACTATAAAGATGTACTCGTGCGGGCAGAAGACGACAAAGTTCATGTTCATGTGATTACAAAAGAGTTACCTCGTACAGAAGCGATTCAAATGATGCAACTTATCCGGGATGAATTAGGCGATGTAGCCGTCGATATACATTTCCAAGATAAGTAAATATCTTGGAATATCATTACATTTGATAATCTAAAGAATATTTAAGTATAAGTTTTCATTATCAAACTTGATACTTTCTTCATATATAGGATAAAGATTTTTAAAAATAAAAAGAGTCAGTTATTATTTTATATCATGTGATAAAACCTTGATATAATAAGTGTTCCAACCGTTTTTGGTTAATCCGAAAATGGTTTTTTCTTTTGTTAAAAATCAGTTCCCCTAGAGAAGGAGCGCATTTTTTAGTTGTTTATTCCTCATTAGAGATAAAAATATGGTAGAATAGTATGTATGATTATATATATTTTAAAGGAGAGTTCAGTTCATGTTTAAGGTACAAGAGATTAGAGAACTTATTAGGCTAATTGATAATTCTTCAATTAGTGAATTTAGTTATGAAAATGATGGAGCTACATTGTCAATTAAGAAACAGTTAGAAGGCGTTCAACAAGTTGTTGCAGACCAAACAACTATCCAAGCAGCACCAGCTCCTGTTGCACCAGTTGCACCTGCAAAAGAGGAAACAACAGAAGTTAAAGAAGTTGCAAAACAAGAAGCAGTAGTAGAAGAAGTTGAAGCGGAAGAAGATGAGGACTTAGTCGAAATTGTTTCCCCAATGGTTGGAACTTTTTATCGTAAGCCATCTCCAGAAAGTGATACATATGTTGAAATCGGAGATAGCATCAGTGAAGATTCAGTCGTTTGTATCGTAGAAGCGATGAAGTTATTTAACGAAATTGAAGCCGAAACAACAGGTGAAATTGTTAAAATTTTAGTAGAAGATGGCGAGTTAGTTGAATACGGACAACCATTATTTAAAGTAAAACAGAAATAAGGGGAAGATATACGTTGATTAAAAAAATATTAGTCGCTAACCGGGGTGAAATTGCGGTTCGTATTATCCGTGCGAGCAAAGAAT
>Ga0079226_10001310_pt1 | contig 19045 bp, 14 predicted proteins | sample Poulit2014_FD_76345 | JGI IMG/M metagenome (GOLD analysis project Ga0079226, IMG submission 76345) | Agricultural soil microbial communities from Georgia to study Nitrogen management - Poultry litter 2014 | ecosystem: Environmental > Terrestrial > Soil > Agricultural land | place: USA: Georgia... | reverse complement strand
TAGCTATAACTAAAAACTATGATCCATCAGTATTGAGATTGGCAGCTATATTTGCCCTAGTCCTAGGATTTGTATCCAAGATTGGTGGAGTATTATCCTCCATACCAGAGGCAGTAATGGGTGGAATATCCCTAACGTTATTTACAATGATATCCCTTATAGGTGTAAAAACCATAAAAAATGAAGGAGTAAAATTCAACTTCAAAAATGTCTTGATAATGGCTACTATATTGATAATTGGACTAGGCGGGGATTATATTGGAAATTTATTTAATATTAATATAGGAATAAGATTAAATGAAACAGTATCTATTTCAGGATTAAGTTTTGCAGCTTAAGTAGGTATAGGATTAAACGCTGTAATATCCTTAGGACAAATCCTTATTAATAAGAATAAAATAAAAAATTAATAATTTTATAATAAAGTCTACCTCAATTTTATTCCCATAGATATTCAGGTCTATCAAGAGATCATTTCCAATTGATAAATCCAAATCATAGAAAGCAGTCTTTATGAACACTATACTGGGAGATGCAAATTCCTTTACAATCTATGAAAAACAGTGGAAGGTCTTCTCTTGTGGGAAAAATAATAGATGAAGAAATATTTTTATTAGATAAGATAAAGCCTTGGCAAAAATTCAGATAAAAAGAAAAAAATAGTACAAAGGGCTATATATATGGGACATCCCATATATATAGCCCTTCCTTTTATGGACAAAACTCTCTATAAAGTATAAAATGTAAGAAGATTGACTAAAGGAGCAAAGATATGACAAATAAAATTATTGTAGTAGGCGGAGGGGCTGCTGGTATGATGGCCTCTATTATTGCTAAGAGAAATGGTGGGGAAGTCACCATATTAGAGAGAAATAATCGGATGGGTAGAAAAATATTAGCCACAGGAAATGGTAGATGTAATTATACAAATATGAATCTATCTATTAACAATTATCATGGAGAAAATTCCAAATTTGCATATAGCGCCTTATCTAATTTTGATCTATATCAAACTATGGATTTTTTTGAAAGACTTGGGATTACTCCAGCAGTAGAAGAAAATTCAAAAGTATTTCCCTTATCTTTTCAAAGTTCCAGTGTCTTAGATGTACTTAGATATGAAATTGAGGATTTAGGCATAGAACCCGTGATAGATGCCTATGTAATAGACATAAAGAAGAAAAATAAATTTATAGTAAAATTAAAAGATGGAAGGATATTCAAAGCAGATAAAGTAATATTAGCAACAGGTGGTAGTGCTATGCCGGTTAGCGGCTCTGATGGAAATGGATATACATTAGCTAAGTCTTTAGGACATAGTACTACAGATGTTTTTCCAGCATTGGTACAGTTAAAATTAGATGGTAATCTATTTAAGCAAGCCAGTGGTGTAAGATTTGTAGGGGTAGCTGGCTTATATTCTAAAGATAAATTATTATTAGAGGATAGGGGAGATATTTTATTTACTAATTATGGAATTTCAGGCCCTCCTATTCTTCAATTAAGTAGAAAAGCCTTAGATTATTTAAGACAAGGTAAGGATATAGAACTCCGTGTATCAATTATACACAGTAAAACAAAAGAAGAATTAGTGCAATATTTAGATAGGAGATTTGAGTTTATGCCAAGTAAGAGCATTGAAAGATCCTTAATAGGATTGATTAACAAAAGATTGATCATACCTATTTTAAAAGAATTAAATATAAATAAGGATAAAAATGTTGCTAATTTAAGCAAAAAGGAAATAGACGATTTAGCTAGTATACTTACCTCATGGAGTTTTAATATAATAGGTAATAAAGGCTGGGGGCAGGCTCAAGTAACAGCAGGCGGTGTAAATACAGCCGAAATAAATAATAAGACTATGGAGTCAAAAATAGTCAAAGGATTATATATAGTAGGAGAACTTGTAGATATTGATGGAGACTGTGGTGGTTTCAATCTTCAGTGGGCCTGGTCTACAGGATATATTGCAGGATTAAATTCTACAAATTAGATTTACTAGACTTGGAGGATAAAATGATAGGAATTAATAGACAATTAAGGAAATTAGAGGAAAATAATAAACATATAAGGGTATCACTAATCGGGGCAGGACTAATGGGTAAAGGCATGATAAGCCAAATGTTTTTAATGAAGGGAATGATACCAGCTTTAGTCACAAGTAATAATATAGGGGATGCTATAGAGGCATATACTAAGGTTGGAGTAGCAAGGAATGATATAGTAATAGGAAGAAGTTTAGATGAAATTAACATTGCAATGGAAAAAGGAAAGTATATAGCATCGGATATTACGGAATATGCTACAAAGGCTAATTTAATAGATGTAGTAGTAGATGCAACGGGAGTGCCTGACACAGGTGCAGAAATAGCAATTGAGGCAATCAAAAACAAGAAGCATATGGTGATGCTAAATATAGAAGCAGATGCAACCATAGGACCTATCCTAAATAAAATGGCAAAAGATGCAGGAGTAGTCTATACTGGAACAGCTGGAGACGAGCCAGGGAGTGTAATGGAGATTTTTGATTTCGCCGATGCCATTGGTTTTGATATATTAGCAATAGGCAAGGGTAAAAATAATCCTATAGATTTTACTGCAACGCCTGAAAGTGTAATGGACAAGGCTAAAGAATCAGGTCTAAAGCCTTTAAGGTTAGCCTCATTTGTTGATGGAACTAATACTATGATAGAGATGGCCACTATGTCAAATGCTACAGGCTTATTGCCTGATCTACGAGGTGGACATGGAGTTACAGCAGAAGTAGATGAGTTACCTGACATATTTAAGCTAAAGGAAGATGGAGGAATATTAAACAATTTAGGTGTAGTAGATTATGTTAATGGCATAGCTCCAGGGGTATTTGCAGTAGTATCAGCAGAATTACCTCAAATCCAAAAGGAATTAAAATTAGTTAAGATGGGTGATGGGCCTAATTATGTCTTATATAGACCCTATCATTTAGTGAGTCTAGAAACCCCAATCACCATAGCAAGAGCCGCCATATATAATGAAGCCACAATCGCACCAATAGATAGACCAATTTCAGAAGTTATAACTATGGCTAAAAAAGATATGAAGGCGGGAGAAAGATTTGATGGCATAGGTGAATATACAGTTTTAGGTAGCATAGATAGCTACAAAACTGCAAAAGAGGAAAATTTAGTACCTATAGGTTTAATAAGTTCTAATGCTAAAGCCAAAAGAGATATAAAACGAGGCGAGTTTATAAGCTATGATATGATAGACTTAGATACAGGCACTGCTATATATAAATTAAGAAGGGAACAAGATAAGATATTTAGGTAGATTCGGAACTCTACTAGTTATGTAGAGGCCATCTTAGATCTCCCTTAACCTGAATAACCAATGTAGAGGCGATCTTTGATCGCCAAAGGAGTAAAATATGTTAAAACTTAGAAAAATAGTAACGGCTTTTTTAAATTATGGAGATAAAATTCTCCTAATGAAAAGATCCCCTAATAAAAAGATCGCACCTAATCTATGGTATGGAGTAGGTGGACATATGGAGCCCCAAGAGATTAATGACCCTTATACATCTATATATAGAGAAATATTTGAGGAAACTAGAATAAATAAGGATAAGATTGCAGATTTGAATCTAAAATATATAGTATATAATAGGGAAACAGAAAAACAAGAAATAGTAGTCAATTATATTTTTCACGGCAAAGTTAATTCACATGATCTTGTATCAAATAATGAGGGCACACTACATTGGGTATACAGGGATAAGGTATTGGAAAAAGATTATCACCCTGCTATAAGATTAATATTGGAAAAATATTTAAGTAATTGGCAGGAGGATTTGTTATTAGGTGTAGTGAATAAAGAAAATTCATCAATCCAATGGGAGACTATGAAGTAGGAAAACAAATATATAAATAAGATTTCAAATAGAGTTTATAATAGTGAGATTTGAAGGTATCAAAAATCAATCTACCCCTTGACAAATAGGTATTTATTAAGTATATTAATATTTGAATAAAAATATATAAGTGCATTGATAAGGATAGTAATGAGATAAATCTATTAAAGAGAGATAGCCATATGGTGGAAGGCTATTATAGATGATTTTGTGAAGATCGCCTTTGAGCATAGTATCTGAAATTTTAGTAAGATATTAGGATTATGGAACCTTAATACCATAGAGTGGCAAGATTTATCTTGCAATTTGGGTGGTACCACGGAAAATTCGTCCCTAAGCTAAGGCTTAGGGACTTTTTTATGACCTAACCCGGTGAACAGTGGTTTTCTGTGAACCGTAGGTAGGTCAAAGGCAACGAGAACCCAATTTATACGAGCATAGCAAGTAAATAAATTGGTGTTTCGAGACTGCGGAAAATGACCTAACCCATGGTATCAACTTTATTATTGTAATATTAGGAGGATTCAAATGAAAAAATTTAATGAACTATCAGATAAACCTGTCAAGGATCGGGAACATGAGATATCTGAATATTGGAAGGAAATAGACTTACTTCATAAATCTGTAGAAACTAGGGATTCAAAGAATCCATTTATATTTTATGAAGGGCCTCCAACGGCAAATGGAAAACCTGGAATCCATCATGTTATGTCTAGGGCATTGAAAGACTTAACCTGTAGATATAAAACTATGGAAGGTTATCAAGTAAAAAGAAAAGCAGGTTGGGATACTCATGGTTTACCTGTAGAAATTGAAGTAGAGAAAAAATTAGGACTAGAAGATAAACATGATATTGAAGAATACGGGATAGAAAAATTTAACGAAGAATGTAGGGAATCTGTATTCCAATATGAAAAATTATGGAGAGATATGACAGAAAGAATGGCGTATCTTATAGACTTAGATAATCCATATATTACCTTAGACAATGATTATATTGAGTCTGTATGGTGGATATTAGATAAGTTTTTTAAAGAAGGATATATTTACGAAGGACATAAAATATTACCATATTGTTCAAGATGTGGTACAGGATTAGCTTCCCATGAAGTAGCACAAGGATATGAGGAAATAACATCTGAAACAGTAGTAGCTAAATTCAAATTAAAAGATAAAGATGAATACTTCCTAGCATGGACAACAACTCCATGGACACTACCATCTAATGTATGTCTCACTGTCAATCCAGAAGAAGTATATATCAAAGTAGAAGAAGATGGTGAAATATACTATCTAGCAAAGGTCTTAGCCAATGATGTTTTAGGTGATGATTACCAAGTATTAGAGGAAATAGTAGGCAAAGATTTAGAATATATAGAATATGAACAGTTGATTCCATTTATAGATGTAAAAAGCAAGGCATTTTTTGTAACTCTTGGGGATTATGTAACTACAGAAGATGGTACAGGAATAGTACATTCAGCACCAGCCTTTGGTGAAGATGACTATAATACAGGTGTAAAATATGGTTTGCCAGTTATACAACCTGTATCAGAAGAGGGAAAATTTACAGATACAATTTGGAAAGATAGATTTGTCATAGACGCTGATCCAGAAATAGTTCAATGGTTAAGAGAAAATGGTAAACTATATAAGAAACAAAGAATGGTTCACAACTATCCTCATTGCTGGAGATGTGACACCCCATTGTTATATTATGCAAAGCCATCTTGGTATATTGAAATGACGAAATTAAAAGATAAACTTATAGAAAATAACAATAAGGTAAACTGGTTCCCAGACTATGTAGGCAAAAGAAGGTTTGGAAACTGGTTGGAAAACTTAAATGATTGGGCAATTTCTAGAAGTAGATATTGGGGAACACCTTTCCCAGTATGGAAATGCGATGATTGTGGACATATAGATAGTGTAGGCTCAAGAAAAGAATTAGTTGATAGAGCTATAGAAGATATAGATATGGACATAGAACTTCACAGACCTTATGTAGATGATGTTCATTTAAAATGTAGAGAATGTGATGGAAGTATGACTAGGGAAGAGGATGTAATAGATGTTTGGTTTGATAGTGGTTCTATGCCTTTTGCACAACATCATTATCCTTTTGAAAACAAAGACAATTTCCATGAATTGTTCCCAGCAGACTTTATAAATGAAGGTATTGACCAAACAAGAGGTTGGTTCTATTCCCTAATAGCCATATCTACATTTGTAACAGGTGAAGCGCCTTATAAAAATGTATTAGTAAATGATTTAATACTAGACAAAGAAGGTAAAAAAATGTCTAAGTCAAGGGGCAATACTGTAGATCCCTTTGAATTATTCGACAAGTATGGTGCAGATGTTTTAAGATGGTATCTAATCTATGTATCTCCACCCTGGTCACCTACAAGATTTGATGAAGATGGTTTAAGAGAAGTAGAATCTAAATTCTTTAGGTCAATAAGAAATGTATATAATTTCTTTACTTTATATGCTAATACAGATGGCGTCGATCCTAGAGACTTCTTTATCGAGTATAAAGATAGACCAGATATAGATAGGTGGATAATTTCAAAATATAATTCCCTAGTAAAAAGATCTAAAGAGAATATGGATATATTCGAATACACTAGAGTAGTTAGGGATATTCAAGAATTTGTAATAGAAGATTTATCTAATTGGTATATTAGGAGAAATAGAAGAAGATTCTGGTCAACAGAATTAGATGATGACAAAAAAGCCGTATATAATACTAGCTATGAAATCCTTGTAGGTATAAGCAAAATGGTAGCACCATTTATACCATTTACATCTGAAGAATTATATAGAAAACTAACTGGAGGAGAATCAGTTCACTTAGACTATTATCCTAAAACTGATGAGGAATTGATTAATATTGAATTAGAAGAAAAAATGGATTTAGTCAGAGAGCTAGTAAGATTAGGTAGAGCATCAAGAGAAACTGCTAGGATAAAAGTACGTCAACCTTTAAATGAGGTATTAGTAGATAGTAAATATGAAGATATGATTTCAGATTTAGTACCTCTAATTAAAGAGGAATTGAATGTAAAAGATGTAGTATTTGATGAAGATTTATCTCAGTTTATGAATTTTTCATTAAAACCGAATTTCCCAGTAGCAGGGCCTGTGCTAGGCAGCAAGATTAGGAGCTTTGGGAAAGCTTTAAATGAGCTAAAACCTCGTGAAACTGTTGAGAAACTAGAAGCAGGTAAAAACCTATTATTGAATTTAGATGGTGAAGACATTGAAATCCCAGAAGATTATGTACAAGTAACCATAGATTCAAAAAAGGGATTCAATGTTATGATGGAGAAAAATCTATTTGTAATATTAGATACTACTCTAACACCAGAGTTAGTAAATGAAGGATATGCTAGAGAATTTGTATCTAAAATTCAACAGATGAGAAAAAATAATGATTATGAAGTTTTGGATAATATTCATATATACTACAATGGTTCCAATGAAATCAGGGCTGCCATAGATGAGTATGAGGATTTTATAAAAGCTGAAACCTTAGCAAAAATCATAGAATCTACTGATGAAGAGTTAGACGAACAAGATTTAAATGGGCAAATGACTGGTATAAAATTAGAAAAGATATAAAGCAAATGCGACAGGATTTCCTGTCGCATTTATATATCAGACTTAAATATTCTCTTAAAGAAGTCCTCAGGTATTGCTTTCATCAGTATTAGGACAAAGATATAGATGAAAAATCCAATTCCTATAGTAAAGAAAAAGGAAGATGCTCCTATACTTCTTAAGATCTTTAAATTGTATGTAGACATTTTTATATATCCAATCATAAAGATTGATGCGACGAAAGGTTTCACTATAATGTCGATATAATCCATATTTAATTTAATTGTAGATTTCATAATAAAGATATCCAATATTAAGGTTAGAAGATTTGTAATAAAAAAGGCAATAAAAAAACCATATATTTCAAATTTAGGATTTCCAACTAATACATATATAAGAAGAACTCTTAGGGACATGCTAATCATTCGATTGATAGTTGTATGAACTTGTTTATTCAGGCCAAAGAGTACTCCAGACAAAGTATGTTGTAATGCTAATAAAGTCGTACTATATCCCATTATTCGTATAAACTCAGCAACTATTAAATCATCATATAAAAATAAGGCAAGGGGTTCTGCAAGTAATATATATAAAATCGTTAAAGGAATAGATACTAGTAAAGTAGCCTTAATGGCAAGATTAATATGGTTCTTTATATGATTTTGTCGATTGAGTGATAATTTCTTAGATAAATTGGGGATAAGATTGATGACTAATCCAGAAGTAACTACAAATGGTAAATGTATCAAGGGCATAGCCATACCTGTAATTCTTCCAAAACTAGAAATAGCTAAGCTACTAGTATAGCCTGCATATATAAGCCTAGAAGGAATTAATATAGTATTTATAAAATTGAGAACAACACTAAAGACCCTGGAAATAGTTAATGGTATTGAAGAAAATAATACCTTTGTAAATGAATATTTGTAGCTCCATTTTCTATTACGATTATGGACTTGCCCAATTTTCAATCTTTTTTTAGAATATATAGACCAAATCAGACCAAAAAATTCTCCAATACTAATGCCTAGAATTCCTATTATGGCTTTAGATATAGATTTCATAGGAGAAAAATAATAAATTATTCCGATAACAATGATAAATCGACTTAAGTGTTCAATAATTTGAGAAAGGCTGGGAGTAATCATATCTTGTATGCCATAAAAATAAGATTTTAATATATTAGCCAAAGAAACAAGAATAATTGCAGGAACTAAAGCATATATTCCCACAAGCATATTATCATTTTTAAATACCCTCAAAGTAATAGATTTAGAGAATACAATCAATCCTGTACTTAATATAATTGAAAGGGATAGATTAATCAATATAGTAGTTTTATATATTTTCTCTACATTGTAAAAATTCCCACTAGATTGTTCCTGTGCTATAAGTTTTGTAAGAGAGCTAGGTATACCTGAGACAGTAATTACTACAAATACCATTAAAGTAGACATTGCAATTTGAAACCAACCTAAAGCTTCAGCTCCTAATAATTTGGACAGAAAAATATCATAGGTGAAGCCAATTAATTCAATAAATATATTCATAAGCACTACAATAATTGTTCCATGGAGAAAATGATCTTCAGACAAAGGACCACCCCTAAAAAGCGTATATATAATTTATATGAAGAAAAAATTATATAATTCTAAAATATTAATTGAAGGAATGAAAGTAAATGAAGAAAATAATCATAGGAATTAATATAATAGTATTAATTATTTCATCCATATTTCTAATTGATTATCTAATAGGTAGTAAAAATAATAAAGATACATATAAAGAAATATCGCAATTATATGATGAAGAGAAAACAAATGAAGAAAGTGATTATGACAATAAAATTCAAAAATTAAAAACTGTCAATAGGGACATAGTGGCATGGATAGACATACCAGAAGTTCTACAGTATCCTATTGTACAAGCCCAGGATAATATTTACTATCTAGACCAGGATATACATGGAAATAGTGCAGCTCATGGTTCTATATTTATGGATTATAGAAATGATGTTTTAAAAGATGAAAACATAATAATATATGGGCATTATATGAGAGATGGAACTATGTTTGGGAATCTTAAAAAGTATAAAAGAGAGGATTATTTTAAAGATAATCAATATATATATCTAGATATAGGAGAAAAAACAAATAAATATAAGATTTTTTCTGCTTATATAACAGAAGGAAATACTGATTATTTGAAAAATAGTTTTCTATCTAAGGATGAATTTTTATCTTATATAGAGAAAGCTAATGAGAAATCTTTATTTAAAGAAGAGCATAAATTTAGTGGACAAGATAGATTGATCACCCTGTCCACCTGTACCTATGAATATAAAAATGCAAGAATGGTAATACACGGCTACTTAGTTTTGGAGTAAACCATATTTTAATTTAATTCGTTCTAGCTTTTCACCAATTGGGCTTGCTAAAAACAGTAAAAATATTACATTAGATAGACAATATACAATGGTGAAAGGTATAGCCCCTATAATGGCTATATAGTATCTTTTCCAAGTAAAAAGTCCGTCAATGGATAAAACAAACCATATATCCATCATAAGTGAAAACACTATGCCAGAAAATATCCCATATAATGTAAGCATGATTTTGTTTTCCATTAGATCAAGTTTAGCTAAAAGCCCAGCTATAAAACCTAAAATTCCCCAAGCCAACATTTGAAATGGAGTCCATGGACCTTGTCCATAATATATATTAGATACTATGGCAGACAATGCACCTGTGAGAAAACCAGCTTCAGGACCTAGGGCAATTCCAGTAATGGCTGTAATAGCTGTAACAGGCTTAAACCCTGGCAACATAACAAATATAAGCCTACCTGCTACAGATATGGCAGACATAACTGCAATAGTTATAATTTCCCTTGGCTGAGGATTTCTATTTTCAAACTTAGCTAAGAAAGGAAGACAAGCTAAGAATGCAACTATAAAAGATATTAAATTATATCGTCTGTCATTAAAAAGCTTCACACCTAAAAAGAGGACAATAGGTATAAATACTAATATTATTAATATACTAATCTTTAAACTTCTTATATCATATATTCTTTTTGATTTTGTTGACACAGATCTATCACATCCTCACTAGTGATTGAATTTTCAAATATATGTCTAGACATTTTATTGGCAGCAGTAGTATAAAAATTATTCCCACTAAAAAATGTAACAGGTTCATCTTCAGATACTATATTTCCATCAAAAAACAAGGCACATCTATCCGAATACTCTGCAGAAAATTCAATATCATGACTTACCATAATAATAGTAACATTGGATTTCTGGAGCTCCTTCATAATACTTCCTAAAACCTTCTTTGAATACCCATCCAATCCCTTAGTAGGCTCATCAAATAGAATAATCTTTGGATTCAATAATAATATTTTGGCTAAGGCCACCTTTTGTTGTTCTCCACCACTTAAATCATAAGGATGCATTTTAAATAGATGTTGAATATCTAATTTATCTGCTATATTACTAATCTTTCCCCTTGCATCTTCATCAGAAAATTTCATCATTTTCTTTATTTCATCGAATTCTTTTTCCACTTGATTTTTCACAAATAAGGTTTGTGGATTTTGAGGCAGTACAGCCATATTATTATGATACAAATCCTTTGATTTATAATCTGAGATTTTTTTTCCATGGACTAATACTTTTCCTCTATAAGGGGAGCTAATACCAGAGATTATATTTAAAGTAGTAGTCTTTCCAGACCCATTGCCACCTAGTATACTTAAAATTTCCCCCTCTTTAACTTGTAACGATACGCCTCGTAAAACATCAGGTAAATCTCTTTTGTATCTGAACCACACATCTTTTAGTTCAAGAATTGTACTAGATATATTTGATGATAGAGGCTTTTCTATCTTTTTTCTATAGTTTTTAAAATTATTACTTAACCATCTACTACCTTCCCTAATAGTCAAAGGGCATTTATCATCTGTGTCACAAGCATTATATACCCTGATAGGAGTAGGAAATCCATATATGATACTATGTTCACTTAAATCATTCAAGTTTTGTCCTACTTTTTCAGGGCTATCATATATTAACTTCCTACCCTTATCTAAAACCAACACCTTATCAGCTAGTGGAAATACTTCTTCCAATCTGTGCTCTACTAAAATAATTGTAAGAGCTAGTTCCCGATTAATTTTATAGAGTGTATTTATAAAGTCCCTTGCAGCTATAGGATCTAATTGAGAAGTAGGTTCATCAAGAATTAAAACCTTAGGATTCATCACCATAATAGATGCAAGGTTGAGCAATTGTTTTTGGCCACCAGATAAACTGGTCACATCTTTTCTGAACCAGCTTTCAATACCAAAAAAGCTAGCCATTTCAGCAACCCTACGTCGAATTATGGATGTTTTAACACCTAGATTTTCCAATCCAAATGCTAGTTCATGCCAGACCTTATCAGTTACTATTTGATTGTCTGGATTTTGCATTACATAACCTATATCTATAGAATTTTTATTATGTAAATCTTCCAAAGGAACATTATTATAATAGATTTCTCCTTCTTTTTCACCAAAAGGAGCGATTTCAGTCTTTAACTGTCTAATAAGAGTGCTCTTACCACAACCAGTCTTCCCACATATAAGGATGAATTCTCCTTCTTTAATAGATAAGGTAATATCATCTATTGCCTTGGATTCCTGAGTAGGATATGAGAAGCTTAAATTTCTGATGTCAATGATTGCCATTTTAAATCCTCCTTAATTTCGATTATTGTGGGGAATACCATTAGAAAGAGATAGGACAGATTTAGGCTAATAGCTACAATTGAAAAATCTATATCTTCTATATGTGGATAGTAAAGAAAGGAACTATATTCATAGGCTATCCCAACAATATTAATCAAAATTAATAAAATAATTGTAGCAAGTACAATACTATCTCTTTTATCAAATCTAAAAATTGAAAAACTACTTCTGCGTCCAAAACCATAGCCCCTGGCTTTCATTGAATCAGCCGTATCTATACCATTTTCCAAGGCCCAAGTTATTAAAATAGACAGAATTCTAAATCCACTTTTAATTCTTTCAAATATATTTCCATTGTCTATATACATACCGAGGGTTTTTTGAGAATTAGAAATTTCTTTAATTTGATTCTTTAATTTAGGTATTAACCTTAGTGCAATAGAAATTATAAGTGCGAGAGTAGGTATGAAATTTCCGAATAAACATATAAACTTGTCAGATGTCATAACTAAGTTGTAACATCTAAACCAAAACATTACAGATACTATCATAGTAGCCATAGCTAAACCATAAAAAATAGATTCTAATGTTATAGGATTATAATTTACATAAAACAAGGGTGTTACGCCTTTGTGACTAAAAATAGGATTGCTTATAGCAATTAATAAAAATATTGGTAATGTATAGAGTACTGTTTTGAACATGTCCCTCAATCCTATTAAATTACTTAATAATAGGATTGAGGAAAATAGAGATATAGCTAAATAAACTGGATGCATTAAAAACATAGTAAAGAAAATACATGATGCAAAAAAAACAAATAGAACAATTGGATGATAGGATTCAAATGCACTTACTCTATTCATTTAGCCAATAAACCCCCAAATCTCTACCTAAATCACAAGTATATCTCCATTCAATATTATCTCCATCCTTTAATATATACTTGTCACATCCTACATTAGGATAGCTTCCATTCACATTATACATCCAGCCACTAAGATCTCCACAGCTAAATTCATATAAATTATTTATACCTTGTACATATACACTGCCATACTTATTTTGACTAGCCCCTTGATATTCCATATGTATTCTGTGTTTTCTTACAGCTTTTACTAAGATATCAAATACATTTTCATTGTCTTTTAAATCAAATTTGGTCTTGCCCAAAATAACACCATTAGACGGAACATAGGATTCTAGTCCAGACTGCAATTTATCTTTGTTTTTCAGTATAGTATCGCATCTAATGCTTATGGTAACTGATTTAGTATTGTCTTTTTTATTATTAGGTTTATCTTTATTACTGTTATTAGAAGGATTAGTTTTATTACTATTGTTACCTGATTTATTTGTAGAAGAATTTGTTTTATTATTAGATGAACCCTTAGATTGCTGATTGCCTTTATTAGATGCAGATGTTGATTTTGTAGGCTTTGATTTGCTAGTCCTATCTTTTGATTTTGTACTTTTATTGGATTTTTTCTCTGGTTTTGAGTCTTTATCCCTTTCCCCATTACTAGCATCTTCACTATCTTCATTTTTTGAGATAGTATCAGACTCAGTTTCTTTTTTTGTTTTTTTCGTCTGTTTATTATTTTGTTCAGCTTCAATACTATTTTGTTCAGTTTCTTTATGAAACTCTTCAGTAGATTGGATTTTGCATCCTGACATAACAATTAATAAACTCATGAATATGACAAGTAAGCTAATTAATTTTTTTCTCACAACAATTCCTCCTATCTATACAAGGACAAGGGTTAGCCCTTGTCCTTATTGGTATAATTATTCACTTTTAGATGTTTTTTTAAATCCTACAATAGCTAATGTTGAAATGGATAATATAAATAAGGTCAAGGCGATAAGTATCTTATTATCCCCTGTCTTAGGATTCACATCGGTGTCTTCAATTTTATCTATTTCATCAACATCTTCATCTGTAGTTTGAGCTATAAAGTCATCAATGGTCTTGTCTTTATCCTCGGAATTGGTAATCTCTTTGCCTGTATTTTCATCCTTTGGTGTATTAGTTAGTTGCTCTTTCTCTAGCTCTTTAATCTTTTCCATAGCTGCTATAACTTCGTCATAGTGTTCGACGTACTTCCTGTCTTCTTCACTTAAAGCTTCGTATCTTGAAATTATATCTAGGATAGCATCCTTGTCTTCTAATTTTATATCTTCCACATCACCGGGTAGATCCCAAATAGCATCATCTATAGCTTTTATCTCCTCTTCAATTCCATCGATTTTATCTTTTAGTTTCAATAAAAGATCAGCATCGTCTACCTTTGCCTTATATTCATCTGGTAATTGCATAAATGAGTTATATACTTTCATGATTTCCGATTTATTATCTAAATTAATATTTTTTATATTTGGTAACTTGTCAATCGATTTATTTAATTCTTCAACCTGTTCTTCAAATCCTTCTTTATCGATTGAATCTAGCTTAAGCTCATCTTCTATTCTATGCCAGGTAGATTTACCATTTATTAAATCTACTAAGGCTATTAGAGATTGCTTAGTAGCCATATTTAAATCACCTTCGTTATCTGCTTCCCATCGGAAAGAACCATCATTTTGTTGAAACTGTAGCAACCCATCCACAGGTGTATTACCTATATCAGTAGCCCATCTACCATTTGGATTGGTGACATCTTCCCCAATAGCTACAAGGCCTTGAATAACACATGCATTAGTATTTGAGTTTTCTCCACTCCCCCATCCAGAGGCATCTACAAAACTACCACTATCGATTTGTTTTGATTCTAAATAATCTAAAGCTTTATCTATAGCTTCTTCAACTCCGTCTTTATCTTTATGATTGGATAATGCCATAATTGCCCATCCAGTATGGTCCAATTTACTAAATGAACCAAAAGCACCGTCATCGTTTTGTTCATTTAAAAGCCATTGTATAGCTATATCTTTATTTTCATTATTCCAATACCCTACGTCTGCATCTAAAGCTTCTCCTATATCCAATGCTTTTATAGCAAATATATGCTTACCTATAGTACCAAACTGTCCATTGTATTCTTCTAAGTGACTAGAAAGTTCTGCAAAGAGGTTTCTATTAGCCCATATGTTTGATGGATTTTCACCAATACCTAGCAAACTAAATATATAGCGTATATGTTGATTACCATATATTGTTGCTTCAAAATTAGGTTCAATTGATCGCCAATCATAATCCATATCTCTCAAATTTTTTCCAGCACCCCATAATCCTACAAAAGATTCCCAATCACTATCTGGATCTGTAGCTGGATTAACGTCGTAATATTTTAAAAGTTTATCTAGGGCATTTTTTAATTCAGGTGTTTCCGATACGGGTTTTTCTTTTACTATTATTTTGGTACTGACCTCTAGTTTAGCTTCAGGTTCTGATTGATGTATACCGTCAGGCAATTCAAATGTGGCTGTAGCATCATATTTTCCAGCTTTATTATTTTTATAATCAAGTACTTTCCAATTTAGAGTCACTGTATGTTTTTGACCATTACTATCTGTAATGCTAGTAGTTTTAGGGAGGGAAGAAATTACACTGTCTTCTTCTGTACCATAATCTACCTTTATAGTGTCCACACTATCAATAGACTCTAGTCTAGTTATTTCATCAATTATCTCTTTAACTGTCACAGAGGCATAAGGTCTAATTAATTGGTGAGGTTCATCTTCATCTAGGCGAGCACTTATATGGTATGTACCTGGCTCATCTATGTTTAATGTAGCTTCACCCTGTTCATTAGTACGTATAATCTCCCCGTCTATTGTAAATTCATCTTCATCTATTAATATAGTAGCATTGTTTACTGGAGTTGTGGGATTGATGCCAAAGCCGCCTTCGCTGCCATTTAGCTTTAATGTAAAGTTTTTATTTTGGTCAACCGAGAAGGATTGATCTTCAAACCAGGAATACGTATAATTTGTATAATCTACTATATAAAACATCACAACTTCTTGCCCATCTTTTATTTCAAAGTTTCCAACACCTGTATTGGCATATTTATTATCTACAAAATACTTCCAACCACTCATAGGACCTTTATCAAATTCACCGATTCCACCAATTGAATGAATATAATCTCCGTTAAAACCTACCTTAAGTTCATTTTGATCCTTAGGGTCTCTACCGTTTTGTTCTAAGGCCTTTACAATTGCGTGTATAGGTTTTAAAGAATTATAGTCTTCAGCTGTTTTATTGATTCCTGGATAATCACTAAGATCTAAATCATCTATATGTACCCTGGTAGGTGGTATTAAGGTGTGATCATCCAATTCTATACGTACTGTAATATTAGCATCAACAGAAGGAGTATCTTCTGCAAAACTTAGTGCTGGTGATGCAAATGACAATAATAAGGTAAATACAATCATTAAAGAAATATTCTGTTTAAGAAATTTTTTCCACATTTAAAATTCCCCCTTGATTTTTATATATTATAAAGTTTAAGCTATCCCCCTTTCTCTAATATGGTTTTTTAGAACTTAAAAAGGCTCTCTATCCATAGGGAAAGAGAGCCTTTCATAAAAATAAAAGACTAGTAGCAAGAACTGGTCTTTTTTAATATACTTAAGATAATCCAATCCTTCCCTCCGAAGGTAAAGCAATAAACAATTAAGGCAGGTATCCTGACTCATAGCCTTAACCTTGATGCCTTCCCAGTATCCCAGTGGCATATATCAAGATATAGCTATTTACAGTAGCGGGGGCTGTGACGGAATCACACCGTCTTCCCTTTTCACCCAAACTTGAATTTGGGCACCTTAACTATACTATTCAATTATAAATGTATAGTAACATACATTTATAAAAATTACCAGCCATTTTTAAAGTTCATCAATTTTAGCTGCCATTATGAAGTCATTTTCATGGAGCCCTTTAATATTATTAGTCCATAGTCGCACTCTAGCTATACCCCAAGCTAAGAAAATACTAGGATGATGGCCTTCTTTCTCAGCCAATTCTCCAACTTTCTTAGTAAAGTCTAATGCCTCTTTGAAATTTTCAAACTTGAAAGTTTTTTCAATACGACCATCATCTGCAAGGATCCAATCCTCATCAACCTTCTTTAGATAGTCATTGATTTGGTCTTTGTTGAGAGGGTCAGTATCTATACTACAGGGAAGACACTTCTTTGACAATAAATCATTCATACACTATACCTCCTTAAAGCTCATCAAGGATTATTTTTACAAGAAAATTTAAATATATTCATACTTTTCAATATTAATCAATTAGAGATTCTAAAGCTGTAGGGAATTTTTCTTTTGCTAAATCTAATATGGCCTTGGCATATAGCTGAATTTCTTTCTGAGCATCTGATGCTATTCTTTGTTCTATAAAATGCGCCACAGATTGCAAGGAGGCTGTCCAATACCATCTTACATATAGGCCATATGCAGGAAGGAAGAGTCTAGCTTGCTCAGCACAAATTCCATCTTCCATAGCTTCATTATAGTATTTTAAACCTTCCTCAGCATATTTCATAAGCTTACCTGTATACTCTTCACCTAACTCCCATTTAATAGGCTCTCCACTTCCTTGCTTAGAAGTCTCTGGTTTACTTCGCCATTGATCTTTTTGAGGAATATAAAATTCTGCATCTTCAGTAATATATCTTCTACTAGATTCATTCCATGCATTTAAATTATCTCCAATGGCTTCCTGGTGAGATGAACCTACTATATACTTCCACCATTGCCTAGCTACCATCAGGGGAGCATAGATCTCAAATTGAAGCATAGCATGCCTAAAGGGGGAGGTATGGTCCTCTCTAGCTAAAAATTTTATAAGTCTTAGGTCTTGGTCACTTAGACTATGGGATTCCTTAGCATAAGATACCCTAGCAGCATTGACTACAGTTAAATCAGAGCCAAGGGTATCTACTAATCTTACATATCCCTTATCTAATACATCCATCATATCCATAAACAAACCTCCATTATTATATTATCTACTCTCTTATACCCATAATTCTAAAATTTATTAAGGGAAATGTTTCCGTGAAAAAAGTATTCAATATGGTATAATTAGAACCGTAGTCCAATTATCTAGGTATAATACTATTTACAAGGGCAGGGGACTAATCCTTATAGAAACAATAAAAAGATAATCATAAAAACTAGGAGGCAATAATTTGAAATTATATATTACTAGACATGGTCAAACAGAATGGAATCTAGCAGGGAAACTTCAAGGATGGAAAAACTCTCCCTTAACTGAAGAGGGAATAGGAAATGCACATAAATTAGCTAATAGATTAAAAAATATAGATTTTGATTTGATCTATACTAGCCATCAAAAGCGTGCCATAGACACTGCAAAGATTATCAGAGGGGATAGAGATACAGAGATAATTAGATTAGATGAATTAAAAGAAATTGGATTCGGTGCCTGGGAAGGCATGAAGATAGATATAATCAATGAGAAATATGCTGAACAATATGATAAATATATGAATCAACCTCATCTTTATGAACCAATTGATGGGGAATCCTTTCAAGAAGTATTTGAAAGAGTAGACAAGGCATTGAAAAAGATTTTATCTAGTAAAAAAGACAAGGTATTGATTGTAGCCCATGGTGTCACTATTAAAATTATGACTGCTATCATAAAAAATATATCTTTGGAAGATTTATCTATCATACCTATATATCCGGGAACTAGCTTAAATCTTTGTGAAGTAGGTGAAGATAGAATAGAATTCATATTAGAAGGAGATAATTCCCATTTGATTTAGTAAATATATTTTATAATTAAGTAATAAGGGCAATAATAAGATAATAGATGTAAACTAGAATCTT
>Ga0079226_10001309_pt1 | contig 19047 bp, 13 predicted proteins | sample Poulit2014_FD_76345 | JGI IMG/M metagenome (GOLD analysis project Ga0079226, IMG submission 76345) | Agricultural soil microbial communities from Georgia to study Nitrogen management - Poultry litter 2014 | ecosystem: Environmental > Terrestrial > Soil > Agricultural land | place: USA: Georgia... | reverse complement strand
TTTTAAGGATGCTGATTACGCCTTGCTCGTTGGTGCACGTCCACGTGGTCCCGGTATGGAGCGCAAGGATTTATTAGAAGCTAACGCGGCCATTTTCTCGGTTCAAGGCAAAGCCATTAACGAAGTGGCAAACCCGAACATTAAGGTGCTTGTGGTAGGCAACCCAGCCAACACTAACGCATTGATTGCCCAGCGCAATGCCCCCAACATCAACCCCCGCCAGTTCACTGCCATGACACGCCTAGACCACAACCGTGGCTTAGCACAGCTTGCTAACAAGCTTGGCACCACCGTGAACAACATTACCAACATGACCATTTGGGGCAACCACTCTGCCACTCAATACCCAGATTTACACCACACAAAAGTAGACGGCAAAGCAGCCATCGACCAAGTGGAACAAGACTGGTACGAAAACACCTACATTCCAGAAGTGCAGCAACGGGGCGCAGCAATTATTAACGCACGTGGCGCCTCTTCTGCCGCCTCAGCAGCCTCCTCTGCTGTTGACCACATGCGCTCTTGGGCACTTGGCAGCGAAGAAGGCAACTGGGTGTCCATGGGTGTATATAGCGATGGCTCTTACGGCGTTGAAGAAGGCCTTATTTACTCTTTCCCGTGCGTATGCAACAACGGCGACTGGGAGATTGTACAAGGTTTGGACATCAACGAGTTTTCTCAAGCTCGTATGGATGCCACCGAGAAAGAACTCACGGAAGAAAGAGATGCCGTAGCCCACTTGCTACCATAAGCTCATACTTGCGTTCAAAGGGCCCACATGTTGGGCCCTTTTTTTTGCTAAAAAAATAATATTAATTTTCATCAAGGGTTGTTCATGCATAGCCAGTATACAATGAAAATGCTTCTCATTTGCTATTGGAGCACCTATGTCTTTTCCTGATTTTTACAGCCAAGCACCTCGTATTGTAGTACGCGACGCCCTCGGCCAATTTTTGGGCGCCACAAGCAACGGCTTAATAGAGTATGAATATGTGGATGCTGTGCGCTTAGCAGGCCATTCCTGCCCTACCGTGGCAGGGGCTTATTTAGCCACGCGCGCAGCACTCAAGGCCTTATACCCAGATAGCACACCCGAACGAGGGCAAATTGCTGTGCGCCTACCAGCACCTGTTACAGAGGGGGTAATGGGCGTGATTGCACAAATATGCACGCTGCTTACAGGCGCCGCAGCTGAAGGTGGTTTTAAGGGTTTGGCCGGGCGCTTTCGCCGCGCCGGTTTGCTTGCTTTTGCCCCAGAGGGTGAAAGTAATGACGGCGGTATCTTATTTAAGCGCCTTGATAACGGTAAAGCTGTAAGCGTGGTAGTTGATGCCAGTACCGCACCCATTAGCGCACAACAGCGTGAACACATGGGGCCCGCAATTTCTGGCACTGCCACTGCAGAAGAACAGAAAGTTTTTGCTAACGCTTGGCAGGCACGTGTGGCTGTATTGTTAACAGAATTAGCAGACGACCCAAACACAGTGCAGGTGCGCCGGTTAAACTAACAGGCGCCAGTGCCGCTGCGCTGGCGCCTTGGCATTAGGCGAGTAAGTCATCCTCTGACACCACCACGCCATTGTTGTCCACGTAAACGTGGTGGCCAGGGGTGAAAGTTACCCCGCCAAAGCTAACAGGAATATTAACTTGCCCTTCGCCACGGCGCACACTCTTAATTGGTACACACCCTAGGGTTACCACGCCAACATCTATTTTCGCGAGCTCATCTACATCACGGCACACACCATAAATTAAGATGCCTTCCCACTCGTTTTCAGCAGCATTAGCGGCAATCATATCGCCGAGCAGCGCATGGCGTAAGGAGCCACCGCCATCAACCACTAATACCTTTCCCTTACCAGGGGTGGCTAAATGCTCTTTCACACGTGAGTTATCTTCAAAGCATTTCACCGTAACAATTTCGCCATGAAATGCCTTGCGCCTGCCATAGCTTTGCCAGTGCAAGCCGGTTACCACGTTAACGCGCTCTTCATTCTCGTCACTTACATCACAGGTTACAAAACCCATGCTAGTTCTCCTTTTCGTTATTGTTCACGGCAGCCATCATATCAGCATGCTGCCAACGCTCAACTCGATACACCATGGGTGAACATGCCGCTTTAGCCATGGCCATAGCCACGTTGTCGGCATCTATTGGCCACCAAGGGGCTTGCCCCTTACGCCACAAGGGTTTAAACACATTGGCCACCGCACCGGCTGCTTGCTCTGCAAGGCGGCGCTCATGCCGTTCGCCAAGCAGCAAAGAAGGCTGCATGAAGGTTATACGTTCTAAGGGCAGCGCCACAATAGCTGCTTCCAACTCGCCCTTAACGCGCTGATAGAAAAAAGGGGAGCGCCTGCTAGCTCCCAACGAGGATACCAGCAAGTAATGGCCAACATTAGCCTCGGCAGCAAGGCTTGCCACCGCATAATTGTAATCGTAATCCACGCTGCGAAAGGCATCTTTTGAGCCTGCCACGGCCAATGTGGAGCCTAAACAAGAAAACACTGCCTGCACAGCAAAAAGTGGCCGCATTGCATTTAAGTTGGCAAAAGCCATCACCTCAACGCTCAGCTTGGGATGGCTAAATGGTAACGGGCGGCGGCTAAGCACCACCACCTGCTGCCAGTGCTCATCAGCTAGCAGCGCTTGCACTAAGCGCGCGCCAATTAGCCCCGTTGCTCCTACCACTAGCGCTTTCATTGTTCTGCTCCTTCTTTGCTGTTAATGGCTGGTAGCCAATAACGTAACAAGCCATCTAGCTCATCAAACACCAAGGGCTTGGCAAGATAATCATCAATGCCCGCCGCCAAACACTTAGGCTGTATACCCTCGGCTGTATCGCCTGTTAGGGCAACGATAGCAAGCCGTTCGGCCCCTACCTCTTCTTCTGTTAAACGCAATTCTTTCACCCAATCCAACACAGAGCGCCCTTGCAAATGCAGTTCGGTAAGCACTAAATCCATAGGTTTATCCGCCAACAAGGCCATGGCATCTTCTGCATTCGGCACACTGATGGCACGATAACCTAGTTTATATAACATGCCTTCAGTAACCGCCCGATCAGCTTCGCTATCATCGATCAACAGGATTTTAAATTTCTCGCGCCGTTGCTGCTCAGCATTGCTTTCTTGGTAGGCATCGTCTTCAACCAATAAGGATTGCAAGCCATAAAAACGTGCTAATGCACTGCGTAAACCCGAGCGATGCAATGGTTTAGCCAATATTTGTGCTGTGTTGCCTTGTGCGCGTTCAAGCACTTTTTCTAGGCCCACTTGCTCTACAGAGCCGAGCAACAAAATACGGCAACCCTGCACTGCGGGATCGTTTAATACACTGTCACACAATTGCAGTGCTTGTTCTTTGCTTTGCCACAAGTCGATAACCAAGAGATCTTTATATATCCCTTCTCGTGCGCAATCACGCAAATGTTGCAATGCTTGTGTATAGCCCGTGGCCACATAGGTGTTCACATCTAAAGCATGTAATTCGTTTTCTAATGCCTTCATGGTGCCAGGGGCTGCCCCTACCAACACAAATTCTTTACTGCGCAGGGTGCGCCGCCACTCTGAACGTTCCGACATATCGGGGCGGGCCGGCAGTGGCAAACGCAAACCCACTTGCGAGCCCTGTTCTAAGGGGCCAGCGATCAATGCGCCACCCATACCTTCTAATAAGCCACGGCACACTAATAAGTTAAAACCAGCCTGCGAAGTGATTTCTTCCACAGCGCCATCAAACCATTCTTGGCTAAACAATTTTTCTAGCTGTTCTTCTGCCAAGCCAGCGCTAGCATGGGTAATGGAAATATCCAGAGTACCATCGTGCACGCTGTCTTCTTCGAAGTTAGCTTCAATTACCACCTCGCCTTCTTCAGCATATTTAATCGCATGGGCCAACAAACCATTCACCACCTGCACAATGCGTTGTTCATCACCACGCACACGCCGCGGCAAGCGAGTATCAAAGATAGCGCTTAATTCCAGCCCTTGGCGTTGGGCAATGGAACCATACGCATCAATGGATAGCTCAAGCTGTTCTCGTAAAACAAAATCTGACGGTGCAAAAGCAATGCTGCCCAACAAAATTTGGCTGTAATCAAGCACATTGTTTAATTGCATTAGCATCAAGCGGCCAGATTGCGCAGCCACTAAATGGTATTCTTTTTGTTCTGCGTCCATCTCTGTTTCGTGTAGCAGCTCTAACATACCTAGCAAACTGTGCATGGGGGTACGCAAATCTTGCGTTACTCGGGAAAGAATTTTTAGCTGGTTTTCATTATCTGCTAGTTCAGGCACATGCTGTACTTCGTGGCGCTGGCGCCGTGCCACAGCGTGCCAAAAAGTGGCATGAAACTCATGGTAAAAGCGGGCCAAATACAACCCATAAAAAGCCAACAAACCACCTACCACTATCATTTGCCATTCTAAACTAAGCAAAAACACAAGCGCTGTGGGGGCAATCATAATCAGCAAATAGATCAACCGATAACGAATGCCAGCCATCCATGAACCAGCCATGGCGGTGGCAGCACCAAGGCCATACAAAGTAACTAAAAAAGTGCCGTAACTCAGCTGGGAAAAATAGGCAACGATGGCATTAAAACTGCCCCACAACACCGCCTGGCTTAAAAACCCAGAGGCAAACAACTGCCGCCAGCGAGCGGGCCCAGCACGGTGCAGCGCCTGAAAGCGTAGCGCTACAAACAAACGGAAAGCGGATGCCAGCAACAACAAGAAAGCGTAGCCAACCACTAGGTTTTCCATGCTTTGGTACATGCCTGTGCTAAAGGCCACCACCGCAAAAATAGCAATTGAGGCAATGCTTGCAGCCACTGAATTACGGGCTGCCGCACCATCAATTTGGCGCAATATTTTTGCGTCAACCTCGCCCGCAATGAAGTGCAAGCCCCCTTTGCGCACTTTCACCTCTTGTTTATTCATGCAGCAACAGCCTTATGCGTAGCAGAAAATGCATACGTTACCACTAGCCGCGTAGTGCACCAAGTATTGGCGCTTGGTAAAGTAAGCTTTACGTTAACGTTAAGCTGCGTTAGTGTTGGGAAATAAAAATAAAGCGCGACAACAGAAAGGATAATTACATGACAATGCCCCTATGGAGCCCCACTGCAAACGCCAAACAAACCACGCAACTTGGCCAGTTTTGGCAGCAAATCGAACAACAACACCAGGTTTCCCTGCCTACTTACCGCGCTTTGCATCAGTGGACAGTGGAACAGAAGGAGGCCTTTTGGCAGGCAGTCATGGCTTTTGCCGATATTCGTTACGAGGGCTCACCCACTCCTGCTTTGGTGGAACACGAACTCTTTCAACATAACCAGTGGTTCCCTGAAGTTCGCCTTAATTATGCGGAAAACTTGCTTTGGCGGCGTGACGAACACCCTGCTTTAATCAGTTACACAGAAAACACAGGCCGTGTTGCTTACAGTTACGCGCAGCTCTACCAAGCAGCTGCGGCAGTGGCTAACGCGCTTCTTAGTGCTGGGGTAAAACCCGGTGACCGCGTTGCCGCATGGTTACCTAATGGCCCAGAAGCCATCATCGCAGCTCTTGGTGCCGCCTGGGTGGGTGCTGTGTGGTCTTCTTGTTCGCCCGATTTTGGCTATGCCGGCGTAGTGGATCGTTTCGGCCAAATTAAGCCCACAGTGCTTATTGTTACCGATGGCTATAGCTACAGCGGCCGTTGGCAGGATATCAGCACACGTGTGCAAGAGGTGCAGGCCGCCTTACAAGTGCCTGTGTTAATTCAAGTGCCAGGGCAGCAAGGCAGTGCCACCATCAATGGCGCCAAACTGTGGCAGCATTGGTTAGATTACGACACACCTGCCCCTGCCTTTGTGCGCCAAGGTTTTAGCGCACCTCATGCCATCCTTTATTCTTCAGGCACCACAGGCCAGCCCAAATGCATTGTGCACGGTGCCGGCGGCGTGTTACTGCAACATGCTAAGGAGCATCGCCTGCATGGTGATTTAAGTAAAAAAGACGTGTTGTTTTATTTCACCACCTGCGGTTGGATGATGTGGAACTGGCTTCTTGGTGGGCTACAAAGTGGCGCCACCTTAGTGCTTTACGATGGCAACCCTGCTTACCCCGACCTAGGCGCACTATTTAAATTGGTGGAAGCAGAAAACATTACCCACTTTGGCACTAGCGCGCGTTTTGTGCAGGCACTTGAACAGAGTGATTTCTATCCACAGCAAGAAGCCGACGTAAGCAGCCTACGTGTGCTTTACTCCACAGGCTCGCCGTTGCTTGATAGCAGCTTCGATTTTCTTTATGCGCATGTGAAAAAGGATTTGCAAGTTAGTTCTATCTCTGGCGGCACAGATATAGTTTCTTGTTTTGCCCTCGGCAACCCACTCTTGCCCGTATATAAAGGCAGCCTACAGTGCATTGGCTTAGGCATGGATGTGGCAGTGTTCGATGAGCAAGGCAACACCTTAAGCACCGGCCAAGGCGAAATGGTGTGCCGCCAACCCTTCCCTTCCATGCCAGTGGGTTTTTGGAATGATGACGATGGCAGCCTTTACCAAGCTGCTTATTTTGAGGCTTTCGACAACATATGGGCGCATGGCGATTATGCTGAATTTATCCCCCACGAAGCACACGACAGCCTAGTGATTCACGGCCGCGCCGATGCAGTATTAAACCCTGGTGGCGTGCGCATTGGCACTGCTGAAATTTACCGCCAACTCACTGGTATTAAGGAAATTAAAGAAGCAGTAGTGGTTGGCCAGCAATGGCAAGGCGACGTACGCGTGGTGTTATTTGTGGTGCTAGAAAACAACATGGGCCTAGATGCCAGCTTAATGCAGCACATTCGTGCTTCCATTCGTACTGGAGCCTCGCCGCGCCATGTGCCAGCTATTATTTTAGCTGTGCCTGATATCCCACGCACCCTCAGCGGCAAAACTGTTGAGTTGGCCGTACGCGATGTTATTCATGGGCGTTCGGTGAAAAACAAAAGCGCCCTTGCCAACCCCGAAGCATTAGCGCATTTTAAAAATATTCCTGCGCTGCAAGAATAAGCAACAGGCAAAAAAATGGTGGCCTTGGCCACCATTTTACTACCAGTCATCGTCATCCCAATCATCATCGGCGCCAAAATCAAAATCTTGGTCACGTGTGTCCATGCCCGCTTTACCGCGGCGGCTTTGCAAATAAAACTCACGAATAAAATTATACCGGTCGCCCACTATAGCTTCTTCATAATCAAGCAACATAGAACGAACATCGAGCACGCGGCCGCCTAAAATAGCCCAAGAAGTGGGTTTGTGATCGATAAAGTTAACATCGATATAGGTTTCTGGATAAATCGTGCTGGCATCACGTATGGTGGATGGGCCCAAAAAAGGCAGCATCACATAAGGCCCTTCGGGCACTCCCCAGCGGGCAAGTGTAATGCCAAGGTCTGAGCTTTCACGCTGCAAACCCGTTGAGGTGGCCACATCAAAGAAGCCTGCCACGCCCACGGTGCTGTTTAGCAAAAAGCGGCCTAAGTTATGGCTCGCGTCCTTCCAACGCCATTGCAGAATATTATTCACGCCACTTTTAAAATCACGCAGGTTGTCGTAAAAACGGCGAATGGGCGAACGTGCGGCTTGCGGCACTGTTTTGCGGTAGCCTTGTGCCATGGGTTTTAGGGCGTACTTATCCATACGTTCGTTAAAGGCGAACATTTTACGGTTAAAGTTTTCCCAAGGGTCATCGTTTTTCACTGTATTGGCGGCCTGTGGCGTTGCGGCAAATGCCTCATCAACATCAGCATCCTCTGCAACAGCCACCGACACCCATACACTAAGTAACAAGCACGCTGTGATACGTAACACTCTGCCTCTCTACGCTTTTTTAAAGTGGATTACAGTTTTTCCACAATTACACTACCAATAGAATAACCCGCACCAAAGGAACAGATCACTCCCTTATCACCTGCATTCATATCGTTGTTATGACGATGAAAAGCAATGATTGAGCCTGCAGAACTAGTGTTTGCATACTCATCAAGTATCACTGGCGCCTCTTCTTCAGTGGCGTCGCGGCCAAGCACACGGCGTGCAATAAATTGGTTCATGGCAAGGTTTGCTTGGTGCAGCCACATGCGGCGTAAATCATCAGCAGCCAAATTAAGCTGAGCAATATGTTCGCTAATTTGCTTGGCTACCATTGGGCACACTTCACGAAACACACGGCGGCCTTCTTGGCGGAACAACTTATCGCGGGCATTTATTCCGCTTTCATCGGCACGGTTTAAAAAACCAAAGTTATTGCGAATATTATTGGAAAACTGGGTAGCCAGTTTGGTGCCAAGCACACGCCACTGGTTGTTGGAGGTGGCCGCATCTTCACGCTCCACCACAATGGCAGTAGCCACATCACCAAAAATAAAGTGGCAGTCGCGGTCTTCCCATGCCAAATGGCCAGAACAGATTTCTGGATTTACCACCACCACGCAGTTAGCACTGCCGCTGCGTACCGCATCTACTGCTGCTTGCAAACCAAAAGTGGCTGAAGAACAGGCCACGTTCATGTCATAGGCCCAACCACGTTCCATGCCCAAATAGTGTTGGATTTCAACCGACATAGCGGGGTATGGGCGCTGCATATTAGAGCAGGCCACTAAAATGGCATCTACATCAGCCACAGTGCGCCCTGCATTAGCAAGGGCTTGCTCGATGGCCTTCACGCCAATTTCCGCCTGCACAGAAATTTCATCATCGCCGCGCTCAGCAATGCGTGGTTTCATTCTTTCTGGATCTAAAATACCTTCTTTATCGAGCACGTAGCGCTGCTTAATACCAGACGCTTTTTCAATAAACTCGGCACTAGAGGGCTCTAAGGCTTCCACTTCTCCTGCCTCAATAGCGGCAGCATTAGCGTTGTTAAATAACTCCACATAGCGGTTAAAAGAAGCTACTAACTCTTCGTTAGTAATGGATTGGGCAGGCGTCCATAAGCCTGTGCCACTAATTACAACAGCTTGTCCTGTCACTATACCCTCACTCAAGCGCGCCTGTTTGGGGCGTCTTACCCTGCCAAAAAATTACTGCGCTGCGCGCAGCCTTGTAGAATAAAACGGCTAGCTTAACGCAAAACTTGCCATTGAGCATGCAAAATGAGCCAACATTCTATTTCGTTGCGCATACTAAAGCGCCCTTTCTGTTCCACGCAAGCCGCTTAATGTTGCTCGCACGCCTGCCATTGTTGGCGTAAACGTTTCGCCGATACAGGTTTAGGCGTACCTAGTTGTTGCGCGAATAGGTTTACGCGGTATTCCTCCAGTTGCCAACGGTAGGCTTGCCACGGCTCGGGCCAAAGCCAATAGGGTTCGTTACCCATGCGGCGCAACAGCGCTTCCCACAAAGTGCTGAGCTCTTGTGTGAGCTGTTTATCACGGGGAACGCCACCGCCAATCCTATCTAACCGATGTTCAATGGCCTTTAAATAACGCGGATACTGCTGCCACTGCTTTTCAGGTACCGCTTGCCAACATTCTGCAAAAAAAAGCTGCCCTAGCTGCTGGCGAATATCTGCGTGGGCGTGGGCAAGGGCTAAGGGGAAATTTTTTTCTAACCGGCGCTGGATAGCACGGTAAGTTTCTAACATATCGCTTGTGTGCGCTAGCCATTTTTCCCCAGCACGCACAAAATCTGCGCGCCCTGCTTTAAGCATTTGCTGGAAATGTTCTTCGCTGCGCACTGGCTTTGCTGTGGCGAAATGCACATGAGCTAAACGCAGCAACGCCTTATCAGCGCTAGTGCGAGCAAAGTGAGATTTTTCGGCCATGAGTTTTTGAAACCCTGGTAGTTTATTACGATACTGCTCCAACAGGCGCTGCTGTGGCGCCATGGCTGCTAACACCAAACGGGCCACCCCCCACTGGTGCTGCCAGGCGGCTTCGTCTTCGCGATGATACAGGCGCATTTCCACTTGCTTTCCCTGGTCGCTCAAGGCAGGCCAAGCACGCAACATTACTCCATCCTGTTCTTGCTCCACCACCTCAGGCAAGCTAGCGAACACCCAGGTGGTGCCGCTTAGCACCTTTTGTTTAGGCGCATGATGGTGGATAGCCTGCACTGCTTTACCAGCGAAACGCTCCTTTAAAGCAGCAAGGTCGCGGCCCTGCGCGAGCACTTCGCCATCGGCCACAATGCGGTAATGAAAGCACAGATGTTCCGGTAAAGGCGTGGCTAGCCATTCCTCTTGTTCGATGTGCACACCTGTCATGCGCTCTAAGGCATGGCTAAACTGCGCAAGCAAGGGCCCATTACCTGGCTCCATGGCGCCAAGAGCGGCTGCAACATACTCTGGCACTGGCACAAAATTACGCCGTTTTGATTTCGGCAAACCGCGAATAAGCGCTTCTAGCTTTTCTGGCAACAGCCCAGGCACTAACCATTCAAATACCGCTTCGGGGGCTTGGTTTACCAAAGTGGCAGGCAGCGTTACCGTTACACCATCCTCGTTACCTTGGGGGTTAAAACTATAACTAAGGGGCAGCTGCCATTCACCCACCAACAAATGGTCGGGGAAATCGGTGGCTAAAGCGCCGGGGGCTTCCTTCAACAAAACATCGTCGCGCTGCATCAACAACTCTTGTTGCTGCACAGGCTTAGCTTTGCGGTACCAGGCATTTAAATGGCGTAAACTTATGGCGCTTTCGGGCAAGCGTTGATGGTAAAACTGATACAGCACTTCATCGTCAGCAATAAAATCGCGCCGGCGTTGTTTGTGCTCATACGCCTCAAGTTCCTCTAACAAGGTTTGGTTTTGTGCCACAAACGTTGGCACCCGGGGCAATTCACCACCCACTAAACCTTCTCGAATCAGCAGTTCGCGCGCTTGCACTGGGTCTTGCTGGCTAAATGGCACGCGGCGCCCACTCACCAGCACTAACCCAAATAGGCTCACCTGTTCGCGTGCGTAAGCTGCCCCATGGCGTTTCGACCAAAAAGGCTCGCTGTAATCGTATTTCAACAAGTGGTGCCCTTCACTTTCCACCCATTGGGCTTCGATTTTTGCCACGCAACGGGCAAACAAACGCTGGGTTTCCACCATTTCGGCAGCCACCAACCAGGCAGCCTTGGTTCTTGATAATGCTGAGCCTGGCCAAATAACCGGCTTACGGTGGCGCGTGGACAGCCATTCGCCCTCGTCGGTACGGCGGATTACCTGCCCTAACAAACCACTTAGCAAAGCACGATGAATGGCCTCATAGGTGCCCTCGCTTTGGTTATCAGCCAAGTTGAGCTCGCGGCACAAAAGCTTTAATTGGCGGTGGGTATCACGCCATTCACGCATGCGGTTAGGTGCCAAAAAACGCTTGCGCAACAACTTTTCATATTGGTTGCGTGAGAGGTTTTTACGTTCTTGGTCCGCCCAACGCCACAGGTTTAGAAACAGCAAAAAATCGGATTCTTTATCTTGCCACGGCTGGTGCGCCTGGTCGGCCTGCTGTTGAAATTCCACTGGCCGCTCTCGCGGATCTTGCACGGCCAAGGCGGCCACTATCACTAACACTTCTTGCAAGCAGCCTAGTTCTGCTGCGCGCAATAACATACGCCCTAAGCGTGGATCTAAGGGGAAACGTGCTAGCTGTTTGCCCGTGGCAGTTAAATGGCGGCCTTTAATAGCGCCTAGCTCTTCCAATAAACGGTAACCATCGCGCACCAAGCGGCCATCGGGTGGGTCGATGAAAGGAAATGATTGAATATCACCTAAACGTAGCTCGGCCATTTGCAATATAACGGCGGCCAAATTAGTGCGTTGAATCTCTGGGTCGGTGTATTCGGGGCGGTTGTTGAAATCGGCTGCAGAATATAAGCGATAGCACACCCCGGGCATAATGCGCCCACTGCGGCCCTTACGTTGGTTAGCACTGGCCTGGGAAATGGGCTCAATAGGCAGCCGCTGCACCTTGCTGTGCACGCTATAACGGCTAATGCGCGCGGTACCCACATCGATCACATAACGAATGCCTGGCACCGTCAGCGAGGTTTCAGCCACGTTCGTGGTAAGCACCACACGGCGGCCACTGTGGCGGCTGAACACGCGCATTTGCTCGCGGTGGCTTAAACGCGCATAGAGAGGCAAAAATTCTGTGTGGCGGAAATGGCATTTTTTTAAATATTGGTGCAATTCACGAATTTCTCGTTCGCCACTTAAAAACACCAACACATCACGGGCAGCGGGCAGTTGCCCTCTTTCTTCCTGCTCAATGTGAGCCAAAATATCCGCCACATCGCGCAACCAGTCTCGTTCGCCATCGCTATGATCGTCGTACCAATAGTTAACTTCCACAGGGTAAGTGCGGCCTGACACCTCAATCACGGGCGCGCCGCGGAAATGATCAGCAAAACGTTCATGGTCGATAGTGGCTGAGGTGATAATCACCTTTAAATCTGGGCGCTTAGGTAATAAACGGCGCAAGTAGCCCAACAAAAAATCAATATTCAGGCTACGTTCGTGGGCTTCGTCGATAATGAGAGTATCGTATTGGTTAAGAAACGGATCACGCTGGATTTCAGCTAACAAAATACCATCGGTCATCAGTTTTACTAAGGTGTTCTCGCTCACTTGCTCTTGGAAGCGCACCTTCACGCCAATTAAAGCGCCTACCTCTGAAGAAAGCTCTTCGGCTAAACGATTGGCCACGGCACGGGCCGCTAGACGGCGTGGTTGGGTGTGGCCAATCACCCCCGCACGCCCACGGCCCATTTTCAGGCACAGCTTGGGTAGCTGGGTGGTTTTCCCTGAACCAGTTTCCCCAGCCACAACGATCACTTGGTGCTTGCCGAGCGCTTCTTCAAGCTCATCAAGCGCTTCCACCACAGGTAAATCAGGCCAGTTTAAACTAACCGATAGCGCTTCACGCGCTTGCCGCTGTTTCATGGAGGCCGCGATATGTGCCAACAACCGCTCGCCCGCTGGGCTTTGGTAGTTATCACGCAAGCGCTGCATGCGCCGGCGCAAGCGAAATTGATCGCCTAGCATGCATTGGCCAATGTTAGCCCGCGCTTGCTGCCATTGCTTGTGGCTAATACTCACCGTTGCTTTATTCATGAGCGATTAAACAACCAAGCCTTAGCGTTAGCACAAGGCGCGCTATCAGCAAAAGAAAGATAAGCCGTGGTGGCATCATCTTCTTGTAGGGTTAAGGTAAAATTCAGCAGCTCATCACGGCGAAAAGCATGCACCGTGACTGTTTCACCCGGCAAATAACCGCTTAATTGTTGCTCAAGTTGGCCGAGGCTGGTTTTTAACCCATCAATAGCCACGATTACATCACCCGTTGATAAACCTGCTGCCATAGCGGCACCTTGTTCAAAAGCAGTATGAATGCGCACGCCTAAAGGGGCGGCGGCAGGGCGAATGCCTAAATGCAAGGCGCCAGCTTTGCGTGCACTGCAACCACCTGCATCTTGGTGGCTATTAGCGGGGCGCCAAGCAAGCACCACACCCTGGGCAGCGAGTAATTCGGCCAGAGGCAAATCATCGGTGCTGTAAACTGCCAACTGGAAAAACTCCTCAAGGCTGTCACCCAATAACTCTTCGGCAATGGGCTGTATGCCGTGCTCAGGCACGCCCACGCCGGTTTGCCCATAACGCTGCCATAAAATGCGCATAACATCGTCTAGGCTAATACGGTTGCTGCTACGTTGGCGGAGGGTCAAATCCAGCGCCATCGCCACTAAAGCACCCTTGGAATAATAACTCACAATAGCGTTGGGAGCGTTTTCATCTTGCAGGTAAAAACGTGTCCATGCATCAAAACTTGATGCAGCCACCGTTTGCTTCAACCGCCCTGTGCCACGGTACACACGGGTAATATTCTGCCCTAACAGCTGCAAATAACTGTCAGGGGTAATAACACCCGAGCGTACAAGCATCAGCTCGTCGTAGTAGCTAGTAATGCCTTCAAAGGCCCACAACAGCTCGGTGTAATTTTCCTCGTTAAGGTTATAAGGAGTAAAAGCTTGTGGCTTAATACGCTTTACATTCCAAGTGTGGAAATACTCGTGGCTGCACAGGCCCAAGTAGTTACGGTAAGCGGGGCGCACTTCACCTGCGGCATCGGTGCGCAGTGGTAAATCGTTGCGTGAACACAACAAACTAGTGGAATTACGGTGTTCTAAGCCACCATAGCCTTCGCCCACCACCATATTCAAAAACCAATACTCGGCCATGGGCGCTGGGGTGCCAAACAGCTCTATTTGGGCGCTGCAGATAGCACTAAGATCACGGCTTAAGCGTTGGCTATCTGCCTGGTGGCGGCCGCTAAGCACCACATGGTGCGGCACGCCTTTAGCGCTGAAAGAAAAGTGCGTAAAAGGCCCCATTTCCACGGGGTAATCGATAAGAGCGTCGTAATTTTCGGCCTGAAACTGGCCAAACTCTAGCAGCTCTCCAGTAACACGCGGCATGCCAGTGGCCAATTGCCAGTGCCTGTAAGCGTCACCCTGTGGTGGCAATATATCTACCAAACAGGGTTTATCCTCGTGCCCTTTCGCCGCCAAAAAAACACTGGTGCCGTTAAAGTAACCGTGCTGTTGGTCTAAATGCGCCATGCGCACAGATAAATCCCACGCATACACATCAATGCTCACGCTAACGGGCCCTTCACAGGGCTCTAGCTGCCAGGTGTGCTTATCTAGCTTTACCCAAGCCACCGCAGCACCACTGGCATCTTGTGCCGCAAAGCGCACAATGTTGCGGGCAAATTCACGAATCATGTAACTGCCCGGTATCCATGCAGGCAAGGCAAAAACCTGCCCTGCTAAGGTGGGCTCTGGCACGGTTACCGTAATGGTAAAAATATGGGCCTCAGGCCTGCTTGGCTGAATACGATAGTGAATCATGGAAACTCCAATAGCGGCATGTTACATAAGCGAATGGGGGCAAAGTTTAACAAAACCAAGCCACTATTGCTGCTTAAGCATTATACCGAGGCGCTGTTAGGCACCTTTAGCGCCCATAAAAAGCCCCACAACAACGCCCCCGCACCTAGCCAGAAGGCGCTTTGCAAGGTGCCACCCGCATTCAGCCATAGCTTAGTTAGCCAAGGGCCAAGTAGTTGGGTAATGCCATATAACGCCACCAAAGCGGCAGACAAGCGCGGCCCTTGGTGGGGCTGTAAGGCCCGTGCAATACGTAACGTTAGCAACACAGTACCAACAAAAGTGGCGCCCACTAGCAAGCTGCACAACACCACGCCCCAGCCGCTAGGTAGCACCAGCACCGCTAACACACCCATGGCTTGCAGTGCATAATTTAAACGCAAGGCTGGGGCATCACCCATTAACACACCCGCTTTGTTCCATAACCAGGGGGAAGGCAAAGTGGCTAACGCCACCAGCATCCAATTACCACTGTGAAGGAAAGCTGGCACATCAGGCATTTCAGCCACTAAGGTGGGCAAGAATGTCATTGGTAAAATGTAGCCTAGGCCACCTCCGGCATAGGCTAAAAACAAAGGAATGCTAGCCCCATCTAACAACTTGCTGCTCGGTGGCGCTGCTTCTTTGTCTGCGGCAGCAAAGGGTGGGATATCAAGTTGAGCTAGCTGCCTCCAACCCCACCAAGCCAATGGCACACTAGCAATAAACGCCGGCCACCAACGCTGCGGCCCCACTAACCAGCCCGCTGTGCTAGAAACTAAAACACTGGAAAAAATAAGCCCTGCGCCAATACCTAAAAACATAAGGCCACTGGTTGAGGCTCGCCCCTTACGCACAAGCCATTCCAAAATAAGGGCCGGCGCCTGCACAAACACCAGGCCATTACTAATGCCGCTAATAAGGCGCAAGAAAGCCAACATGGCAAAACTTTCTGCTTGGGTTTGCAGCAAGGTGCACAGCACGTTTACAGCTAGCGCCATAGGCAGCGTGCGCTGAATCTGCGCCACACTACTCCAGCGAATAGCCAACATCGCCCCTACCAAGTAGCCAATATAATTCCACGTGGCCACATCGGCCCCTTGCTGCACGGTTAAATAACCATCGGCAATTAATAAAGGCAACATGGGGGTATAAATAAAACGGCCAAGTGTGTGCACCACTAGCAGCACAATGGCACCCGCTAAAATTACTCGGGCTAGTTGGGGGGTACGATAACTGCTCATATTATTCGCTTATTATTTTGCTGGGTGAAATAGCTTAGGGGATTTAACTAAGTAATTAAACAACAAGCCAATACGGCATCGTAGCAATCTGTGTCGTAATCTTAAAACCTAGTTTCACCACTTTTTATGGGCAATTATTGACGTTTATAGTGTTTTAGGCCACCGTTACCCCCGTTTTAATCACGAAAGCAAAACTTATGACGCTTAACACGCACTATCTCACCACCACAGACCAACATCGTATTGCTTTGCACCATTGGCCAAGCCAATTTGAACAGCCTAAAGGTGTGATGCACTGGTTGCATGGTATGGCCGAACACGGCCTACGTTACGCCCGCCTTGCACAGGCTTTTAATGCCGCCGGTTGGGAATTTTACGTGCATGATCACAGGGGCCACGGCCAAAGCACAGACAGTGGTTGCCCAGTTGGCCATTTTGCTGATAAAGACGGCTGGAAAAAGGCCTTAGGCGACGTGAGCACCGTGCAACAGTGGCTGCGCATGAATCACATAGACACCCCCATCGCCATGGGCGCCCATAGCATGGGCACTTTCTTTGCCCTTAACTGGGCACAATACTACGCCGACGTGCTCCCTTTAAGCGCCTTAGTATTGTCGGGCAGTGATTATCGTGCACCCGGCTCGCACACGCTAAACACTTTGCTAGTTAGTTTCGAACGGCTGCGCAACGGTGCCCGTGGTACTAGCGCGCTTATTCGCCGCATGACATTTGCTGCCTGGGCAAAAAAATTCCCGGAAGATAAAAGCGACAGCGCTTGGCTCACCAGCTTAAAAGACGAACAAGCCTTGTACGATAACGACCCTTTGTGTGGTTTTGATTGCACCACACAACTTTGGCTTGATCTTATTGGTGCGCTTAGGCACATTCACCGGCGCTCTAAACTTGCTAAGCTACCTGCAGAATTGCCCTTACTGTTGCTCGCTGGAACTGATGACCCCATGAGCGACTTCAGCAACAACGTGGTTACCCTACAAGAGGTGCTGCAACAAACAGGCAGCCAACAAGTTACCCTTAAACGCTACGAAGGCGCACGCCACGAAGTGTTAAACGACCATCAGCGTGATCAAGCCATGGCCGACCTCTTGGCTTGGTTAAACGCGTAATAACACCAGCGCACGCCTTACTGTGCTGATTTTTTTGTTTGCTAAAGAGACACAGGATGACGCTCGCCATAGGAGTTATTGATTCAGGTGTAGGTGGCTTAACCGTCGCCCACGAAATTATGCGTTGCTTACCCAAGGAAAAAGTCATTTATTTGGGTGATTCCTTGCGGTGCCCCTATGGCCCACGGCCAGAAGACGAAGTGAAAGCTTTTACCAAAGAAATGGTGGCTTTCTTGATGACCAAACACATTAAGTTGCTAGTAATAGCTTGCAATACAGCTACAGCATTTACGCTAAAAACATTGCAAGCCGAGCTACCCATTCCTGTGATTGGCGTGGTAGCGCCAGGCGCAAAAGCCGCCGTTGAAACCACTCGCAACCGATATGTGGGCGTAATTGGCACCCAAGACACCATTGCCAGTGGCGCCTATAACCGAGCCATTGATGCCCATGGGCACGCAATTACTGTGGCCTCACTTGCCTGCCCAGATTTTGTTCCCTTGGTGGAAAAGGGGGATACACACAGCGCACAAGCCTATGCCGCCGTACAAGCTGCCCTAATTCCTTTTGTGGCCAAGCACCCTATCGATACGCTTATTCTTGGCTGTACCCACTACCCCTTGTTGCAGCAAACCATTAGTGCTGTGCTGGGCGAACACATTCAGCTAGTTTCTTCCGACAAGGAAATTACCCGTGAAGTGGAAACCTTGCTCAGCCAATTAGGCCAGCTCAGCAGTGCCCGCCATGAGCCACACGAATTTTATTTCACCGGTAATATCAAGGCATTTAAAAACACCTATGAACGTATTTTTGGCGCAAACACACTGCTTACTGCAGAGGTAGTAGTAGCTACGGCAGTGCTATAAGGAGGCCTTATGGCATGGCGCTACCTGATTAAACTATTGCTTTTCCCCCCTGGCGGGCCATTACTGTTGCTGGCCGTGGCGCTTGTTGCTTGGCAACACCGCCCTCGGCTAGCCCGCAGTGCCGCCGCAATAGCTTTTCTTAGTTTATGGCTGTTGAGCACGCCACGCATGGTGCAATGGCTAGCTGCGCCATTGGAAACCTATCCACCCATTAACCTTTCGGCCCTCAACAGTGCCCACCACGATGCCATTGTAGTGTTAGGGGGTGGGCGCGAACCCTATGCCGATGAATGGGGTGGCCACGAGGTCTCAGTACAAGCCATGCAGCGGGTGCGCTATGCTGCAACACTCGCCCAGCACACGGGCCTGCCGGTGTTAGCCAGCGGCGGTTTGCACCATGGTAAAATTGCGCCTAGCGAAGCAGCACTCATGGCCCAAGTGCTCAGCCAAGATTACCGCCTGCCTGCCATCCTGCTTGAAGAACAAAGCCGCACCACCTGGGAAAATGCCATCTACAGCGCAGCCATGCTGAAACCTTTAGGTAAGCAACGCATCTTATTGGTTACCCATGCTTGGCATATGCAGCGTTCAGTGTGGAGCTACGAACAACAAGGGTTTACGGTTACAGCCGCCCCCGTGGCACCCCATAACAGCGAGCAAAACGCTCTATTTTTTGGCCTAGCCCCCGACGCCCGGGCCCTATGGAAAAATGTGCAATTATTGAATGAATGGGCAGGCCTGTTGCTATACCCCCTCAACTACAGCCAATAAAAAAGCCCACCGGGCGGTGGGCTTTTGGGCGTTATAGTTAATCAAAGAGGGTGTCTTTAATTTCCTTAAGCTTTTTCTTCGTTGTTTCAAACCGTTCTTCTAATTCATCCTTTAACTTATCAAAACGATCATCAGCACTTTCTTTTAA
>Ga0079226_10001308_pt1 | contig 19058 bp, 18 predicted proteins | sample Poulit2014_FD_76345 | JGI IMG/M metagenome (GOLD analysis project Ga0079226, IMG submission 76345) | Agricultural soil microbial communities from Georgia to study Nitrogen management - Poultry litter 2014 | ecosystem: Environmental > Terrestrial > Soil > Agricultural land | place: USA: Georgia... | reverse complement strand
CATCGGCATCCTGTGGCCGATCCGTGAGCGCATCTCGGCCCCACGGGTACCCGGGATCTTATGGAGATAGAGCACCGACTCACCATCCTCGACCGAGAGATGGATCGTGTCCTGAGTCCGTTCAGCTAACGCCTCCAGGCTCTCCCTGGCGACCACTGGCAGCGGATCTTGGTTGAGGGCAGTGAACCCGTACTCGATGAGGGTCGGCCCGAGCCGAAACTCTCCCGGCGACCCATGCCGCAGATACCCCATCTGCACCAACAGCTGGATCATCCTGTGTGCACTTGAACGACCGATACCCGTCGAATCAACGATCGACTTCAGCGTCGTCGAGCCATGAGCCACGGCGCTGACGATCTGCAGCCCTTTGGCCAGGGTCTGAGTGCCCTGCGGAATGGCTTCGCCGATAACAGTTCCAGAATCTTCGATCATCACCCCAGTATGTCACCTATCCCACATATAGGGACATCGGTAGCGCATGATGGAACACCTGCTCAATAGTGAACCCTATGGCAAAACTGGCACCATCCGAGGCCCCACAGATGATCGGCCTCGACTGGGGAACGAGCTCACTGCGGGCCTTCCTCATCGACAGCGACGGACGCGTCCTCGCTGAACGCAACGGCTCCGGCGGCATCATGGCCGTCAGTTCGGACACAACAGATCTCCGAAGCGACTTCTCCCGAATCGCTGAAGCCGCCATCGGCGACTGGCTCACCACATACGGGGCCCTGCCGATGCTCGCCTGCGGAATGATCGGCTCAACCCAGGGAGTCGCCGAGGCAGGCTACCTCGACCTGCCCGCCGACCTCAGCGACATGGGCAGGCGACTGACAACGGTCGAACTGACGAACTGACGACCGGTGACCTCCACATCGTCCCCGGCCTGCAGAAGGCCCCGACCGAGGCGACCGCCCCCGACGTGATCCGCGGGGAATAGACCCAATTGCTCGGCCTCCTCGGCGCGGACGACACCGAGCCGAGCACAGTGATCCTGCCCGGCACACACACCAAATGGGTGAGCTGCCACCGACAACGAGTCACCGACTTCACCACCTCGTCGATCCTCGGTCGCCTCGCCGAACCCACCGCGGGCTTCCACTCTGAGGCCTTCGACTGGGGGCTGAGCGTCGGAGCCGACGACCCCGCCGCCGTCACGTCCTCAATCTTCTCGGCCCGAACCTGGGCCCTGAACGGACGTCTGCGTGCCGAAGAAGTCAACGACTACCTCTCGGGCATGCTCATCGGCGCCGAGGTGGCCCACCAGCTCACCGTGGTCGCCGATTCGAGCGCCCCCGTCATCGTCTGCGGAACCACAGATCTGACAAAGCGCTACACCCTCGCACTGCACCGAGCAGGCCGAGAGACGATCAACGCGAATCCGCGCGCTGCGGCCACCGGACTCTTCCGCATCGCCGAACAATCCGGCCTCGTACCAACCAAAGAGTATTCCCATGTCTGACACTGTTCCCTCCGGCCTCATTGCCATCCTCCGCGGTGTCCGCCCCGACGAAGTCCTCGACATCGCCGAAGGCATCGTCGTCGCCGGGTTCTCGGCCATCGAGGTTCCGCTCAACTCACCCGACCCGCTCGACTCCATCGCCGCATTGGTCGAAAGGTTCGGCAACGACGTGGAGATCGGCGCCGGCACCGTACTCACCCCCAATCAGGTTCGCGACTGCGAGCGAGCCGGTGCCCGTATCATCGTTGCCCCCCGACACCGACACCGAAGTCATCCAGACCGCGCTCGGGATGGGCCTCACCCCGTACCCGGGAGCAGCGACCCCGACCGAGGCGTTCGCTGCCATCAAGGCAGGTGCCACCAAGGTCAAACTCTTCCCCTCCTCGGCGGTGGGGATCAGCGGGATGAAGGCCTGGAGTGAAGTGCTGCCTGCCGGCACCGAGCTCTTCCCCGTCGGGGGAATAGGAGCCGACAACGCAGCCGAGTGGCGGGGCGCTGGAGCCGCAGGCCTGGGCCTGGGGTCCTCGCTCTATCGCCGAGGCGACCGCCCCGACGACGTACGCGTGCGGGCCGAGGCGATCGCCTCGGCGTGGGCGAACACCAACTGAACACCGCTACATCAACGACAACATTCGAACGAACGGCCAGACCAATGAAGATCACGTCGATGACGACGTACACAGTGCCGCCTCGGTGGCTGTTTCTCAAGATCGAAACCGATGAAGGAATCGTGGGATGGGGCGAACCCATCATCGAAGGCAAGGCAGCCACCGTGGCCGCCGCCGTGGCCGCCGCCGTTGATGAGCTCTCCGACCTGCTCATCGGCGAGGATCCGGCGAACATCAAGGACCTGTGGACGATCATGTACCGCGGTGGCTCCATCCTCATGAGTGCGATCTCCGGAATCGATCAGGCGCTATGGGATATCAAGGGCAAGGTACTCGGTCAGCCTGTGCATCAGCTGCTCGGCGGGAAGGTCCGGGATCGGATCCGCACGTACTCGTGGATCGGCGGAGACCGTCCAGGCGACACCGCCGCAGCCGCACTCGAGACGAAGAACCGCGGATTCACCGCCGTGAAGATGAACGCCACCGAGGAAATGCAGTTCATCGACTCGTACACCAAGGTCGACCAGGTCATCGAGAACGTCCAGGCGATCCGGGAAGCCACCGGTGAGGACTTCGGCATCGGTGTCGACTTCCACGGTCGAGTGCACAAGCCGATGGCCAAGGTCCTCATCAAAGAACTCGAACCCTACCGGCTGCTCTTCATCGAAGAACCGGTGCTCTCCGAACACTTCGGCTCACTCCTCGACGTCATGGCGAACACACCGACACCGATCGCGCTGGGCGAGAGGCTCTTCTCTCGGTGGGACTTCCGTGAGGTGATCGCCTCCGGTGTCGTCGACATCATCCAGCCGGATGTCTCCCACGCCGGCGGCATCACAGAGACGCGGAAGATCGCGATGATGGCCGAAGCCTACGATGTGGCACTCGCACTGCACTGCCCGCTGGGGCCGATCGCACTCGCCTCCTGCCTGCAGGTCGATGCCGGCAGCTACAACGCCTTCATCCAGGAACAGAGCTTGGGGATCTATTACAACACGAGCAACGACTTGCTCGACTACGTCACCGACCCGTCAGTGTTCACCTACGACGACGGCATGATCGACATCCCGTCAGGCGCCGGACTCGGCATCGAGGTCAACGAAGAGTACGTCATCGAACGCTCCGCAGAAGGACACCGGTGGCACAACCCGACCTGGCGCCACACCGACGGCTCCTTCGCGGAATGGTGAGGAGAGACCAATGACGAAGCTCGATAATCTGTCGGTCACCAAACCGACTCGAATCCGCTACATCATCGCGGTTCTCCTCTTCATCACCGTCGTCATCAACTACATGGACCGGGCAAACCTGTCCATTGCGATGCCGGCACTGTCTTAGGAATTCGATCTCACCACGGGGCAGCAGGGTCTGCTGCTCTCGGCGTTCGGATGGACCTACGCTGCGATGCAGATGCCTGGCGGATGGCTCGTCGACCGAGTCCGACCGCGAGTCCTCTACGCCTCCTGCCTCGTGTTGTGGTCGCTGGCCACCCTGTTTATGGGAATGTCCGGCGGATTCGTCGCGCTCATCATTCTGCGGCTCATGGTCGGCGGCTTTGAAGCACCCGCGTACCCGATCAACTACAAGGTCGCGACCGCATGGTTCCCGGAGCGTGAGCGCGGTCGAGTCATCGCCTTCTACACCTCCGGGCAGTTCATTGGACTCGCACTGCTCACCCCGGTGCTCTCATGGCTGCAGACAGTGCTCACCTGGCACTGGGTGTTTATCCTCACCGGTGTCGTCGGAATCATCTGGGCCGCGATCTGGTGGTTCGTCTACCGCGAACCGCGCGACAAGGCCGGTGTCAACCAGGCCGAAATCGACCTCATCGCCTCAGGCGGGGGACTTGTCGACGTCGGAAGCGGCGTGAAGAAGGCAGCGAAGCCGAAGCTCAAGTGGTCCGACGTCAAGGTCGTGCTGCCGAGGCGGAAGCTGTGGGGCATCTACCTCGGCCAATTCTGTCTGACCTCGACGCTGTGGTTCTTCCTTACCTGGTTCCCCGACCTACCTCGTCGACTACCGGGGAAGGGACTATATCGAATCTGGCTTCATGGCATCGTTGCCGTTCATCGCCGCCCTCGTTGGTGTCCTGCTCTCCGGATGGGTTTCGGACCTTATGGTCAAGAAAGGGCTGTCACTGGGCACCGCCTGGAAGCTGCCGATCATCATCGGTCTGGCGATGACAGTGTTCATGCTCGGCGCCAACTACACGGACTCGACCGCGTGGGTCATCGTGTTCATGTCGATCGCATTCTTCGGGAACGGCTTCGCCTCGATCACCTGGTCGTTGGTTTCTGCGTTGGCACCTGAGCGGTTGCTGGGCCTGACCGGAGGGATGTCCAATTTCATCGGCAACCTCTCGTCGATCGCCACCCCGATCGTCATCGGCTTCCTCTTCACCGACATCGACTTCGCCCCGGCGTTTGTCTACATGGCGGCAGTCACCATCGTCGGTGTGCTGTCGTAGGTGTTCCTTGTTAGGAAAGTTGAGCGCGTCGAGGAATGAGGTATTAGTGATCAACGGGGTGGGCCAGCCATTCTTATCTGGGCTAATCCACCCCGTTCTCCTGTGCCGGACTCAAACAGATCATGCCGTTGAACCGTTCGAAATTCCTATCGGGCATCTTGGGAAAATGGAGACTTTCAAACGGACACCGATGCAGTTGTTCCTCCAAGGGCAGACCACGTAACACCACCTACACCAGACCGATGGCATACAGAACCTCGAACGGGACTTCTGGAGGGTGTGCGTCAGCCTGCCCGCAAGGATCAACCCTTTCTCCCATCGACGTGAAGGCGGCGATATTCACCACACGTGAGAAGTATCAGCCGGGGTGATGTGCAGAGTCGATCGAATAATGGGGCAGAGACGACGCAAACTGCATTGAGGCAGAGCATGAGTCCCACCAGTTCGGCACAGTCACCGGCAATGCTCTGGGATGTCTTCTGGGCTCGGCAGAGCGGAGTTGGAGACCTCACGCACGCCCGACAGCGAATCAACGCGATGGTCCTTCGGTACGGACTGCACTATCCCAAAGACGTGAAGTGGACGCTGGTTCATCACGATTGGTTGACTCGGCAACGACTCGAGCCAGCCACCTCACAGCAGGCCTTTGCAGCCGAGATGGAGATCGAGACTTTGCTGATGGCCTACGTCAAACGCTTTGATGTGATGATCGCTGAGTTGGCTGGTTATTCCGAAGCGTCACCGATCATCGATACTCTGATGTGTCTTCGAGGAATCTCGGTCACAACGGGGTTCGGGTTAGCCGTCGAAATCGGAGACTGGACGAGGTTCACCGGGTTCCTATCTGGGACTGACTCCGTCAGAGCATTCGTCTGGTTAATCGCAGTCCCAGGGGGCGATCACGAAAGCAGGGAACACGTATGCGAGGAAACTTTTCATCGAGGCAGCAATGTCTCACGACCGCCCGCACTCGCGGCCCGGGCCCTGGGCCGGCCCATTGCGGCAGTTTCAGAAAGTCGCTGCGGCGACGAGGATTCGTGCGATCGAGGGTAATTAACGACTGCGCCAAGTGTGGATGAATATCGATGATCGGAAGAAGAGCCAGGTGAAAGCGAATACCGCAATCGCCCGAGAGCTTGCAGGGTGGTGATGACCAGTGGCCGCAACATTGCCAATGTAAGTGACTGACCTCGAAGTAAGTCAGGACCGGACGGGATGAGTCACTATGGTCGTACCCCGCGGCAGGGGCACTGGTTCGAGACAGCATCAGGAGCTGATCTGAGTTCCACCTATGGGCATCCTCATCAGAATGTGTGGTGACGCTCGATTCTGGACAACGGGATACTCGGGTTTGAATAATCCTCATAGGGTAGCCAACCCCCGAATATTCGCCCGCAAGCGGGCGCTGACCGCTGGCCGACAATTCTGTCGACAACGACGCGTTTTGGCCTCGCTCCTGACCGCAGTGGCACTCCTTCCATCCTGGATACCAGCGGAAGCCGGGCCGGGAAGGTACTTCTTTGCCTCTTGACAAGTAACTACACGTATCAGACGGCCGGTGTTGAGGAGGACTTGAGCTTTCGAGTGTCCGCTCAAAGTTGTTGGGGTCCGTTTACCAGAAGCTCTAGTCCTACTCGAACACGCCGAAGTTGCCTGTAGGTATGTGCGCCTAGAGACAGTCAACCTTCAAGCCCACAGCAACACGGCCTTACTGCAGATCGTGGATGATCTCCCTACCGAGATCCTCTGCGACTTGCAGGTGTGGTTTCGAGAAGCAGCTCTGAGAGGGATGTTGTGTGTCCGGTGCATTTTGCAGACCTGTTCCTTGACGTGCCCGGGAATACACCGAAGTTTGCGACCTGCATCCATTAGCGCAGGTTCAGTAGGGCGATAGGTCCGATCCGGAATTGACGTCGTCAGGCAAGAAGGATTCTGCGGCAGTAGAGGGGGGCAAGGTCATTCATTGACAGGACCGTAGAGCCCTCATACACTTCTAAGCACCCAGTCAATCAACCGATTGATAGAGTTTCTGGAGATTAACGCACCCTCATTTCACATAGACGTGAATCCGGGAGGATCACATGGCCACTAACAAGTGTTCCGAAGTCAGACTCAAACCCCGCCGCCGAGTGGGATTGCTCGGTGCAACGAGCACAATTGTGGGGTTTGTGATCGGCGCATCCATATTTATCTTGCCCGGGCCGGTTGCCGGCACGGTCGGGCCAGGGCTGCCGATCGCATATATTTTTGCGGTGATCCCAGCAGCGTTCACATGCCTGTACTTAGTGCAGCTGGGATCGGTACTGCCCGTCACAGGCTCGAATTACGTTGCCGCAACGCGGTTCGGGTCGCCAATTGCAGGATTTTCCGTCGTATGGATGTTTATCGCGTGTGCAGTATTTGCTCTACCCGTGATGGCAATAGGATTTGCTTCATACTTTCAAACATTGGTCCCAGGGGTGAACGTCCTGCTCGTTGCAATACTGATAGTTGTGGTTCTTGGCGTACTCAATCTCTTCGGGATCAAAGCCGTCACCATCGCCCAGACAGTGATGACCGGGCTGTTTCTGGTAGCCCTAGTGCTGTTTGTCGTGGGCGGACTGCCTAATATTGATATTCAAAACTACTCGAACCCGTTCCCGAATGGTATTAACGGACTCGCGCTTGGCGCAATTACTGTGTACTTCTCGTTTACAGGGTTTACGGTGATCGCGGAAATCGCTGGAGAAGTTAAGAACGCTCGCAGGAACATTCCGCTAGCCTTAACCATTTCAATCTTGCTGATACTTGTGGTGTACGTGGCAGTTGGAGCTGTAGTCACTGGCACACTCGACTGGCAGAAAGCCGGTAGCTCGCCCGCCGCAGTCGCTGAATCAGCCAGCCTCTTCTACCCTGACCAAGTCGTAGCGCTCATCAGTATCGGCGCGCTCTTTGCCTCGGCCACGACCATCAATGCACTGTTCACTTCTGTTTCACGAGACATCCTCAGGCTTGGTGAAGACCAGGTCTTTCCAAGGATGTTCGCGAAAGTCAGCCCTCGCCACCGCGTCCCTTACCCCGGAGTCATCTTAGTGACGATCCTCGTAGTGCTAGCGCTGCTACTGAACTTGGATATCGAACAGTATTCGATGCTCACAGTATTCGCTTTCCTCCTGCTGCAGTGCATCAGTGCCGTCGCAGTGTTCAGAATCAAAAAACTGAATGTAGACCTCTGGAACGCGGCACCAATCAAATACAACAAGTTCTGGATCGCGACGACTCTAATTGGCTTGATAGTGACATCAGTGATGATCTTCGTTTTCGCAGCCATCTCTGAGCCCATCACGATGGTCGTATTCATCGGGGTCCTCATTGTCGGATATTTGATTTGGGCACTTCGATCATCAATCGTCAAACGTCGCGGTGTTGAACTCAAGGCAATCACGACAGAAATGACCTCCCATATCACGTCGGAACTGAACGACGAACAGAAACCGTGAGGCACTACAGGCAAGCAAACAGGAGGTGTGTAGAGAAATGAACAGCACCAGTCAAGAACAGACTCTTGTGGCAGAACTCGCGAAGGCCGCGAGCGATAGCAAAGACAAAGAATTCCTTCGCTACGAAAACTCTAGCTACACGTTTGGCCAGATTCATTCAGCAGTGGAGGAACGCGGAAGTCGCTTAGCGTCACTCGGAATCGCCCCAGGCGATAGAGTAGGGATACGTCTGCCAAATGGACCAGATTGGGTCATAGCCCTACTCGCGATACATCGGATAGAGGCAATCGCTGTACCAATCAACTACGCATATGCGGTCAGCGACCTAAACCATGTCTTGACAGACTCCGGCGCGAAGGCCGTGGTGACCGACTCCAACGATGTGCTTGAGAAGACAGACTACTTTCAATCTGGCAACTTGGTCTTGATCAACGACTTCGATCAGGACCAAGACATCCCACTGAATGCCGAGATCCCGGCAGCTTCAGACATTCGGGCATCCGCGATCGCCAACTTGCAGTACACCTCCGGCACGACCGGCTTCCCTAAAGCATGCATGCTTCCGCAATCCTACTGGTATGACCTAGGGAGTATTGCAGGCGAAAACGCGAACGCTAGTTCTAGCGACGTTGCTCTGACAGCTCAACCGTTTTCATACATCGACCCCCAGTGGAACGTCGCGATGTGCCTCATATACAGGTTCCCACTAGTTATAGCGCCACGCTTTTCAGCGTCCCAATTCTGGCACTGGGTGCGTACAGAAAAGGTCACGCTGTTCTACGTCCTGGGAACAATGCCGACTCTGCTGTACAAACAGCAGCCCTCTGAGCTAGATCGTGAGAACGACGTCCGCCTTGTGATGTGCTCGGGAATCCCCCCGAAACTGCACTCCACACTTGAAGAGCGCTGGGGAGCTCCTTGGCGAGAAGCGTACGGATTAACTGAGACTGGCATAGACATCAGGGTTCCGGTAGAGAACACCGAAACAGTCGGATCGGGAGTTATTGGATGGACTGTTCCGTCTAAAACGGCAAAGGTGTTAGGCGAAGACGGATCGGAGGTGGGTCGCGGCGAGGTAGGCGAACTAGTGATAACTGGTCGCCCAATGATGCGCGGGTATTGGAACCGTCCGGAGGCGAACGAAGAGGCCCTCAAAGACGGTTGGTTCTATACAGGAGATCTCGTCTCCCAGCGTGAGGACGGAGCCTTCCAGCTAGTTGGTCGCCTCAAAGATATGGTCCGTAGGGGCGGTGAAAACATCTCGTCTGCGGAGGTAGAAAACGTTGCCAACGAACACCCACAAGTATTGTCGAGCGCGGTTGTGGCGGTGCAGGACGACCTCTGGGGAGAAGAGGTCAAGCTGATTGTGCAACCCCGCACGCGGATTCAGGACTCGCGGCAATTCGCGGAAGAGCTCTATGTTTTTATCAAAGATAACCTCGCCAAATTTAAGGTACCTTCGTACATTTCGTTTGTCGATGAGTTTCCGCTGACCCCCTCAGAGCGTATTGCGAAAGCCAAGATTCCCAACGCCGACAAACGCGAGGGCCCCGACGTATTTGTTATGAAATAAACGTACCGCTATAACCGAATTGGAGTGTATAATGTCAGACTTCGACTATGGGCCGCATCTGCTTGTTGACGTTCGCGACGGAGTAGGGGTCATTACCTTAAACCGCCCAGAGAAGTTGAATGCCTTGACTTCGGAAATGCTTTTGGGTCTTTCCAGCGCACTAAAGAAGCTAGGGCATAGAGAGGACATTACCGGCATCGTTGTAACAGGCAACGGGCGAGCATTTACCGCAGGCCATGATCTCAGCAGATCGAATCTAGCAACGGATCTCGACGGTGTACGTGAAGCAGCCGAAGCTTTCCACCAAGTTACGCTTAGTTGCCTGGAAGCCCAAGTGCCAACAATCGCAGCGGTGAACGGAATTGCAGTAGGCGGAGGGTTTGAACTGACCCTAGCGTTTGACAGGCGAATCGGCACCCCGCAGACATCCGTGTACCTGCCGGAAAACTCGTTGGGGCTAGTAATCTCAAACGCGTCCAGTCTTCTCTTAGAACGGGCCATGGGAGCAAGTGCGGCCCTGGACATGGTCCTAGGCTCGCGTCGGTTCAATTCGAAGGAGGCACTAGCAAAGGGCATCCTAGACGAACTGGTGGACGGCGATCCCGTTCTTGCTGCGGTCGAACGGATCCATGAGTACACATCACCCGATTCGTCTGGCCCAGAGCATCTTCGGTTGCTGCGCCCAGAGCCGTCCGAGGTACGTGCTGCGATGGACCGGGAAACTGAGGCGGCGATCTCTGCCTGGGGGCGGGGGAGCACTTCACGCAGCGTCGAGCGTCAATGGGGCGCTAAACATCCAACAAGCGAGTGACACACAAGATCGCAACGACTCCGGTGTCTGTTTGTAAAGTGGGGTTCGGCGTTGAGCGCTCGAGGCAAGGTGCATCGATCTGTTCGGCTTGGCGCGGTAAGGGGCAACCCCAATGAAGCTTCACGATGTGCAACGTGCTGCAGTGGAACTCTTTTCGGCTCGAGGATTTGCAGCAACAGGCATCCGAGAGATCGGTCGTCAGGTGAATCTAAACTCGGCAACCTTGTATCACTACACAGGAAGCAAGGAAGACCTCCTCGACAGCATTATGCGTTTAGCCTTGCTGGAACTTGAACAGGCGGGAAGGGAAGCGGTAGCTCGCTCGCAGAACCCGCTCGATCAACTTGGACATCTGGTCGGGGCGCACGTCGGGATAACCGCTGTGAACCCTTTAACAAGCCGTGTCATAGACCATGAGCTCAGAGCATTAACACTTGATAGGCGAGCCAAGATGCTGGAAATTCGCGACTCCTACGAGGAGGTCTGGACCCAAGTGTTCGCCCATGGTCTCGCGAATGGGGCGTTCCAGGTAACAAATATCAAGATCACCAGACTTGCGATAATTGAAATGTGTAACGGTGTAGCCAATTGGTACAACCCAAATGGTGAATTGCCTGTTCTAGACATACAGAAGATGTTAATAGATCTATCCGGGCGAATGATTGGGGTTGACTGTTTGTGGAGCAAGATCGATGGCGAACTCGCTCCGCCAGAACGATTTTCGGTTGAACCAATCTCGAGCAGTTCGGAAGATAGTGGAGGATAGCAATGCAAATTATTGATGCCCGTGTGAGGGTGCCACAGGCCGGCCGAGAGTCAAGTAAGTACGCAGCCCCCGAGCGCCAGACAGAACAGTACGATCGTGTTCTTGACTTGTCAGAAAAGATGAATGCCGGAACACTTGAATCATTACTGGAATCAATGGAGAGCCAAGGAATATCAAAGGCTGTGATGCACGCCGAAACAGAAGGCAATGAGGACATCGATGCTTTGAACAACTCGTTGTTTAAGATCCTAGAACAGCACTCGGACAAGTTCCTTGGCGTTGGTGCTGTTGATATTTATGGGGGCTCTCCGGGAACGGCGTCGATCCAGGTTAGAGATGCCTCCGACCGAGGACTTGTTGGTGTGTCAATGCAGCCCTCGTTTGCAGGCCTCGACATTGACTCAAGGTTGCTCTACCCCGCGTATGCCCGAGCCGAAGAGCTTGAGATGGTTGTGTTTCTCCACACCGGCATCAACTATTCGAGGATGCATCCCATTCGACACGAACGACCTGAGCTGCTGGATCAAGTAGCTTGCGACTTCCCGAATCTCAAATTGGTTGCTTGCCATGCCGGTTGGCCCTACGCTGCCGAGTTCTGTGCAGTTGCACGGAGACATCCCACTGTCTACCTGGAATTCGGAGGTCTGGCGCCTAAGTACGTAGCTAAGTCTGGTGCAGGCTGGGACACTGTGCATAGCTTGATGGACAACGTCCTGCAACGGCAGGTGCTTTTCGGCAGTGATTGGCCGGTAATGGACCTGGAACGGGTTGTTGAAGAATGGAACGCCAGTGGTCTTTCCAGTAAAACGCTTGCGCGTTTATTCAGCGAGAATTGCGCCGAGCTCTTCGACCTATAAAAGTATCGACGTGAGATACAGTTGTTTGGTTGGGCGGTCTAACGGTGCGGTGAGACTGCCCAACCATAAGGTCTAATATGGAAGGTCGAGCGACTCCATCTCTGACTGTATATGCTGTCCGACCTGCTTCGACCCCGGACGGCTTTGAACCCTTTTATCAGTGGAACCAAATTTCACATAGAAACAAATGGGCCATGTTGTGCGCAATTGAACTTTTTTGGCTCTGTAGAGGAGTTGCGATGGCTAGAGTTTACATAACGGGCGGATGCCTAACTCGGGTGCGTCAGTAGAGGATTACCCGGCTCTTCATAGATAGGACGGTGGGGAAGAGCTGAAACTGGCGTCGATGACAACAGGACCCTGGGTGCAATGATGTAGGTGTTCAAGACTCAATCACGACCCAAGGCCCCTCGTGTACAACCTTACCCCGCCCTGCCTCGACACCACGCTCTCCCTGCCCGACCTCGGACTCACTGCGATCGGGCAATACCACACGAAGCGGCATCTGACCGTGCTGTGCCTGATCACCGACGAAGACAGATCCTGCCCTGTCTGCAGGCGACGAGGACTCGTCCGGGCCACTAGGATCCGCAAACTCGTTCATCCCCCGGTGGGACTGACCGCGGTGACCTTGGCTATGCGCATCCGCACCTACACCTGCCCAGGCTGCCACCACCGCTGGTCCCAAATACCCCAGCGAGCCTGCCCCGGCAGATCGAAACTCTCGGTTACAGCACGCCTGTGGGCTCTGAAATCCGTGGTCATCGGCAAGATGAGCATCCACGTCATCGCGAAAAACCTCTCCACCTCCTGGAACACCGTCTGCACGGCTGTGCTCGACCTCGGCCGATCTCTGTTGATCGCTGACGCCTCTCGGTTCGATGGTCTCTCCACGATCGGTGTTGATGGACACTGCTGGTCCCACCGCGGCATCGATAGGTGGGTGACTGTCATCGTCGACCTCACCCACCGGCCAGCACGCCTGCTCGACATCGTCCCCGGCCGCTCAGCCGACGTCTTCGCTGACTAGTTGAAAGATCAGCCCGATTCCTTCCGCGCCGGCATTGACCACGTCGCTATGGATGCCTTCGCCGGCTACAAGAAAGCTGCCACCGAAATGGTGCCTGATGCCACCACGGTCATGGACTCCATCCACGTTGTCGCACTCGTCGGTACGAAGCTCGATGAGATGAGGAGGCGGCTGCAAACTGAACTGCACGGACGGCGGGGCCAATCCGGTGATGACTTGTCCGGGATCCGTACAGCCGTCCGCACCCGCGTCGGGTTGCTCACCGACAAGCAGAAGCACCGCCTCAACGCGGTATTCGCCGCCGACAAACATGCTGCCCTGTTGGTGTGTTGGCAGTTCTACCAAAACACGATCGCCGCTTATGCCAACCAGCCGAGCAAGGGCAAGAAGCGCATGGGCAGACTCATCGACGCCCTGGCAGGAACAATCCCTGATGAGCTCAAAGAACTACGAAGCCTGCGGACAACCTTCCAACGTCGTCGAGCCGACATCCTGGCCTACTTCGATCATCCGGGAACCTCGAACGGGCCTACGGGAGCGATCAACGGCAGACTTGAGCGTCTGCGCTGCATTGCCTTGGGATTCCGCAACCGGGGTAACTACCTCATCCGCTCCCTGCTCCACGCTGGAGGACTGGGACCTCTTCTGCAACCCAATTTATGAAGAGCCACTTTAGTTAGCCTCAAAAATAGCAATGCGTTCTATAGCTCTATCGATTCCTTGAATCGGTTGAATCCGATCTGTTATGGTTCATTAGAGTATTATAATAATTCATCCCATGGCAATATTAATGTGCAGCTACCGGAACGAAGGTTAACGACGGTGACTGTTTGTGGCGTGACAACGCTGGTTCGATTGGATATGCAAATAAACAAGTACGAATATGGGGCATGTACCAAGTGCGAGCCGGGTCTGGACCGCAGCGTTGAAGCGAGTCTTCGTCTAATCGCGCGGCCAGCCTGAGTCAAAATCAGTGGGTGCCCACTTAGAATGAGGCTCGAGAACGTTGCAACTCAAACGGGAGAGTCTTTTGGATCGTGCAATAGTAGATGAGCGGACGTTGGCGGGCTATCTGATAGGACCTACCGAGCTTCGCGCGCGAGAGATCGCGCTAGAGGGTGGAAGTCCCTTCGTTCGATTCGCTGATGTGGAAGAACATGCGATTGATCCGGACACTCGACGAACCTTGCGTTGCGACTTGACCTTACGATCAAAGCAGGGTCCTCTGGTTTCTGCGGAACTCAAGCGTCCAGAGGTCATGTCTGTGGATTCATTTCACCTGAAGCAAGATGCCTATCGGAAGGCCGTGAGCCGAGGGTTTACGCATTTCTTGACGTGCAATATTAGAGAAGTAGCGCTTTGGAGTACAGAAGCGGGACCCTATCATGGTGACCCTATATTACGTCAGTATCTGTCCAGTGAAGTGTCTGACAGCTACTACGCGCCAAAATACCGTGAAATGATCTCAAAGCGGTGGCGGCAGTTTCTGGACGATGCGGAACCTCTGCTTTTGGCGGCTATGGGGGAAGGGAAGGAACGGAAGCCGTTTCCGCCGCATATTCACGACTTGAGGGAATCCATTATTGCTTGTGGCAAGGACGCGGGAATACGACTACGCGCCGCGTGTCAAGATGACTCTTATAGACGGCGCGCATTAGACACGTTCAGACACCAGTTTGGAGTTGATTTGCAGCTCGATCCAGATGGCCCGACTGTCAGTTATGAAAAAGAGACTGATCAGGTCGGGATTATCTCGAGCTTCGTAGTTACTTCTCGTTTGCTGTTGTATCAAGCATTATCTAGTGCGGTTCGTCCCGGCGGAAAGGGATTTAACTTGGATCCGCTTGAGGTCAGCGCGAGAGCGACTGATCCGGCGCGAATCGAGCAAGACGTTAGCAGTCTTCTCCAACATGCTCGTGATAGGACGAACGATTTTGAGACCACGCTCACACCCGCGGCTGTAGATTCGTTCGCCTTTGCGCAGGCAGAATTGAGGACCGCTCCTGGCCGCGTTTGGTCCGAACTTGTGCAACATATTCGGAACCATGATTGGTCTGGCCCCGGGGATTATGTTCCGGGTTTGTATGAGTCTTTGCTGGACGATGAACATCGGCATTTAACCGGAGTCCATTACACGCCCGAGGAAGTGGCTGAACTCGTCACAACTTACGCCGTTAAAGATGCGGCCGACGTCGTATTGGACCCGGCTTCTGGTGGCGGTACCTTCTTGACTACCGCATACGCTCGCAAGCGCGCGCTTGGGTCGAACCATGCGCAGACACTGAGCGAAGTGTATGGAATTGAACTGGCGGAGTTCGCGGCCAGTCTGTCCACGTTGGTGCTTGCCGTGTCTGATACAAGTGCAGAGTCCGCCTATCCCCGCGAAGTAGTCTCAGACTTTTTCAAGGTGCATCCTTTGGAGCTTACGCCGCTTTCATTGCCCGATGTGGGGCAACTAGCGGCGCCCAGTAACATAGACGCGGTCATTGGCAATCCTCCATACGTCCGATTCGAGTTAAGAGAGGAATCGGAGAAAGAGACTATATTTAATGCGCTCTCGAAAGATCATTCTCGATCTGGGGTTGCTTATCCCGATTTTAGCGGTAAAGCGGATTTGTGGGCATTTTTTGTTGCTCATGCTCATGCCTTTCTTAAGCCAGGGGGTCGACTAGCTTTCGTGTTGCCCTGGAATCTCCTGTCGAGTTCATACGGTGACTCAGTGCTAGAATTTCTCGGGAGAAATTGTCTAGTTGATTTTATAATCGATTCTAGGGTTGAAAGATGGTTTGCCGCGAAACAGAATACCCTCCTGCTTTTGGCGCGGAAGGCGGACCCGCCGTTCAATGTATTTTCAGCGTTGGATAACCCGAATATACCCTCAGACCATTTGGTGCGTTTCGTGAGGTTGAAAAGACCGCTTTCGCGCCTGTTGGACATGGACGTGCCAGTTGGTAAGCGCGCTGAAGACTTGATTGATTCGTTGAGTCGAGTGGATTCCGACTCTAGCGATGATCTGCGATGGGACGTGAGAGTGGTTGCTCAATCAGAGCTGACTATGCGTACCGCTTCTTCTAGGCCACCTAATGACGAGGACGACGACTCAACGGAGGCGATTTGATGTCGCGTTTCGACTTTAACGCTTTCGGAGAAGCTCAAGGGGCTTATCCTGGAGATTTGATTCACAACTGGGGCGCGGTTCTCGTTGAGCCGCCGGACATCGCTGCGCTGCGCAAAAGGGCTGGTCAGCGCCTTGTTCGGTTGGGCGATTTGGCGCCTGCGAGGAGTGGTATTCCAACTCGTGTTGTTCACTATTTTATGGTCGTCGAAATTGAAGATGCGGAGGCGCTGCGTGCAGCCGGGATCCGGACCGGCAATGATCGGCGGCGTTTAGCGTTGATTGAGGATGGCCGCGGGGGGCGTCACATTATTGAGAGAAAGGTCTTGCGTCCAACAGTAAGGCGGCCTGGGATACTAGATGGACGAATCAAAGTGGATGAAAGCGCAGTTGGTCACCATCGGATCTTCTATACCCATCTTGAACGCGCTGAGCTCGAGGATCAGAGGCTATCTTATACTTTAGATTACATTCGCTACGGAGAGACAACGGATTTCCCTGCACGTGAGAATAGCCGTAGGTTGGGCGGTGTGCCTGCTCAGAGGCCGAATGTTAAGAATCGACGTGTGTGGTTCCACCTTCCCAGGATCGATGAGGGTGCTGGACGCGTATGTTGGATAAAGGGTCGTGGTTATTCGCACTATGCTCCAGTGCTGGATGAGGGTGTTCTTGCCCCGGACAACTTCTTAATTAGTTCACCGCCAGATGATCTGCCTCGTCCCGAAGCCTTTGGTGCGGTGGCTAATTTGACGTTTACCCATTTGATGGCTGAAATATTTGGACGTCGGTCAGGTGGAGACGGGGTGCTGCATACTTACATTCGGGAGTTAAATAGACTTCCGATCCTTGATCCACGGCAGTTGTCTGCGGATGAGACTGATGATCTTTTGGAAGCATTTGAAGAGGTTGCATCGCGAAGCGTTCTGAATATTTCCGAAGAACTGCGACAAGAGGATCGGCAGAAGTTTGACGGCCTTGCAATGAGGCTGCTGTTCGGCCCGGAAGATGGTCCAGATGCGGCTGTAGCGGTTACTCGAGCAATTAGGCAACTTGTTGGAGAACGTGAAGCGCGGTCAACCTCTGGACGAGAACAAGTGAAACAGGCTACTCGACGGACTGTATTCAACGTTGGTGACTATGCTGCGAGAGCACTTAAAGATGTGGGGGAGGCTCCCGACCCAATGGTTGATGCTTCTTGGGAGCACGAAATGCAACTCATTATTGATGTGCCTGCACACAGCACTAAAGGTTCTCTTTCGGCAGGTAGGAGCTTGTTCGATCTGGATAATGTCGTCGTTGGTGATCAAGTTGTTTCGACGCCGTCACCAGCTCACGCACAGTTTTTGACCGAAGTATTGCGGCGTCGTTCGGACACGGCTGGGAATGTCGTATTGCCCATCGACGACGGAGTGATGTCGAGAAATCTTGATCTAGTCAGAGGCAGATGGGATGTGTGGTGTGGCGAGATGTCTTCCTACGTCCACAAAATGCTTCCGGGGCGAACTAAGCAATCACAGCGCGTCGATGTCCTCCGTGAGGTCGAGCGCATGCAAGGTATTTGGCCGGGCTCTCTGGTCGAGGCCGGGGTTGGCAAATAGCTATTGACGTAAGCGTTGGTAGTTACTTCGTAAGTGTCCGTTGACCGGGATTGCGAAGATGTTCCGAATTCAGTCCTTCGTTGAGAAGCCTTCGTCGGAACTTTGCCATTCAGCGGTGCGCTTACGAAGCTGCTTTAAGAGCTGAGCGGTTTGACGGTGTATTTGTAGTCAATGTATCGACGGGTTCGGCGTTAGATTTAAGCGAGGGCGGGCTTCTCTGATTTGGAAAGCCCGCCCTCGTGTGCGTCGATGGTCAGGCAGTGGTCAGCACAACCTTGCCGGTCGTCTCCCGACCCTCCAGCGCCCGATGTGCCACAGCTGCATCAGCCAGCTGGAACGTCGCACCCACACGGAAGTTGAGCCAGCCGTGCTCGATACCGTTGAACAGCATTGCCGACCGCTTCGCCAACTCCTCCGAGCTGCGGACGAACCAGGCCAGCGACGGGCGGGACAGGAAGATTCCGCCCGACGAGTTCAAGCGCTGAATGTCGAACGGAGGGACCTGGCCAGAGGCCCCACCGAAGAGCACCATCGAACCCAGCGGCTTGATCGAGGCCAGCGACGCATCGAAAGTGTCCTTACCGACGCCGTCGTATGCGACGTCGACGCCCTGGCCGTCGGTGAGCTCCTTGACCTTCGCCGTGATGTCGACGCCCTCACCGTAGAGGAACACGTCGTCGGCTCCGGCCTTGCGCGCCAGTTCCGCTTTCTCCTCCGTGCTCACCGTTGAGATGACTTTGCCGCCCAAGTGCTTGATGATCTGCGTGAGCAGCAGTCCGACTCCGCCGGCACCGGCATGGACGAGTGCACTCTGGCCCGGCTTGATCTCGTGCGAACTCGTCGCGAGGTACTGCGCGGTCAGACCCTGCAGCGGCATCGCCGCAGCCACCTCGGCGCTCACACCCTCCGGCACGCGCAGCAGGTTGTCCGTCTTCACGACCACCTGAGTCGCATACGACCCCGGACCCTCATGCCAGGCGACGCGATCACCGACAGAGAAGCTCTCCACGCCTTCGCCGACGGCGGCGATGCGGCCCGTACCCTCGGAGCCGACGATATGCGGGTACTCCATCGGGTACACGCCCGAACGGCGATACGTGTCGATGAAGTTCACGCCCGCGGCCTCGACGTCGACGAGCACCTCACCGGGCCCGGCAACAGGTGTGGGAACCTCACCGAACTCGAGGACCTCGGGTCCACCGGCTTCCATCGCACGAACTGCCTGGGTCATGACGCCTCCTGCATATAATTTAATGTGCTGGTATAGTTATACATATGAACGATTTCAGTGT
>Ga0079226_10001307_pt1 | contig 19058 bp, 26 predicted proteins | sample Poulit2014_FD_76345 | JGI IMG/M metagenome (GOLD analysis project Ga0079226, IMG submission 76345) | Agricultural soil microbial communities from Georgia to study Nitrogen management - Poultry litter 2014 | ecosystem: Environmental > Terrestrial > Soil > Agricultural land | place: USA: Georgia... | reverse complement strand
TGACGACCCCGGCAGGATTCGAACCTGCGACTTACAGCTTAGAAGGCTCGCGGACTATTCTCGTAATACCTAAACGTTATGACTGCGCAGTCTTGTAGCGTTGATATGCTCGATAGGCCGAAATACACCGCCCGAGCTATCCGATAACTTATCGTAAGTATATAGAATAATACGGATTAAAGCAAGTCCGAATATAAAAAAAAGGCAAGGAAGCCGTTAAGCCTCCCCGCTCATGTTCCGATTAATTGACGTACTTCTCTAGCCGCTCAAGCTCCTTCGAAATTTCGGTTCTTGTCATTGGTCGCTTGTTGTTTGATTCATCGATAGTAACCGTTCGCTTATCTTCAAGGCGTCCCTCTAGCTTATAGAACAACTCGAGCGCCCTAATCGCCGGCAATCCGTTATTTGACGTGCCTGCAATCAATTTAATAAGCTGGCTGTCGGCAAGGCTTCGATAGTTCGACAATTCGCCGTCACTTACCGCGGCCATATAGCGTGTGAAGTCCGCCGACTGCCTCCAATTATATAGCGTCTTTTGAACGATGCCGAGTTCCTCCGCAATCTCGCCTAAGTTCCTTTTCTCGCCTTTTGGTGCGAAGTCGTTTGCGACAATAAGCTCGGCCGCCTTGCGTTGGGCGGGCGTCAATCTTAGTTTTAAGTCCTCATATGTTAATTTCTCCATGTTGCTAATTCCCCCTCGATAGATTCATAATGTTCGTTTAATCGTTTCAATTCAGCGTCGAATGCTTGCTCATCTTCTTTTAGTCGCTTGTATTCTCGATGGACTTTACTTCGATATTCCTCACTATCATCGCCCCATATGTAGCTATTTAATCGAGGCCTGCTAAAATCACCCGTGATAAACGATAGGTTAATCTGCAAGCCTCGTAATAGTTCGATAACTGATTCGTATTTGCTTAGATTCGTTAGCGCCCCGATAATACCTCGGTAGGCGCTTCCTAAAATTTTAATGCCTGACCGGCCTGTGACGAATGAAGTCAATTCTGCATAACGCTCGAACGAAAGCAGCCATTCGACTTGATCGTCACTTAGCTCGATAATCTCGTTTGCTCGATTGCATAGGTTAGCATACTTAATCGTAAATTGATAAACGGGCTCGCATCGCTCGTATAGATGCCAAGCAATGGCCGGCGGTACGAAGTCGGCCGGATATTCGACCGGCAAGCCTTTGGCGGCTCGCTCGGCTCGGACTTGCTCTAGTTGTTCGTCTAGCTTGGCTATATCTCGCTTGATTTCTTCAATCGAATCGTATCTCATTATTCGCCTCCTCTTGTCGCTTTGTATTCGTCGTAAGTAAAGCCGCTGCTTCCTCCGAATATGCTCGGATGGTTAGCGACAATATCCTTAGCAATATCGCTAATACGTTTGTTGTCTAAAATGTCGACCGGCAATTGCTGTGCGATTTGATAGGCGATTGCATCTTCATTCCTAACCGCTCTTACTGCGTCGATAATAGCCTGCTTGTCGCCCTTATCGTCAATCTGATTCAATAGCCCGCCGATGGTCGATTGCAATGCGACGCGCTCCGAATCACTCAATAGCCTTATATCGTCGGCAATCGAAGCGACTACGCTTTGTCCGTCGGCCGCAAGGTTTAACGAATATCGAGCCGCTAACTGCTCGGCTAGTTGCTTGTCTTTTTGCGTTACATTGACATATGATCGAGCGGCTTTCTCTTTGCTTGTCGCTACTTGCTCGGCGCTCCATGCCGTATAGTTGCCCGCTAGTTCTTCTGTTGCTTGCTCGTATTCATCTCGCAATTGCTTTAGCTCGTATTCTTTAACGTCCGCCGTCATGGTCGGATGTTCGCTCGCCTTAATCTTAGCGACTTTATCCTCATAATCAGCATGAAGCTGTTTAGCTTGTCGCTCATATTCCGTTAGCTTTGGCATATCTAATGCGATAGCTTCGCCCGATCCGATAAGCTCAGCCGCTTTTGTCGCTTCCACCTCGTCAACTCTGTTCGATTCATAATTATAAATACGTTTCATTCTATCGTCTCCTTAAAATATTGATATTGTATTGCTGCGCGGGTCGCGGTAAGCGTCCCCAAAATATGCCGTATTATGTGCGCTAATATCCTCCGATAGCTCTAATGCTTGTTGTTCGATTTCCTGCTCGTTATCGGCGGTTATGTATTTGATATATGCGTCAACCTCGTTGAAGTCCATTCCCGCATTAAGTAGCGCCAATTTCTTTAACTTGCTGTCGTATTCGCGTTTAATTTCGTCTAATTTATCCATTATTTAGCCTCCTATCGTCCGGGAAATACCTTTCCTTTGATTCGATCGAACATCGACTGACCTATCGTTTCCGCGTTGTTTACCGTCTTTGGCTTAGATGGTCGCCCGTTGTTTGCCGAGGGGTCGCCGTGATAGATTGCGGGCGTTATATTGTCGGTCAATTTAAAAACCGATTGCTTGATTTCCTCGACATTGTCGCCCTCGATAAAGCCGATGTATTTCTCGATTTGTTCGTCGCTGTAATTGTTCTGCTTCATCGTTTGGCGCTTGATTGCTTGGACGTTATTAACTCGATATTCTTCGATGCTTGCGTCTAACTGCTCGATTTTAGCTTTATACTGTTCGATTGCTCGCTCATTCTCGAGTTGGTTATCGTCGACTAAATCGCTTGTGCGTTGTTCTAATTGTGTCGTCTTTTCGCTCATGCTGCTCGGCCTCCATTTCAAGTATTGCTATCTCTGTTTCGAGTTCGTAAATTCTCGCGTTTAATTTATTGACTCGCTTATGTATGATTGACGTTAATTGATTGCGTGTAAATTCCTTTTTATCGTCACTCATTTATAACCGCCCCTTTAATTCGTTTAGTTTTTGCCGCGTATCGTCGCCAATTAAATCACTAATGCTATAATAATTACTTTTAGCTTTACGTCGATTGCCTTGTTTGTGTTTGCGCTTGCGTTTAGTTCGCTTCTTATTGCTCATTATTCTTGATCGTCCTCCCCCGGAAATACTCGACGTCGCGGAGGCCTGTCGGTCATTATCCTTATTCCGTTTTTGTTGAATTGTCTTTTCCTATGTCGATATGGCCGCTGTTGCTTGTCGTTTCGTCCGTTTCCTTTTCTAATTGTCCATACTCCTTTCGATATTGTTTTATAACTGAAAATACCATCGGCTCGTTAAATTGTTCGCTTATTGTTGTCTTACGCCTTAAAGCGTCATGCGCTAACAAATATGTATGGAATAGACTCCCGCGAAATTGTTCTATTTTCCGGACATGTAGCCGATTGACATAAGGCGTATGAAAGTTTTTCTTTTTATTGAATTGATACGTCTGCAAAATAGCTCGTTCATCGTCTGCTAGCATATTTTTAATCTTTCTATATACGTACGTCTGAATCTTTCGATTACTTAGGTTGTCGTCGATATAAATAGAATGGATTGCTATAACGTGTGCTTCCCAATTTCCGCCGCTGTTGTAGCCGGCGTATTCGACAAGTCCTATTCCAACCCTATCGTTACTTTTTATGTAGTAATATCTAAACTTACGCCTTTTAAGGTTATCCATCGCATCCGCAACTTTCCCGAAGCTCTTGCTCGGTCAATATTCGAACGGTATCACACCTTTTACAACTTGCGTGGTATCTAATCTGGCCGCGTTTATCTGGTATATCAATTCTCAATAGTTGCCATCGTTTCATGCGCTCGCTCCTTTCAATCGCTCTGTTAATAGGTTTAAATCGTGCATATTTCCTCCGAATTGAATCGAATTATAATAAAACGCTTGGAATGCCCGCCTCGCCCGTGCCGCTTGCTCTACGTCGCTAAAATATCCGATATGTTTTTGCTTGCCGTCGACCGTGATAAAGGCGCGCCATTTTTCATTCTCTTTACTAACGCCGGCATATCCGCTGGTATTATTCGATTGTAGACGCCTGTTCCTCGCCTGCTCTTCCGCTGTTGCCCATCTGCAATTATTAGGCGAATAGTTTCCTTCATTGTCGATACGATCAATCGAGATATTATGCTCGCCATGTTTTTCCGACGCCTCTTTATATGCTTCGTACATATCCTTTTTAAAGTTGCGGTAATCGTTCCACCGTTCAGCAATCTTAATGCCTCGGCCGCCGTAATTATGATAGTTATGACGGTTCGGATTCGTACAACGCTGCCGCATATTTTCCCACGCTTTATAAAACCTTGTTCTTGAATCTCCGTGATTAATTAGTTTCTTTTTCTTCATTTTCATTTTCTTATTTCTCCTTATATTTTATTTATCGATAACATCAAGCGTTACGCCTTGTTGCTTTTGTATATCGATATAAATATTTAATAAACTTGTATTTCGATTTGGCGAGCCTTTAATTTCCTTCGCGAATATCTTGTTATTTGTAGTCAATTCGATATGTACGTTTTCATATTTTCGTATAACATTAATCAAGCTGTTATATAGAGGAAATATGCCGTTTGTTTGGCTATAATTAAATTCAATATTTTCTGTATCGCTGCCATTTTTAATATTCATGATAACGTCATAAGAACCCTTCCCCGTTCGCTTTATTGTTTGTTCAATATTGATAACGTTTCCCATGTAATGCCTCCTAATAAAACCAATTTAAAAAGTATTGCAAACTTTAATGTCGCTATCATTTTCATTTTCTCCCCTTATTCTTTTTCGGAATATTCCGTTATTTATCGTGTTATTGAAGCAAGTTGTTGGATCGATTGACCTGCTCCATAATCTCGGGCGTCACTTTGAACCTGGCCGCGACCTTGCGCCGAGTTTTATCACTTATGGGTTGGTGTCCGTTCTCCATCATTGATATAAAGGTCTGCGACATATCGAGCGCCTTCGCATATTCGCACTGGCTCATACCTTCATTAATTCGAATCTGTTTAAACACATCTCTACTCATCATTGCTTATAGCCTCCTTCAAATATTAATTATTTATATTAGTTTTAGCCCTAAATAAAATGGGCGTAACTCTGCCCCTCTATTATGTAATGTAAGCATTAAGCGCTATCTCTGACCTTTCCTGACCTTCTCTCATAATAATTTTTACTATCGCGCCGAGCCTTGGCATTCACTTCGCAACTTGGCCTTAAATCGCAATATTTCCGCCTCATATCGTGCTTATAAAACACTTCGCTACATTCCTCGCATATGGCAACCCGTTCAGTATCGAGCTTTCTAATTTGCTTTAACGTGTGGTCGAAGTCCTTGCTATATTTCTCCGAATAAATCTCGGCATATTCTCGAGCATTCGCTTTAATATTTGCGATCATGCCTTTAAACTCATCGACAGTTAGCGCTGCCCCTTCCGCGGTAAAGTCCGGATAATACTCCGGATTGCTTTCGTTTAAGTCGTATTCAGATATAACGCCGGTGGCTCGGTTGTCGGCTTGCATTTCATCGTCATATGTGTCGCTAAAGTCGATGTAGACCTCTTGCTCATTTCGTCGATGCTCGCGGTTGACCGCCGTTTGTCTGCTTGTTGTCAATTCGCTTTCATCGTCTTCGGCTCGGATAATAAAGTCCGCAAGTATATCGCCAATTTCATAGCGCCGAACCTTCTCCTCAGATTCTCGCAAATAATTCGCTGGATGCTTTAACTTGATATGCTCCAAGTCGCCCGGCGATTTGCCGTCGAGCTGCTCGTCAATGAACCGCTCGACTAACTCGTTACGCGTTGTTGCGTCTGCTTTCGTGTAATGGTTGAACCATAAGTCGTATACTGCTCGCTGCATTTCTTGTATACTCATATTTAGCTGTCCCCTTTTTAGCTGTTTTTGTTGGCCGTGTTTGAAATTACCCGCATTCGGCGTCCCTTTCTATTCTTTAATGTAAAATGTTTTTTCCTTCGTGATTTCGTATTGCTTCATAGCGTCTTTGAATTTTTCCGTTTTTGCTTGCCTTCCGAATGTGTTACGGCTAATCTCTAGCTCTTTGTAAATAGTCGATTGCTTCACTCGCTCGCCTTGTTCCATATTTGCGAAGTAGCCAATTATTTTATCGATTGCTGTTTCTTTTCCCGTTAGTCTTTCAAGCGGCTCGTATTTCTCGAAACGTGATAGCGGGTAATTTCGCTCTATAATACTAATTAATTCTTCATCACGTTGAAATAAATATATTGTAATATCGCTTTCTTTTCTGCTTGCTCTTAATCTGTTTGTTTCTTGAACAAGGTTAATCGCAATATCATTTTTCTTATAATTTTCTGTATACTCATCATTAAACGTTAGCCCGTCTTGCGTCATCTTATAACTTGTATCTAAATGCTTTCCGATCCTATCGCCGATAACGGCCTGTGTTGCTGTCGTGTAATAGCTCGTACCCTTAAATAATGAGCCGATATAAATAGCATTATCGCAATCGGTATAAGCGTTACTCCCTCGGCCGCCGTCGAAATGTTTTATTGCCGCCTTCCCTGCTTCCAATTCATCAGCAATTAACTCCGATATTGTTTCGATATTTTCTTTATAAGTAACAACTAGCGTTTTACTGCCGTCATGCTCCGCTATTATTCGTTTAACCATCTCGCCAATCGCTACTAAGCTTTGCGCCGAGTTTCTTAATGCCGTTCGCGATAAGTTATAACTATTGCAAACTCTAAAAGTAACGTTACTATAATCGGGCAATACGTCGGGCTTTACGACATAAAAGTCATCGCTTAAATATTCCGGATCGCCTGCGCCCGTTCCGTCGAGTATGTACGTATGGAACAATGTATATTTATAGTGAATGGTATGCGTACTAGTAACGTAGCCCCTTCCATCGTGTCGGCTATATTCTCCGCCGGCATTTATAACACGCTCGACTGCTCGCAATTCTGTCATTTCCTCATGTCCGTAATACTCCGCGAAGTCTCTAACTAGTCGTACCGGCATCTTGAAACGCGGCTCAATGGCTGGGAATCGGCCGACCTCGGTTGTCGGATTTTCAAGCTGAGCCCGCGCTTCGTCGACTAACTGCCTAACTCTATTAAAATACGATTTCAATTCGCCCCGATGGTCTCGGCTTATGTCGATTAAGTTACTCATAAAATTATTTAGATGGCGCGCCGTTAGTGTATGCGATAATACTAGAGAGGGCTTTTCGTCAATAAGTAATAAAGAGCGACGCTGAAGCTTGCCTTCATCCGTTTCGAATGAAGTAAATGCTTCGAGATTATCCCGCATTGATTGCCTTTCAAGCTGTTTCGTTGTCATGAGCAAGACGTTGTAATCGCGCTGCTTGTGGAATTGCTCCTCGTAATCGATACGGCTTATAACTTCCGGATCATAGCCTCGTAACATGAAAGCCCGATTGACGCCGTTCGCCTCGTTTATTTCGTCGCGTAATTGCTCGATGTCCTCAAGCCTTTCCTTAACGACAACCACGCCGAATGTATCGGGAAAGTTAATCGTCATTATTCGTAAGAACATCGATAACATGGCCGACTTGCCGAAGGCGGGCGGCGCTGCTAAAATAACCGGCCGATTGATATTGTTGTCACTTATCCACGCATTAAATGTCATTGTTACGAACTCCGATTCTTGCGGCGTAATGTTTTCGATATTGTAAATTCCCTCTAACTCTCGCTTCCATTCATTCGTAATTGCGGCGGCCATTGGTTGAACGAATTGCGCTTTTTTCGTCCCTGTTTCGATAAAGTCCCTAATGTCCCGCTCTTGCCTATACTTCTTCGCGATAGATTCAATTTTATTCATGTTATATCTTCCTCCTATATTATTTTGTTTACGGATTAATAAGCGCGGAATGTATAAACGTTAAAAATGCACCATTCGACTATTAAAGGTCTATATAGTGAAATGATGCACTTTTCGAGAATTATCGTTAATTGTTAGATGCCTCGGCTTGAACTTGTTCAAGACGATATGTTTTAGAAGTACCGTTTAACGCGATTTACCGTATGAAAGAAAGTAATACCGCTAGCTTCGGGCAAAGCCCTTGCTATCGGATCGAACTAGTTTAACACCTATCGAAAAAAAGAATATTAACGGATTGGCGAGCTTTATCGATTCATATTATTTTATCGGCGTTCTTTTACCTTTAATAAGAAACGATAAGCCGATATTAATCCGTAAACATTCGAGAGCTATATCTCGTAATCTCGGCATCTAATTCGCTGCTATTCTCGAAGATGAAGGCGACCTTGCCGCGCCGCCTGTGAGACGGCTCGACGTGTAGTAAGCGGTGGCCTTTCGACAGTAGGCGCTGGGCTAACGGCAAGCTTAAAATTACTTTCTTATTCATATCGAATCAACTCCTTTCAATATGTTAATTAACGATAGTTATTGACTTGTAACGCTCTCCTCCGCTTTATTGAATAGCTCGTAAACTAATGCCATTGTTTCGGATGCTTCACTATTGACGCTATTTTGACCAAGCAATAACGTGCAAGCCTTCGCCGTGGATAATACTTGTTCCTTAACGCTCTTATTTACCTTCCTACTCGAATCTTTTAGCTTATCGCTTTCGTCCAATATTTCGACGGTACTGTCAAGCAAGTCTTTTCGCATTTGTATAAGTCGATTGTCTAATGAAATAGTTGATTGACTCTCGTCGATTTGCGGAAAGCTTGATTCTTGTTCTCGTAATCTATCAATCGTCTGTTTCTCGCGCTCAATTGGCTTGGCTTCCTCGACTTCCTCCGGTTCCTCATCTTCTATAATTTCGCTATAATCAGCGTCAATAATTTCCGGTTCTTCTTCGGTGTATACTCCCTTATTCCTTGTCGAATGGAACACGTTAGACATTTGCTGCCAAAACTTATCAACTCTATTGAACATTCTAGCTATATTAGGATCGGACTCGATTAGCTTGGAAAGCTCTACCTCGTCGGTCATTATCCACGAATATTCCTTTTGCCATTCCGATAGCCCTTCGATAGCGTCGTACATAGCCAATCCTAACTTGACGCCGTACGGCTCTTCGGAAAAGGGATTAGGTTCCTCTAATGCTTTCGATAATTCCTCGCGGGCTTCGCTTAATTCCGACTCGGCTCTAGCCTTTTCTTCTTCTAGTCTTTCTCTTTCCGACTGCTCGGCTCTAAGTTGGCGCTTCAATTGCTCAATTTCTCGGACAGGTTTAACGCTTCCGTCGTCTTTGAATGCTTTATCTCGATGTTCTTCGGGAAGTGTCGCTATCTCGTACATTGCTCGCAATCCTATTTGTGGCGTGGGCATGTTTGAATCGTCTAATTCCTTAACTATCCGCATGAACCGGTTAGCCTGTCGATAGCTTAGTCCGACGTTGTTCTCGACCCAATCCGTGAACTCTCCGTGAGCTAAGTCGTTTTCTTTAACATGAATGAGACGGCGCCCAATCTCGAATATTGCTTCGCCGGCCGTTTGTTGGTATACCTTAATTTCGGCAGTGATTGTTGTTAAGTCCGTTGAAAGTTCGCGGCTTTGATTTGTTGTTAATGTGTTCATCAATATCAATCTCCCTTAGCTGTTTTTTATATGAACGGGAATTGATCCCGCTATATGATTAATAAATTTTATTAACACAAGACTAAAAAAAAAATATAGTGACTGGAACGCCCTTCCTCCTCATATATGATATAAGCAACTGACGGGCGAAAATGTTATCGTTTTATATGTTGCTATTTAATCAAATAGAGTAATAGAATATTCCTCCCTTATCGGTTCATATATTGATAGGCAACTAATCGTATTTTATATAAGACTGCTCTCAATTCGATAAATAGAACTGACGCATAAATATATGACGTTTTTCGAGATGTTCTACACTTTCACCCAATCTGTCGCTTGTAATCGACCTCCCACTTATATAAGTGCAAATGAAATCGAAAAGTGTAACATGACAAAAAGACGAACCCCGCCAAAGGTTCGCCTCTTTCTCGATTTATCTAAATAAGGTACAGCAATCATGCCCTACGCCTTCGCTATCGCCAACTAGCGCGGCATCATCGAGCTTTATTACGAAATAATCTCATATTCATAATTCGATTGCTTACAATAATCGATATATGACTCGCTATATAAATCCCATACTGCAGCAAGCTCTCGCGCTGTAACTCGAATCGCATAGCCTGTCTCGTGCATGACATTATCTTCTAAATATTCCGCGAAAGTATATAATTTCGTTTTCATGAATCGACTGCCTCCAGTCTGAACTCGTTATAGTCGACATTATCGAAGCCTTGCGCATCCTTGAACGCTTGCTCGTCGAATCCTAACGCTTGTAGCGCTTCATCAATGGTAAGACTTCTATTCGTCGTTAGCTGTCCGATTAATAATTCCTCGTAATAAACGTTCATTGCTTACGCTCCCCTCGAATATTTGCTATAATAACGCTGTATACTTTTTTGCGACGGACTTAAACGCTGTCGCTCGCCTGCTGGATGCGGTACTGTTCGTGGGGAACATCTGCCGTAATCCTCGCGGGCTTTTCTTATTTCGATTACCTCGACGATAGTTCTCGTAAGTACTAACGCTGCTATGACGATAATAAGAAACGTCGATAACGATAGTATAGGCTCAATCGTTAGCATTGTCGCTGGCCTCCTTTAATTCGTTCGCTAACTTTTCTAAACGTCTAATAAGTGATTCGTCGCCCTTGAAGGCTTTAATTCCTTGACGCTGAATTGCTTTCATGTCCATTTCGAGCGATTCGATTTCCCATTTTTCGATAGTCATTCGATAACCTCCTAGCACTTTACTTAATTAGTATTACTCATATCGTAAATATAATATAGCACCTTTTACGAATTGCGTCAACCTATTTACGCATATTCTTTTATAGCGTATAATAAGCGATAACCAAACGATTAGTAAACGAGGGATAAAATTGAAAGCAAGAACATATATTACATTAAATGATACGATTAATAAGTACGAAGGATTGACGCGTAACGCCGTTGCTGTCGAAGCTAGAGTTCGACCTGCTACTGTCAACGAGTTATGCAGCGGCGACAGTAAAGCGATTAGATTTGATACGCTCATTAAAATAGTAAACGCCTTGAATACGTTAACGGGTGTTAAGCATAAGATCGACGATATAATAATAATTGAATATAACGAATAGTTTCCTTTCTTGTGCTACGGAAATATTTCTACTTTTGACCGCGCTAACCCGCATCACTACAACGAAATGATAGTCCGAACGACTGTCCGGGGCGGAAGGGCGTTCGGCAATGTGTTCGGTAACCTGTCTATACATATTCGGATAAGGTTTATAAAACGTTTTCCGATCGTCCTACAATGCCCCTAGTCGTCGATTTAAGCGCTTTAGAGGCGTCCTGCATAACGTTCAATATAATTGCTCATAGAGGCGTCTATTTGACGTTTATAAGGCTTGTATTAAGTCGTATATATGACGCTAGTTTAGCCCCGAGTTATCAAAAATTTTATAGCGGATTTTTTAGGGTCGAGAATTGGCGATTGGTTTGCGATTGCTAGAGTTACCAGGCGAGCCGCTGGCCGTCATCCCCCGCCCGCCCCCTCGACAACTTTCTCGAAAAACTTTCGTCAATCCTTCCGACGCAATCGACCTGCATATCGTCAATTATCCGTTTAATGGTAAATGTATAATTATTCGTTTTAACTTCCGATAGTATCTGTTATGTAACCTAGCGAATATTCTGTCTATTTCTATAACCGTTGATATGATAACCTTTCTCTTGCCCCTCGAATAGTGTCTGTTACTTCCGTTTATGCATACGTTATACATCCGTTGGTACTATGCGGTTTATGCATCGGCTGTATAATCGTCGAATGTATAAGTATGCGGTCGGATATGCAGCGATAAAGGGCGAATAATGATCGCTTAAAGCTCGGATTAATGACGATAGTAAACGTATTTGAAGGGTGGTGTTTATGAGGTCGTCTGTCCTCCGAGCCCTCTCAGCTGGTATATCCATGGTATATAACGGTAATCTATCGCTATACCCTACGTATGATAAGCGTACCCTATACCCCTATCGCCCTATATCCGATAGCGCAACGTGTGACATATTCCGTGAACTAGCCGCAAGCCTCTAATCGCCTTATATACGGCTATAGAGCGCCTTTGCATGCGATAGGGCTAATAGGCTGTATATCCGATTCAAACGCCTATAAAGCATCGACAAATAAGCGCCTGCTTAACGCCTTAATGCTTGCGAATAGGTAGCCGTCAAGATTGCGGACAATGCCGGCCTTGTGACGTCTCATAACATCGTATATGCATGCTTTATAATCTTCGATATGTTCCTCGATCCTAATGCTCGCATGAGGTCGGTATTTCGCCTTAAATAGCAAGCCTATATAGCGATAGAGCTCGCTGCCATAAAAGAATGGGCGGAATAAGTCGACTATCTCCCTCGGCGTATTATTCGTAATTGATTCGTTGATGATGCGTTCAGCATCGGCGGTATCATCTGTATTATTAGAGCTTAATAGTTTAATAGATTCGTTCGGCTCATCGATAGGGTTATCGTTATCATAACGGGCATTATCGGCCTCTGCTCGGCATGACAAACTCGGTATGACATAGATGTTTGCGCCGTTGCCTCCCGTTACATTACGCATGAACTCTAATCGCTCAATCATGCCTAATTGTTCAAGCGTCCTTATAGCTCGTTGTACGGTTCGCCCACTCTTGCCGATAATATTCGCAATGGTATCGATTTTAAGGTGCGCTACGCCGTTATATTTGACGCTATATTGCGATATAAGCATAAAGACATCGCGAGCCGTTTCGTTCAACTCATGCTGGTTCAATTCGATATGGTCGCCTATTGCTGCGTTCAATTCTTGCGTATTATTGAATGTTGAATACTCGGTTAAATAGTTCATCGTTAATTGCTCCCTTTTATTGGAGCGCTACTGTCCGACGATAAGAACGTATGTTCTTTTGAAGGCTGTCGATAAATAAGCCTTGAAGTTCCGCTATTTTTTCGATATAATTGACTTGGGTTGGTCGTATTGTGTGAGCGGTTATTCTTATCGTTTGCACAGTGCGCCTTTTTTTATTTGTTTATAATCCCCTTTTACGTTTCAATACGTCTTTTAATGGACTGTAACGGTTATGCTGCATTTTAATATCCTCATTATCCATAACGGCATATTTGCGCGTTGTCTCAATATCCGCATGATCGAGTATTCTCTTCAATGTCGCAATATCTCCGCCGTTCAATAGGAAGTTACGTCCGAACGTGTGCCGGAACATATGCGGGCTTAGTCGCTCGAGTCCTAATCTATTCTTACGCCTATTTAAACGCTTCCTGAAGGCGTCGGCCGTGAAAGGCTCTCCGTAAGCATTAAAAAAGATACGTTCCGAATCTCCGAAATATCCCGAAGTTTCCGAATGCAATTCGAGTAGCTTTTTCGATACTTCTACGGATATAGGTACTTCACGATTGCGGCGATTCTTAGCAACTCTCGACGGTACATATAAAACAAGCCTGTCGTAATCTATCCGCTCGCTCGTTAGCCCTACCGCCTCATTAATTCTTAAACCTGTATCGAGTAGCAAGTATATTAGTATTAAATCCCGGTAATCGGCGTAACTCGTTTCGTCGTAACTATGAAGCAATAAGTCGATTTCCGCATCAGACAAGCCTTGTCGATCCTCTGGCTCATCTATCCGAATCGGATTGACCTGCTCCATAAAGTTCGCTTCGATATAGCCTTCATTCGCCCAATATCTCGACATCGTCCGTAATGTTCTTAGTCGAATGTTTACCGTATTAGGAGAAAGCCCCATCGTTTTATCTTGACGGCCTTCTATTCCTTTATAACGTAAACGCTCGTATAGTAAATAATGGATATAGTCGCGAATAAGCTCGGCCGTTAAGTCTTTCAACTTCGGCTGGTTATACGCTTTGACCTCCGTTAAATAATCGGTTAAGTATTCGATATGGTTCATATAGTTCCGAATGGTCGACGATCGTACTTGCTCGGCTTCTTTCGCACGGATAAACAACGTTAAGCCTTGCTCGATGGTTAGGTCGCTGTCCGATAAACTCGACTCTGTCCGACGGCTTCGGTCTGCCTTACGTCTTAATACCCGACGTTTAGTTATGAATTTTCGCTTATCTGTCACGTTTATAGCCTCCTAATCTATAATAATTAGTCCAACGGCTACATACGAAATGTCACGAATCTATTTATTCGAACACAAAAAGACCGTAATACCTTCGTCTATGACTATCGCTAGTCTAAACGTTGATATTACGGTCTTTATGACGTCCTTATTCTTCTGAACGACCCCGGCAGGATTCGAACCTGCGACTTACAGCTTAGAAGGCTGTTGCTCTATCCAGCTGAGCTACGAGGCCAAAATATGGAGCGGGTGATGGGGATCGAACCCACGACATCAGCTTGGAAGGCTGAAGTTTTACCACTAAACTACACCCGCAAAAAACATATCCATTTTTTACAGCCAAGAATAATTATATAATTTTCCCATAACATTGTCAACCTGTATGGTTTTTTTATAGTTTAAATGTTCGTTCAAATGGAAATATCATTAGTTCATTTCCTTCTATATCGTAAAAAACGACATTGATTTCTTCACGATTTTCCCATGAAATAATACAATAGGATGGTGTTGGCCACTTTCTAGGTAAACGAATACTTCCAGGATTAATATACATAACGTTATCAAACTTTTCACAATAAGCTACGTGTGAATGTCCGAATAAAACGATATCTGCTCCCTCTTCCAAGGCACGATATTGTAACTGTAATAAAGATGATTTTACACCGTATAAATGACCATGTGTTACAAAAATTCGTAATCCAGCAATATCAATAATTTCGTCTTCTGGAAAAGAAGAATCCCAGTCACAGTTACCTCTTACGACAACAAAATCATCTAATTGCTGAGCATCATGTGCTAATTCTGAATCCCCACAATGAATTTTCTTTTGAACATCATGACGATTAGCAATCGAGTCAATTCGTTCTGTTAAACTATGACTATCACTTATTACGAGAACTTTTGTCATCCTATGTCTTCCTTTTATAATTTTGATTACGACAATGTATTATGAAGCAACCATTTTTTTAATTTTGATAAAGCGTGATAACGATGGCTAATACTATTTTTTTCATTTTGATTTAGTTGTGCCATCGTTACGTTGTACCCTTCTGGGATAAATATCGGATCATAACCAAAGCCAAAATTACCTTCGGGGTTGTCTGTTATTTTCCCTTCACATTCCCCTTCAAAATAGGCCGTTTTCTTATCTGGTCTAGCTAGGGCTAGTACCGCAACAAAACGTGCAGTACGTTCTATATTATCAAGTGAATCCAGCTCTTGCAATACTTTTTGATAATTTTTCACATCATCAGTTGGTTCTCCTGCATAACGGGCTGAATAAACGCCTGGTCTTCCATCTAATGCATCAACAATGAGCCCAGAATCATCAGCAATAACTGGTGCTTTAATAAGGTTAGCGATTGTTTCTGCCTTTATTTGCGCATTTTCATGAAATGTGTCACCCGTTTCTTCGATAGTTGGTAAATCGATCGTTAGATCAGCTAAAGATAACACTTCGATATTTGCACTTTTAAAAAGTTCATTAAACTCTGCAATTTTCCCTTTATTCCCGCTAGCTATTACGATTTCTTTCATCATTTTGACCTTCTTTTTTATTTTGTGATTTTTATCATATAATTTCTTGTTAACGTATTGTGATATGCATATTCGCCGCTTTTTAATTATCAACTTTTTTAATTAATCGACTCGTTTAATTGTATAGCAATATCTCCAAGTGCCTGTTGTTGAACTTCAAAAAGTTGCTCAATTCCCTCTTTCGCTGCTTCTAACATACCCTCTAATTCATTGTATGAAAAAGTTGTTTCTTCGCCTGTACCCTGGATTTCGACGAATTCACCCGTCCCAGTCATCACGATATTCATATCTACATTTGCAGATACATCTTCTTCATAATTTAAGTCGAGTACAATTTCACCATCAGACAGTACCCCGACCGAAACAGCGCCTAAGTAATCAATAATCGGTAATTTTGTAATTATTTCTTCTTTTAATAACTTATTACAAGCTAAAACGAGTGAAACAAATGCACCCGTTATGGAAGCCGTCCTCGTTCCGCCATCCGCTTGGATGACATCACAATCAATCCATAATGTACGTTCGCCTAATGCCTCTAAATCAACAACAGAACGTAGTGCTCTTCCGATTAAGCGTTGGATTTCCATCGTACGTCCACTCAATTTTCCGCGGGCTGCTTCACGAATGTTACGTCTTTCAGTTGCTCGTGGTAACATAGAATATTCTGCTGTTACCCAACCTTTTTCCTGTCCTCGTAAAAACGGTGGCACTTTCTCTTCGATAGTCGCATTACAAATTACTTTTGTATTTCCCATTTCAATTAATACCGAACCTTCCGGATGCACTAAATAATTCGGTGTAATTTTCGTTTCACGAATAGTTTTAGCGTTCATTACATCAGCTCCTAAATTTAGAACGATTATTTACATTTTTTCTTGTGCTTTAATATCGCTTAATGTGACAGGACGATCATATGTTGTCCCACTTTCGCTCACAATAACAGATTTATCTTTTACTTTTACATCAACAGCCTCAACTTCCTCTAACGCTGTCAATGATTTAACTAACGTTTCCATCACTTCATCAGATATCATTGCTTTATCTTCATCTTTTAAAACGGCATCGTTAAATACTAATTGTAACACACCTTCGTTTAAAACTGGTGATTCTAATAGTTCTGTTCCATCGTTAAACACTTGTGCAGCTTGTACTCCGAATGAAGGTCCTTTCATGACCGATTGGATAACCGCTTCAAAAATACGATCATCATCTTCTTCAAAATATTGAGTTACAGGTACATGATAAAATTGTTCATGATACTGCTTTGGATAGTAAACAGTTAATGATTTACTCGTATGAATATTCGGTTTCCCGTCAACAAACACATTAATTCCTTTGTCAGTCGAATATCCTGAAGAAATTGGTGTTCCGTTCACAGGCATTTCTAGCTGCTCCTCACCGTTAATCCACAATTTTATTCTTTCAATATTTTCAAATTGTGTCATCGTATGTGTCATTGCCTCTAGAATTTTCACTTCATCTTTTGCTTCATAATTAGTAAATTGATCTGACACATCAATTACTAGTGTCCCATCATCTGATAAATTCATTCCTAAAATATCTGTTTGAGCTGGTAAAACTGCTTGAAAACCATTCGGCAACATCTCAGTCACAGGGCCATCCTTTACCATATATTGTAACGTTGTTAAGGCTGCCGATTCTGTTTTAGGTAACTCAATCATTTGTGGCACGACAAAACCTTCTGCATCAATTAAATATAGTTCACGTAATACAGTTTCCTCAGTTTCGATGACATCCTCTACTTCACCAGCATCAATATTAACATCCTCTTCTGATTCACCATTTTCCTCACTTTCTTGAATGATTGATTCTTCCGGTACATCAATTTCCTCAAACGTCTGCTCACCTTGCAAGCACCCTACCATGAATATAGAAACGGACAATAAAAAAGAAATAAGTAGTACACCACGTATTTTCAATTCTTTTACCTCCCACGATGGTTGTACTACTATATATACGTTCTTTTTATTGAAAAATACCACACAAACATAACGAAAAAATAAAATTTAATTTATAACGTTACTTTTTCAATCGTTACATTACGTAAATCTTTAATCGTTTTTTTAAAGATTGAATTAGAAATTGTTTGAAACACCTCTAAATCACCTGTCGTATAGAAAGTATGATTCGGAGTTCTTGACCCTGTAAATAGTAAATTTTCAATATCTAACATTGTACTCGTTTCCCGTGCTGTTTCTTCTCCGGACGAAATAATTTTTACTTTTTTTCCCATTACATCCTGAATCACATTTTCTAATAACGGATAATGTGTACATCCTAATACGAGTGTGTCAATATTTTTTGTATTTCGTAATGGGCCCAATGTTTCCTCAACGACTAGTTGTGCTTGTTCACCATCTGTAATTCCTTTTTCCACCATCGGAACAAACATCGGACAAGAAAGCGAAGTAACATTTAATTCCTGATTAATTTGTTGTAAAGCATCCGGATACGCTTGACTATTAATAGTGCCTTCCGTTCCTATTATTCCAATTTGTTTATTTTTTGTATTTTTAATTGCAGCACGAGCACCAGGTTGAATAACTCCAATAATCGGAATATCTAATCGTTCCTTTAGCTCTTCTAACGTAAATGCTGTGGCTGTATTGCATGCAATTACGATCATTTTAACATCTTTATCTAATAAAAATTCTACAAGTTCATTCGTAAATTTCTTCACTTCATGTTTAGGTCGGGACCCATACGGGCAACGCAATGTATCACCGACGTAGATTAATTCTTCATTCGGTAACTGTCGCATTAGTTCATGCGCTACCGTCAATCCACCTACACCCGAATCAAATACTCCGATTGGACGTTTCAACACTACACCTCATCTAAAGTTCAACTTTAATCCCTAGTTTATCATATTTCAAAGAATAAATCTGATAAACAATATTAAGTTTACAATATAATAGTTACATATAAAATTATATAGAAAAAGCTATCCCTTTTTATAAATAAGCGATAGCCTGTTTAACTGTTGATTGTAATATAAAATTTAGTCTTCTATTTTTTTGAGTATGGATAAATCAATTAATCCCTCAATGTCATCAGTAGGAACATAATCCGCTTCTTTACTAATCGTCGCCATTTCTTGAATGACTTGTTCATTAACATCTGTCGTTACTTCAAGTCGGTTAAATGCGGCTTCTGCTTCTTTTTCGTCTATTTCCTTTCCAGTTAAATCTTTAATGTGATTAATAACTAATTGCTGAGCTTCCTCTGGATTTTCTTGAATAAACTGAACGGCCTTTCTATGTGCCTCTAGATATGCTTGTGCTTTTACTTCATCATCTACAAATTCATTTCTTGCTGCTACAACTGTGTTCGTCGATTCTTTCCCCCAAGCAAACTCATTCCAATCAAGTAATAACTTCCCGTCCGCTTGTGTTTCTAAAATATATCCCCACGGTTCTTGTGTCGCCGCCGCATCAACTGATTTTTGGATAAACAATGTTGC
>Ga0079226_10001306_pt1 | contig 19060 bp, 20 predicted proteins | sample Poulit2014_FD_76345 | JGI IMG/M metagenome (GOLD analysis project Ga0079226, IMG submission 76345) | Agricultural soil microbial communities from Georgia to study Nitrogen management - Poultry litter 2014 | ecosystem: Environmental > Terrestrial > Soil > Agricultural land | place: USA: Georgia... | reverse complement strand
TTTTCAATCTGATAATATTATGTCCATAAACGTGTGTCCTTTATAAAAATAAAATGCCACGCCAAAATGTTATACCAACCAAGCGTAGTCGAGCGTATCAGGATAAATGTTTATACAAAAAATAGTGAATCATTTTCAAATAATTCTAAGCTATTTCCGTGTTTACTTGTGGGTTACTTGTGGGATATAGTCTTTCGTTCAAAAAATTGTTGCAAAAAAAAGTGACTTCTGCTATAGTTAGAAATTGAATGGAATAAAAATAGATAAAAGGTTGAGCTGAAAGCTTCAAGGATGCGTTCTTCAAGGGGTGAGAAGAACATGTTTAAGCAATCAGTTTGATCTTTTTTGTTTTTTTAAGGAGGGGGGATTTCATGTTAGAAGCTTTAGAAAGAGTTCATCAAGCAGAAGTTTTGAATCAAGAAGCAATGGGAGACTTAGTCGATCAATTAAAAACGTATGAAATTGAACAAAAGAAAAAACTTGAAGGAAAAGAAAAAGGGTGGCAGAAAGCAATAGAGGTAGAAACTTTAGCAAAACAAAAAAATAATCAGGAACAACTCAACCGTCTCAAAGAAAAACTTCTACAAGAAACAAAAAAAGAGCAACTTTTGAATCAACAGAAAGTTGCTAAAAATAAAGATTCGGTAGTTCAAGCAATCATAGAAGGAGTGCTGACTGAAAATGGCGGTTCATAAACTAAAGAAGATGTCAATTTTAGCTCCCAAAAAGCAAATAGATACAATTTTAGCAATTTTGCAAAGTACCAAAGCCGTTGAACTCGAAGACATCTTACAAAATGAAAAAAATCAAGAGTGGATAGCCAACTATTTTCCTGAAAATAAAAGTAACGAAGACAATCAAGAACAGCACTGGTTAACACTCTTGTCTCAAGTAAAAGAAACGATTGAATTCTTAAAAAACAACGGTGGCAAAAATAAAGAATTATCTCGAAAAGAACTATCGCTTCATTTTCTAGAAGAAAGCTATGATGAAAAATCCTTACAAACTTCAATAGATGACGTTTATTTGTTAAAAAAACAATGGCAGACAGTGGAACAAGGATTGGAGAGTTGGCGACAAAAAGATGAATGGTTGTCTTATTGGCAAACGGTCGATTTTGGAAGTCAAGCACAAACCCAATGGACACGCCCTTATTTAGCCAGAGTCGCAAATACCAACTGGCAACAAATTGAAAACTTTATGAAAGAGCAGACTATCTATTATGAAATCAATTATTCAGATAAGAAGGAAACCTTCTTTAGTTTTTTATTACTTCGCCAAAAAGAAGCGGATATTTTAAAAGAAATCACTTCTCTAGGAGTAATTTTGGAAACGAATCTTTCTGTCAAATCCCCCAAAGAACTGGCTGTCGAGTCTGAAGAAGCAAAAAATAGATTATGGGAATCAAAAGAAAAACTGATCAAAAAGTTAATGAAATGGAAACAAAAAATACCTTTCTTTCAATTCAATGAAGAAATTTTGCTTTCCAAATTATCACGAGAAAAAGCCAAAGAACTTTTGATTGGTTCCAATCATATTCTAGTCATCCGCGCCTGGATTTCTCGAGAGGATCAAGAAAGAATTGTTCATGAACTGACCCAAAAAATACCCAGAGATCAACTAGCCATCACTTTTGAAGATCCTACAGATGAAGAGATTAAAGAGCAAGTTCTTCCCACTAAATTGAATAATGGTAAATGGATAGTTCCTTTTGAAAGCTTAACTGGCATGTATTCTTTGCCTAAATATGATGAAATCGATCCAACCCCTTGGATGGCTCCTTTTTATTTCGCCTTTTTCGGAATGATGGTGGCCGATGCCGGTTATGGGGCGCTACTATTTCTAGCGACGAGTCTGTTGCCTCGTTTGGTGACACTTGCTGACAATACGAAAAAATTTATGCAACTTTTTCAAATTTTATCCGTCTCCGTTATTTTTTGGGGCATCATTTATGGCTCTGCATTTGGGGCAACCTTACCGTTTCAATTACTAAATCCGACAGAAGATTTCCTAACCATCTTCATGCTTTCCTTGATTTTTGGTGGTGTTCAACTATTTACGGGTCTCTTTTTAGCGGCCAAAGAACACATTCGCAAAAAAGAATACCTTTCTGCTGTATCGGAAGGTTTTTCTTGGCAGGGATTATTAACGGGACTTTTAGTATGGGCAGGTGGAAACTTTGTCTTACATTCAGAAGTTTTAAAAATTACTGGTCTTTTTTTAGCTGGATTAAGTGCTTTTTTGATTCTATTAGTGCCAACGATTCAATCAAAATCTAAAGTAGGTGGTTTTTTCAGTGGCCTTTACGATTTATATGGAATTACTAGTTATATAGGAGATTTTGTCAGCTATAGTCGCTTGATGGCTCTTGGCATATCCGGTGGTAGCATCGCCATGGCTTTTAATTTATTGGTCGCTACCTTGCCACCGGTGCTACGTTTTAGCTTAGGCATTGTCTTACTAGTCATTTTACAAGCGTTAAATTTATTTTTATCCACTTTGTCAGCTTATGTACATGCTGCACGATTACAATTTGTGGAATTTTTTGGAAAATTTTATGAAGGTGGCGGACACGCCTTTCATGCCTTTGGTCCTGAAGAAAAATATGTCAATTTAAACAACAAAAACGGAGGAAAAAAACATGATCAACTTTTTACTAGAAAATAACGGCGGAATGATTTTTACTATTCTAGCTATGGCAATGGCAACTATATTACCAGGAATCGGGTCAGCAATCGGAGTAGGGAAAACTGGGGAAGCCTCAGCTGCCTTAATGACAAGCCAACCGGAAAAATTTGGTCAATCCTTGATTTTGCAACTACTTCCAGCAACACAAGGTCTTTATGGCTTTGCAATTGCAGCCATGATATTCACTAATTTATCTGCAGATATGCCAGTTACAACCGGCCTTGCCTATTTAGGAGCTTCTTTACCGGTAGCATTTGCTGGTTTGGTTTCTGCCATCCCGCAAGGTAAAGTCGCTGCTGCAGGTATTCAAATTTTAGCAAAAAAACCGGAGCACTTCTTTAAAGGGGTTATGTATTCCGTCATGGTTGAAATGTATGCTATTTTAGGTTTTGTTATTTCCTTTTTGATCTTCGGTAGTATTTCTTAAGAAAAGTGCCAGAAAGCTAGAAAGGAGCACAAAAAATGGATGCTATTGAATCAATTATTCAAACCATCAATCAAGAAGCAAAAACCGAACGTGATCGTTATTTTGTAGAACAAAAAGATCAAACGGATCATAGCTTTGCACAAAAAGAAAAGAAAAAGCAGACAAAATGGGCCGAAAAAAAAGAAAGGCAATTAAAAAAATTGGACAAATCCTTTCAACAAGAGAAACAAAGCCTAACAAATCAAGCAAAAGCCAAACGCAATTTTTATAAGCAACAATTATTAGAAGAAACGTTTGATGAAGCATTGGAAACAATGAACCGTTGGGATGAAGAAACCACCCGAGACTTTTTCTTAACAGCTCTTGCTAATTTTTCAAAAGATACCAAGATTTCTGTACAAGTAGGAAATAAAATGGCAGAAGGCATTTTATCTACCCAATGGCTAGAAAAAATTTCGCAAACCAACGGAATTAAACTTCAATTGACTGAAAAAAGTTCTTCTGTTTCTTATGGATTTCTTCTTCTTGTAGGAGGCGTTCAATATAACTTTTCTTATCAAGCATTAGTAGAAGAACAAAAGAAGAAAAAGGGTCGCATGTACTTCGATTTATTATTTGACAATAAAGAGGTGTTGTAAATTGAAAGACACATTTCATACCGTCAACCCCATTATTCGTATCAAAGAAAATGAGTTATTGACCGAAGAAACGTTTGAAGCCATGATACAAGCAAACTCTTTTGAAGAAATTCAAACGCTATTGAAAAATACCATCTATGAAAAATATTTGACTGACAATTTTCAGTTTCGTTTTGAAAGCATCTTAGAAAAAACGATGACAGAAACTTATCAAGAGTTACTTGACATTGTTTCAAATCCAGACATTATCTGGTTATATACCATGAAGTATACGTTTCACAATCTTAAAGTTTTGACCAAAGCGGAAAAATTAGGGCAAAATTATGATTACTTATTTATTCCGGATGGTTTTTATTCCTTGGTAGATGTAAAAAGTGCTGTTCAAACAGGTGTATCTGGCGTGCTTCCTGCTACCGTTTTAAAAGCAATTCAAGACGTGGAAGATTATTTTACAGAATCATCCATTATCCAAGGAATCGATGTGATTTATGATAGACGTTATCTAAAAGAACAACGTCGTTTAGCTGAAACAATCAAGGACCCTGTTTTATTAGAAGCCGTTCTTTTATCTATTGATTTTTCAAACATTGTGACTATGGCACGATGTCTTTTGCAAAATCGCACCGTGGGATTCATGTCGACAGTTTTGTCTGAGGCAGGAGCAATCAAAAAAGAGGAGCTTCTTTCCTATGCCGAGTCATCAATGGCGACATTCATCGCTTTTTTAAAAAAAAGTTATCTAGGAGAGGCCATTGCCCCAGCTTTGAAAGAAGATACCATTGATTTTTTACAAATGGATCTTATTCAAGAAAATGAACAGACCAAGTGTTTTCAAATCGCTCAGACGCAAGCTTTTGGCCCTTTACCACTTGTGGCATTTATGAATGCTAAAGAAGTGGAGCTAACCAATTTAAGGGTATTAATTGTTGGAAAAAGAAGTGGCTTTACCAAGCAACAAATTTTTGAAAGGATGCGAAACGTATGAATTATAAAATAGGTGTGATTGGGGATAAAGAATCGGTCCTTCCTTTCAAATTATTTGGATTTACGGTCCATTTCGCAAATGAAACAAGAGAAATAAATGAAGCCTTTAATCAATTAATTGAAAAAGAGTATGGTGTCATTTATATTACCGAAAATTGTGCAAGTAAAATTATGGATCGTATTGCAAGTTATCAAAGTAAGATGATCCCAGCGATTCTTTTAATTCCAGATCATGAAGGAAGCCGCGGCATTGCCCAAAGTAGACTAGAAGAGTCGATGAGAAAAGCTGCGGGACAAAATCTATTGTAGGAGGCAAAAACGTGCAAAAAGGTAAAATCATTAAAGTTTCCGGTCCTTTGGTCATGGCCAGCCATATGGATGAAGCCAGTATTCAAGACATTTGCTATGTTGGCGAATTAGGCGTGATTGGAGAAATCATAGAAATGCGAGGCAATGTTGCTTCTATTCAAGTATACGAAGAAACAGTAAATATCGGTGCAGGGGAACCTGTTATTTCCACAGGCGAACCATTGTCGGTTGAATTAGCACCCGGGATTGTTTCACAAATGTTTGATGGGATTCAACGGCCATTAGATGTCTTGGCTCAAAAAAGTAGGAGTGCCTTCTTAAAACGTGGTATAAAAGTTGCTGCTTTGGATCATGAAAAAAGATGGTATTTTCAACCCATGTTGAATGAAGGAGACGAAGTAGAGCCAGGCGATGTATTAGGGACAGTTCAAGAAACCAATCTAATCCTTCATAAAATCATGGTCCCCAACGGATTAAAAGGAAAAATAAAAGCAATTAATTTGGGAGAATTCACCATTGACGAAACCATTTGCCTTATCAAAACTTCTCAAGGAGAAAAAGAGGTAACCATGTTGCAAAAATGGCCGGTTCGCAAATTACGACCAGTGGCTAAAAAAGAAAATCCGAATGTTCCCATGATTACAGGTCAACGAGTTATTGATACCTTTTTTCCAATTGCCAAAGGTGGGGCAGCTGCTGTTCCTGGTCCTTTTGGGGCGGGAAAAACAGTGGTGCAACACCAAATTGCTAAATGGGCTGACGTTGATTTAGTGGTCTACGTTGGCTGTGGGGAACGGGGCAACGAGATGACTGATGTTATGAATGAATTTCCAGAACTAATTGATCCCAATACAGGACAATCGTTAATGCAACGAACGATATTGATCGCAAACACCTCCAATATGCCGGTCGCAGCTCGTGAGGCTTCGATTTACACTGGTATTACAATTGCTGAGTATTTTCGTGATATGGGGTATTCCGTAGCGATTATGGCTGATTCCACGTCGCGATGGGCGGAGGCATTGCGAGAAATGTCAGGGCGCTTAGAAGAAATGCCAGGCGATGAAGGATATCCCGCTTATTTAGGTAGTCGCTTAGCTGAATATTACGAACGAGCTGGAAATGCCATAGTTTTAGGAAAGGAACAAAGAAGAGGAAGTATTACTGCCATCAGTGCTGTTTCGCCTTCTGGTGGGGATATCTCAGAACCCGTTACGCAAAATACCTTACGTGTCGTCAAAGTTTTTTGGGGATTAGATTCAAGTTTAGCGCAGCAAAGGCATTTTCCCTCGATTGATTGGCTGCAAAGTTATTCCTTATATTCCAACGAGATTGGAGAATATTTTAATCATGAACTTTCTGAAGATTGGTCTTCTATGGTTTTAACCAGTATGCAGATCTTACAAAAAGAGGCAGAATTAAATGAAATTGTACGTTTAGTTGGGGTCGACTCCCTTTCCGCAAAAGACCAATTTAGCTTAGAAATAGCCAAAGAACTGCGAGAAGACTTCTTGCAACAAAATGCCTTTGATGAAGTGGATACCTTCACTTCAATGAAAAAACAATATGATATGTTGGCTGCTATTTTAACTTTGTATCACGTGGGGTTAAAAGCCATTGATTATGGTAGCTATTTGGAAGAGTTGATGACAGGTACTATCCAAAGTCGTGAAAAAATCGCTCGGATGAAATATATTTCAGAAGCTGAGGAAAGTGAAATTTCTGATTTGAAGAGTGAAATCCAAGCAACGATAAAAGAAATTTTACAAAAAGGAGACCTTATCCATGATCAAAGAGTATAAAACAATCGAAGAAGTCGTTGGTCCTTTAATGCTCGTTGATTCAGTTCAAGGGGTCAAATATGAAGAATTGATTGAAGTTCGGTTGCAAAACGGCGAAACCAGACAAGGGCAAGTATTAGAAGTACAAGAGGACAAAGCGCTCGTTCAAATTTTTGAAGGAACGGCTGGCATCAATCCAAAAGAGTCCGTCGTGCGTTTTTTAGGACACCCACTTGAATTTGGTTTGTCAGAAGATATCATTGGGCGAGAATTTGATGGCTTGGGAAGAGTTCGCGATAACGGCAATGCTATTTTTGCTGAAAGGACGCTACCAATCGATGGGGAAGTCATCAATCCTGTTTCTAGAGATTATCCTGATGAATTTATCCAAACAGGTATTTCAACGATCGACCATCTAAACACTTTAGTACGTAGACAAAAGCTACCAATTTTTTCAGCTTCAGGATTGCCTCATAAAGAATTAGCAGCCCAAATTGCACGACAAGCCACGGTTTTAAATACAGAAGATGATTTTGCAGTCGTCTTTGCTGGAATAGGAATTACTTTTGAAGAGGCCGAATTTTTTATGGAAGACTTTCGAAAAACTGGCGCCATCGACCGTTCCGTCGTTTTTATGAATCTAGCGAGCGATCCAGCCATTGAACGAATTGCTACCCCTAAAATGGCTTTGACAGCGGCTGAGTATTTAGCGTATGAAAAAGGCATGCATGTCTTAGTCATCCTAACAGATATGACCAATTATTGTGAGGCTTTACGAGAGATTTCAGCTTCAAGAAGAGAGGTTCCAGGACGTCGTGGCTATCCAGGATATTTATATACAGATCTTGCCACCTTGTATGAACGTGCAGGTCGCATCAAAGGATTCCAAGGTTCTGTGACGCAACTGCCCATATTGACGATGCCTGAAGATGATAAAACACATCCCATCCCAGATCTTACGGGCTATATTACGGAAGGTCAAATTATCTTATCCCGTGATTTATATAAAAACGGCATTCAACCACCGATTGATGTCTTGCCGTCTTTATCACGACTAAAAGATAAAGGAACCGGAAAAAACAAGACACGTGAAGATCATGCAGCTACCATGAATCAATTGTTTGCTGCTTATGCTAGAGGAAAACAAGCCAAAGAGTTAGCGGTTGTCCTGGGAGAAGAGGCCCTTTCAGAAAGTGACAAACGATTTGCAGATTTTACTGAACAATTTGAAAAGCGTTACGTCAATCAAGGAAATCAAACCAACCGTAGCATTGAAGAAACCTTGGATTTAGCTTGGGAATTATTGGATATTTTACCTCGAATCGAACTCAAACGAATCAAAGATGAGATGATTGATTCCTATTTGCCTAATAAGAAGTAGTAAAGCTTTCCAAGCTAGCCACTTTCAAAAAGGAGGATTTTCATGGCGACAAAAGAAGTGCATGCCACAAGAGTTGAGTTGACGCACCTATCCAAGCAATTGACCACGGCAAAAAAAGGTCACAAGTTATTAAAAGATAAACAAGATGAATTGATGCGACAATTTATTCAGTTGATTAAACAAAATAATCACTTACGTAAAGAAGTAGAAGAAGAGATGCATCAGGCGATGAAATCCTTTCGTCTCGCAAATGCTACTTTAAATGAAAAATTCATTGAAGAATTATTTATTGTACCTGCCGCTCAAGTTTCTTTAGATATTTCAAAAAAGAACATCATGAGTGTACCTGTGCCCATTATGAACTTTCAATACGATGCAAGTTATTTTGAATCACCCGTAGAGTATGGTTTTTTAAATTCAAACGTGCCACTGGACCAATCAATTACGGGCTTTACCAATTGTTTACCTAAACTTTTGGAGTTGACAGAAGTCGAAAAAACGTGCCAACTACTCGCAAGTGAAATTGAAAAATCGCGTCGTCGAGTGAATGCTTTAGAATACTTAACCATTCCCGAATTAGAAGAGTCCATCGCTTTTATCAAAATGAAATTGGAAGAAGACGAGAGAGCTCGTGTCAATCGAATGATCAAAATAAAAAATCGTTCGTGATATTAGTGTTTTTGATCGCTAGAAAAAATTTCCCAATTTATTGATAATGAAACCAAATAATCGCAAATTATAGCACATCATTCTTTTTAAGAAGGTGTGCTATAATTTATTTAGAAATAAAACAGCAAATGAGGGGTGAGGATGAAGTATTTCGAAAAGAAGTCGGGTTTTTTCCAATCCAAAAAATGTCAACAATTTTTATTCCTAGCTATCTTTAGTCTTTATTTTATCTTTTTGTTTTTAGATTTTTTCAAACAAGCATTTACAATTAGCAATTGGATAAAGTGGGGTTGCATCTGGCTTATTGCAATTTTACAAACGACATATCGGCAGACACCGATGGCTTGGCGTTTAGCTGCCTGGCTCACGGTCTTTTGTGACTATTCACTGTTATTTAATTTTGGAATACCGCTGGGGCTTATTTGTTTTTGCTTGGTTCATCTTTTACGTATTTATACACTTGAAAAAAAGTATCTCAATATCTGCTTACAAGTAAGTCTGTTTTTTCTTATTATTGGTCTGATTTTCAAAATCTTCTTTTGGGGAATTCTTTTAGACTATACTTTTTTGTTATTTTTCACGGCGTTTCTTATCAAACGGAAAGAAAATAAGCGACTGATTTGGGGTTATTTTCTTTTTATCGCTTGTGATTTTTGTGTATTATTGGCGAATTTCCCTATAAATTCAACAGTAAATGCGGCCATTTTATCTTGGCTTTTTTATCTTCCTTCTCAATTTCTTTTGGTTACAGATAAAAAAACTAAAATAAGCTTTTAAAAAAACGAATCTATGTTCTAAAATGGAATCAGTGAAAGTGGGGGAAATTATTGAAAACATCACTAACATTACAAATGGAAGAAACACTTTATTACCATTGTCGTGAAAAAGGGGAAATTGTGGTCGAAGAAGTAACGATGCCTGATGATTTTGGAATTGTTGATACATTAAGCTGTCGATTGGATTTACAAAAGCAATTTATTTGGAATTGTTATGAACTAAAGGTAAGTAAGGCTGATTTTCATTCTCAAGCCAAACTATCTTTTATTGGTCATTATAATTATTTTGTTTTACCTGAAAAACTCTATTTAACCGTCCAAAATGAGATTCCTAAAACGATTGGTGTCCTCGTTTTTCATCCTTATTTGACAGAAGAAATGGAAGTTCCTGGTTTTTTTACTAGTGAGAAAAAACCACAACGACAAGAATTGCAAGTAAATGAAGCTGAATTGTTGTACCGCTTACTAACGGCGCAAGCACGAGAAGTAGGCAAGGCAAAACGTACCGCTCGAGGATTACGCGTCTTTGGAACCAGACAATTATACGAAGAGCTGAAAAAACGCCAACCTGACTATGACTTATTTGGAGGTGCTACAAATTATTACGATCGTTTTATTGAAGAAAGTCAAGTACAAGCGGTGGAAGCACTAAAAGAAGAATTGGAAGCTACCCGACATGCTTATTTATCATTAGAAAAACGTTTTTTGGAGGAAAAGTGATGTATTATCCTTATTTTCGCGGCAAACAGTACGATTTATTAGCCATCAAAAGCCTGTTAGAAGAAAACCGTTTGTCGCAAAAGGTTTGCCCTATTATTGAACCTATCAAGGATTCGAGAACTTTTCAATCCTTTTTAAAAATAAATGAAAAAAGAAAACATCCTATTTATGTGATAGACAATCCACAAACCGGGCAATTTTTAACAGAAAGTGGCTTGCTTCCTTATAAAAATCGACTGAGTCATACTGCTCATATTGTCGATCAGTCATTAGATGTGATTGAAGAAAAATCGGATCTTTGGATTGTTCAACAAGCGTCTCCTGTTTTAGTAAGTGACTGGAAGGAAGTGACACAAAAGGTTGTAGTTCCTTTTGAATTTCGCCTCCTTGAAAAAATTCCCGGAGATAAAATTCTATCAGAAGATCCTTTCACTCGCTTACCAAAGACAAGCTTTTATCAAGAAAACTCCGATGAGTTCTTTTCAGATTCACAAAATACTTTTCGTAAACGTGGATTTTCTGGCTTTAGTGATTTTTCGATTGATAGTCGGACCTATTACGAAAAGGGCTACCCATCACCCATATTAAGTTTACACTTGGTCTATTTTAAAGAGAACACACTGCGAATTCATCACTTTCTGTCACCTGAAGAAGCTAGCTCTCAATCAGAAAAATTCTTTTTCTTAATGGAAGAAATCTCTAAATGGACCGATACGCTTTGTGGTAAGGAAGTGACAGTAGGTCTATCTCTTTTATTAAAAGCTTTTGATAATCAGCATTTTCCAGGTATGGGGATTATGCGAAAAGCTAGTGTCATGCACCATCTAGAGCTGATGAGCCGTTTTTTGGACCAGCAAACAGAATAACCACTTTTAAACCATAATTTCTTTCGCATGATTTGTCAGTTACAATTTTTAGTCCTTTTTAGTGTCAGCAAATTCCTTTTGTTGCCGTTTTAATTATGTTAGACTGAAATTGTGAGGAAAAACGATTCCATTAAAGAGGTGAACTGTTTTCATTGTTGAACACTTTGTTTCTTAGAAAAAAGTCAAGTCATTAGTAAATGAGAAAGAAGTGAAAAAAAGAGCATGCTCAAAAAAAGAATATCTGTCGTCCTATTCAGTTCTGTAGTTTTTTTGCTAGTACTTTCTGCTTGTTCTTCAGTCAATGAGTCAACAAGTTCTGAAACACAGATGAGTTCAAGTACTATGTCACTAACAGAAAGTACCTCTGAGTCAACTGATTCAAAGGACAGCATGGACGAGATGATGATGGAGCATAATCGTAACGAAGCTGAACCTATCGACATGAGCGATGCCAAAGACCCTAAGTTTCCCGTTGGCAGTCAAGCGTTAATCACAAGTGATCATATGGAAATGATGGAAAATACAGTAGCAACGATCAAAGGGGCTTATGATACTACCCTTTATCAAGTAACCTTCACGCCAGAGGGCATGGATGAACCAATGAAAGATCATAAGTGGATCGTCACAGAAGAAATAGAAGAAAAAGAGTTTGAAGATGGAGATGAGGTGACTCTTTTAGCCGATCATATGACAGGCATGGAAAATCAAAAAGCCATCATTACAGGCAGCCAAGCAGGACCTGCTTATATGGTTGATTTCAAACCAAATGATGGCAGTGAAGCCTTTGTGAATCATAAATGGTTAGCTGAAGACGAACTGAGTCCAGAAATGAATGATTAAATCTGAGGATAATATTTGAAAAGAACTGTACAAAACTATAGGAGGAGAAACACAATGAAATCTTTTGATAAATTGTTTTATGATGGAAAATGGCAAACAACGAATTCGACTGAGTATTCTGAAGTGATCAACTCCGCAACAGAAGAACCTTTTGCAAAAGTGGTAAAAGCTACTCATGAAGATGTAGATTGTGCTGTTGCAAGCGCAAAATCTGCTTTTACAAAATGGAATGAACGAGATCCTAAAGAACGTGCCGAATATATTCAAAAAATATTGACTGGAATTGAAGAAAGAAGAACAGAAATCGAAGAAACAATTATTCAAGAGCTAGGCGTATCTCGTCAGTTTGTCAGTAAAGGGCAAGTTGATTTATCAATCAATGAAATAAAAGCAACATTAGAAGAATTTGAAGATTTTTCTTTTGAAGAAGAATTAGACAATGCGACGATTATTAAAGAAGGTTTCGGAGTGGTGGCTTGTGTGACGCCTTGGAACTTTCCTTTAAATCAAATTCAACGAAAAATTACACCCGCTTTACTTGCTGGAAATACTGTAGTAGTCAACCCAGCCTCAAACACACCATTAACGGCTATTTTATATGCAGAAATTATTGAAGCAGCTGGCTTACCAAAAGGTGTCTTCAATTTAATTACCGGAAGTGGTAGTGATACCGGCGACTAATTAACAAAACATCCCGATGTGTCAGTTGTTTCATTTACAGGATCGACTTCTGTCGGCAAAGGCCTTTATGAAAATGCAGCGACAACGGTTAAAAAAATTGTTTTGGAATTAGGTGGGAAATCTCCAATGATTTATCTTAAAGGCGGCGATCTTCAAATGGCTGTAGAAGCCGCTGCAAGTACGGTTTTAGATAACCAAGGACAGACTTGCTCGGCCCTTTCGAGACTACTGGTTCCTAAAGATGACTTAGAAGAAACCAAGCATATTATTAAAAAGTATTATCAAGATATCGTAATTGGCGATCCAACACAAAAAGAAACACGAGTTGGGCCGATGGTTTCAAAAGATCAAATGGAACGTGTCTTAAATTATATTCAAAAAGGCACTGAAGAAGGGGCACAAGTGTTAGTTGGTGGGCACCGTTTACCAGACAAAGGGTATTTTGTGGAACCAACTGTATTTGTCAATGTTGATAATCAGATGACGATTGCTCAAGAAGAAATTTTTGGCCCAGTCTTAGTGGTCATTACTTATGATAGTGTAGAAGAAGCCATTCAAATCGCTAATGATACGATTTATGGTTTGTCTGGAGCCGTGGTCGGCCCACAAGAAGAAGCTATTGCCGTTGCTAAAAAAATCCGAACCGGAAACGTAACCGTTAATGGCGGTGATCGTAGTGCAAAAGCTCCATTTGGTGGTTACAAACAATCAGGAATTGGTCGAGAAAATGGCTTGTTTGGCTTAGAAGATTATTTGGAAGTCAAAGCCATCTTTAAATAAATCCCTTGGTAAAAAATCAAAGAGGACAAGCTTAGACGGAAAACGTTGCAGAAAGATAAGAACACTAAATTTTTAAATTTTTTTAGCGACAAAATGATTGACGACTAAAAACACCAAAGACACAAGATGTATGTGCTTTGGTGTTTTTTTAGGTCAAAAATTTAGTTGAATCTTTTCAATAGATTGTCTAAAATAGAAAAAAGGAGGTTTGATATGGAGGTTTTCTAATGAAATTAACCGTTCCTTTAATACCACAACGTCCTGAGATGCCAACAGGTTGTGAAATTGCCGCTTGCGCTATGTTAATCCAAAGTGCCGGTGTTGCCATTGATAAAGTTGCTTTAGCAAAAGAAATCCCTTATTCTGATTCAGACTGTAACCAGGGGTTTGTGGGAAATCCTTTTACAGAAGATGGGCAAAGTATTTACCCACCAGCCTTACTGGAAACGATGCGAAACTATGTCGGAAGTGCTGTTGATTTGTCTGGGCGTTCAATCAATGAACTTAAAACCTGGTTAAAAGATACCCACCATCCCATTGAAATCTGGTTAGGACCGATTTATGATTTTGGAATTCATGCACTTGTTCTCATTGGTTATGAAAAAGGCCAGCTGATTTTTAATGATTGTTGGATGGAAACTGAAATACATTTATCCGACGTTGAATTTCTCCCACTATGGGAAAATAAAGGCCGGCTAGCTTTAAGTTATTAAAAGGAAACAATCGATTGTTTCCTTTTCTATTTTAAAGAAGGGATTTCTTTTGATTCAACTGTTCGCTAGTAATGAACATAGCCAAAGTAAAGAAAAGTAAATAAAAAGGGTAAAGACTGATTGAAAAGTATCTGGCTAATAATCCGAATAACGGTGGCATAAAGGTGGTTCCTATATATGCAGCAGCCATTTGAATCCCAATCACAGCTTGGGAGTTTTCAGCTCCAAAATTAGCTGGTGTGGCATGGATAATCGATGGATAAATCGGAGCACAACCAAGGCCTATGGTAATCAAGCCTGCTAATGCGATCGTTGTTGTCACACCAGGTATCATAAGCATCAGAATTCCCACCATCAAAATGGCAATTCCCAAACGAATCATTTGTTTATCCCCTAAGTAATCGGCAATAAAGCCAGAAATAAAGCGGCCTAAAGTAATTCCTAGGAAAAAGAAAGACGCAAATCGAGCCGCAATATCAGGATCTATATTTTTTGCTTGTACCAGAAAACTACTAGCCCATAAACCAGTTGTTTGTTCAACTGCTTGGTAAGAGAAAAAAGCAATGAGCAAAAAACTAATATTGGGTAATTGCAAGACGTCACTTAGTCGAAGCTGTTGGGTGTTCTGCTGACTAACTTCTTTGCCATGTTTTTGTTTCTTCCACAAAGGAAGGGTTACAAATAAGACAATGGTCAAAATCAATTGAATAACTCCAACCGCACGATACCCACTTTGCCAACTATTGGTCTGCATCAGAAAATGGCTCATAATATAAGGGCTAATGGCGGCTCCGACACCCCAAAAACAATGCAACCAACTCATATGACGAGAAGCGTAGTGCAAAGCTACGTAATTATTTAAAGCAGCATCGACAGCTCCTGCTCCTAAGCCATAAGGAATTGCCCAAAAGAGTAAAGAGATGAATTGATGAGAAATAGAGAATCCAACTAATGCAATGGCAGTCATCAATACACTGATAGCTGTAACCAGACCTGTTCCAAGTTTTTTGGTCAGTCTATCTGAAAAGACACTTGAAAGGATCGTTCCCAAAGAGATGGTCATTGTAATAGCGCCCGCATAAGAAACTGGGACATTCAAATCATGGTGCATGACTGGCCAAGCAGAACCAATGAGCGAATCTGGCAAGCCCAGACTAATAAAAGCAATATAGATAATAGCTAATAATACTGAATACATAGATACACTCCTTTATTTTACTCTTTCATAGCGTATGGGAAATCCTAGTAAAAGTCAATGATTCCAATGCAAGTTAGTTGTCTAATTTTTAAAACAGACGTACTATTAAGAGGTAATGTAAAAATTAAATTACCTATGAAAAGGGGACACGTCTATGTCTAATCAAAAAATTGACGGTTGGGTCGCAGGTCTTAAAGTTTTAGAAGACTGGGGAGTCCAAAATGTTTTTGGAATTCCTGCTGGTTCTTTAAACTCATTAATGGATGCGTTTGAAAAGGAACAAAAAAATATTGATTTCATCCAAGTACGCCATGAAGAAACTGGAGCTCTGGCAGCTTCAATGTATGCTAAGTTTAGTGGAAAAATAGGGGTCTGTCTGGGGTCAGCTGGTCCTGGAGCGACACATTTATATAATGGATTGTATGATGCCAAGTTCGATCATGTACCTGTACTGGCCATTTTAGGACAACGGACTTTAGCAGAATCAAATCTCGATGCCTTTCAAGAAATGAACCAAAATCCTTTGTTTGCCGACGTAGCAGTTTATAATCGGCGAGTAGCGTATGCCGAACAATTACCCAGACTTATTGACGAAGGAATCCGTACTGCCATCGCTCGAAAAGGTGTCGCAGTGATCGAAGTGCCTGTTGATTTTGGTTGGACAGAATTGGATGTCGATAGTTGGTATTCTTCTGCTGCAGATTATCGAGACTATCCCAAAATGGGGCTCAATGAAAAAGACATTGAAGCAGCAGTTAACATTTTGTCTGAAGCCAAACGTCCCATTATTTATGCCGGAAAAGGTACACGAGGCAGTTCAGCAGATGTTGTCGCTTTGAGTAAAAAAATTAAAGCACCTGTTGCCATTACAGGAATCAATTTTGATGATTATGACTATGAATTTAATGCTTTGTTAGGTTCTGCTCACCGTGTCGGTTGGAAGCCTGCAAATGAAGCCTTTGAAGAAGCCGACGCCGTCTTATTTGCTGGTAGTAATTTCCCATTTGCTGAAGTCACTGGTAAATTTAAGCATGTGGACAAATTTATTCAAATTGATATTGATCAACAAAAAATGGGAAAACGACACTTCGCTGATGTGGCTATTTTAGGTGATGCTGGAGAAGCTATCCGCTCAATCAACGAAAAAATAGACGAAAAAGAAGACAATGGGTGGTACCAAGCCAATATTAACAATATCGCAAATTGGAAGTCTTATTTGCAAAAACTCGAACAAAAAACACAAGGACCGTTACAATTATATCAAGTGTACCATGCCATCAATCAAGTAGCTGACGAGGATGCTATTTATTCCATTGATGTTGGAAACACGACCCAAACTTCGATTCGTCATTTGCATATGAATCCTAAGAATTTATGGCGTACCTCGGAAGTCTTTGCAACAATGGGCGATGGATTACCAGGTGCTTTGGCTGCCAAATTAGCTTATCCCGATCGACAAGTTTGGGATCTAGCAGGAGATGGTGGTTTTGCCATGTCATTACAAGATATCGTGACTGCGGTCAGATATAACTTAGCTTCTATTCATGTTGTCTTTAGTAATGATCGGTTCGGCTTTATTCGCGATGAACAAGAAGATACCAATGACAATTATTATGGTGTGGATATCTCTGATGTTGATTTTGCCAAAATTGCCGAAGCTCAAGGGGCAGTTGGCTACACGGTTACTGAAATCTCACAATTAGAAGATATTTTCTCAAAAGCAAGAGAACAGGAAAAAGCAGGAAAAGTAGTGGTGATTGATGTTAAAATTACCACGGAACGACCACTTCCTGTTGAAGCGTTAAAAGTAGATCCTGCTCTTTATCCAAAAGAAGAAGTTGAAGCTTTTAAAACGCGTTATGAAGCAGAAGAATTAGAACCATTCAGTCACTATTTAAAAGAATCAGGGTTAATAGTCAAAAGTCATCAACGGTAAGTAGTGAATTTATAATAGCCGAGAATCAACCGTTTGTTTTTGGGTTCTCGGTTTTTTATTGATATCTCTGCCAAATAAACGAAGAAGGAGTGATTTAATGCGAGTTTTTCCAATCAAGGCATTTTCTGATAACTATATCTGGCTTGTAGAAGATAATAAAAACCTAATTATTGTAGATCCTGGTGAGGCAATTGGGCTACTTGATTATTTACAACAAAAAAAATTTAACCAGTTAACAATCTTATTGACGCATTTCCATGATGATCATACCGGCGGCGTTAAAGACATCCTGGCTAAATTTCCAGAAACTAGCATTTATGGACCTATTGAGACAAAACAGTTGAATACGACCACGGTGAAAGAAAATGATCAGTTTGAAGTATATGATCAAAACTTTAAAGTCTTAAAGACTAGTGGACACACAAAAGAACATATCAGTTATCTTATGGATAATCTTTTATTTTGTGGCGATGCTTTGTTTTCAGCGGGATGCGGTCGTGTCTTTACCGGCGATTATCAGGCGATGTTTGAAACAATGAAAAAGTTTCGTCACTTACAAGATGATGTGAAAGTCTATGCTGGTCATGAATATACAGAAACAAATCTGACATTTGCCCATGCAATGGCTCCAGATAATTTACAAATTAGCAAAGCGCTACAAGACGTCAAAGAACTTCGAGAAAAAGACTTACCAACTTTACCTTCAACAATCGGTAAAGAGAAACAAATTAATTTGTTTTTACAGGCTGAAAACTTAGAGGAGTTTATCAACTTAAGAAAAGCAAAAGATGACTTTTAAAAACGAAAAGCCTGCGAATTTTTTAAGAGTTCGCAGGCTTTTTCATGGTTAATTTTTTTAAATACCAGCGATCCATCGCCGAATGTGGGGAGTTTTCTAACGGATTTTCTAAAGGCTTAAACCCATATTTCTCATATAAATGACAAGCGGCAGTTAACTTTTGAGTTGTTTCTAAATAGCAACTTGTATAAAAATGACTCGCAAACTCTAAGGCAGTCTCCATTAGACGTTTAGAAATACCAAGACCTTGTACTTCTGGCAATAAGTACAGCTTTTGTAGTTCACAAATGTTTTGTTTCATGTCAAAAGGGGCAATTCCAATGCCACCAACAATTCTTCCTTGATCTTCCACAACCCAATATTGTGCCTTTGGTATGTTATTATAATAGTGGAATAAATCATTTAGTTGAGGATCAAAATAGGCGGTTCCTGGAATATCTAATTGAAATGATTTTAAACTATCTTGTATGATGTTCTTTATTTCAAGGTTATCCTTGGGTATCATTTTTCGAATCAACATAACAGATCACTTCCTTATCGGTACTTTTTTATAGTATACAGATTTTTAGCTAAGAATGAAACCTGACTTGTTAAAAAAAGAGAGAATGATACAATAACTTCAAGGAATTATCTAAAAACGAGAGGGGAGAGCTATGTGTCTTATCATTATCGGAAACTCAGGAACAGGAAAATCAACATTTTCTACAAAATTGAAGACAGTAAGCAATTATCCTTTGTTACAATTAGATAGTCTTTGGCATACGACCGACTACTCGAAAAAAGCCAAAGAATGGTTGATTGACGAGCAGCTTTCTTTTATGAAACAAAAAAATTGGATCATTGAAGGAAATTATCAAGGAACACTTCCTATAAG
>Ga0079226_10001305_pt1 | contig 19070 bp, 16 predicted proteins | sample Poulit2014_FD_76345 | JGI IMG/M metagenome (GOLD analysis project Ga0079226, IMG submission 76345) | Agricultural soil microbial communities from Georgia to study Nitrogen management - Poultry litter 2014 | ecosystem: Environmental > Terrestrial > Soil > Agricultural land | place: USA: Georgia... | reverse complement strand
TCAACTTCTAGAACCTCCATTATCATGTCGGTTCTAGGGATTTTCGGATACGTGTAATGAAATAGGTTACCACCTATCTCATTACCTTCCCGCAGGCGTCTTTCGTATATTTCTTTCACTTGAGCTGTATGTGTCATGTGTGTTTTTCTGATTTAATAAGTGTTTATTATTCTTCGTCAATATACGTATATTTCACCTGCTCATTTAAATAAATACGGCAACTTGAAGCCGTTTAAATCTAAGTTAATAAGGCATAAACTACAGGTTGACGAACCGTTTGGTTCAGATATGAAATATTATCACGCGTTGATAGTCACTTATTTAGAAAGTCGTTCTACAAAGTGTTTAGGTGGCTTCTCTTGGGCGTTATCTAGATGACTTATCGTCAAATCCCCTTGTAATGTTTGGATATCTTTTCCATCCATTAATGCAACCTTAACATTACTAAACTTAGTAATGCCTTCTTCACACCAACTAACTCTTCCACTGTTATTTGATATATGATATTCCTCATTTAAGGATTTCTTCTCTTTTTATAGTGGTTGTTGTGACTATAACTATACAAAAGAGGGTCCTTTTTTTCATGCTTATTACTCACATTTATTCGGTATCATGAGTAAATTAACTTGAACGAAAGAAATGTACAAAGACGTCTGCAGGAATAGCCGTATCCGAAAATCCCTAATACCGACACGGCAGTGGAGGGATTAGAAGTTGATGGTGCGAAGAATGCACTTCAATTCTTCGTGGACAAGCGTAGTACATTTCTGAAGTGAAAGCTTTACACAACAAGTGGGGCATAGTCCCACAAACATTTTACTCATACTAATATTAAAGTTTTGTTAACACGTTTTTTAACTATTTGATACTTCATTTACTATACATACTCCCTATAATCACAAAATAAACGTATCAAAAAGATACGTTTATAATTAATACTTATAGACGAAATATAAAATAAATAATAACGTTAATATAGTTGTAATAGCGTAAACCCACAGTTGAATCGGAAGATATTTTTTGATTGATGTTTTTTCGTACTCGATAGATCGTTGATATTCCCCATCAAAATCATGTTCGCCTTGTTCATATGCTTTAATTTTGTCTTCTTGCTTTTTAAATGCATACCACGTCATAATCATCGTAATAATAAATAATATAATTAAAAAAACAGTTAGAATCATTAACATGATTTTTCCTCCTTGCCTTTCCTTTATTACATATAATAATAAAGGAAAGTTTTCACTACGTCTGTGATGTAAAACACACCCCATGTTTACGTGAATTTATGCTTTTTCACTTTTACCCATAAAAAAAAGACAATTCTAGTTAATTTTACTAGAATTGCCTTTTTTAATTCGCTCGGCATGACCCGGCACTGCTTTCGTTCAATTATTTAAAATCTCTCGTATCTTCTAAGTAACGTGTTGCTACAGAGTAGCCAATAATTGCTGCAATAATTAATAGTAAACTATTTAGAAGTCCTTTTCTCAATGATATGGCCTCCTTTTTTATTAGCATTGTAATTCTCATACGTGACAATTATTAAAATGGACGGAATTTACCTTTTTTAAGTAAAACTCGCGTTCCTCCAAGTAAAAATACAGAACGGTTATCAACAACTTTTTTCATCGTTGCTGCTGCTTTACCTCTTAACTTCTTACCTGACAACACATTTCCTATTCCGTCAGATACACCTAATGAAGCGACTGAGCCTTTGTCATCAAACGTAAAGCTTTCTAATGATGTACCTTCTATTAAAGCTTTAATGTTAGCTGCACATGTGTCCGCATGTTGAATAGCAGCTTGTGCAGTCGGTGGGAATGGACGATTCTCTTCTTCATTCATTACCCATGCACAGTCACCAAGAATAAAGATGTTTTCTTCTCCTGGCGCTCGCATATCTCCATTTACCGTCACTTTTCCACGTGTAATTTCAAATCCTGCTTTTTCTAAGATTGGGCTACCTGTAACACCGCCTGTCCAAACGACAGTTCCACCTTTAATAAGTTCGTTATCTTCGCCAACGATAAAGCCTTCTGCTGTACATTCATTAATCTTCGTACCTATACGGAATTCTACGCCACGGTTTTCTAACGATTGTTTCGCATACTCAACGAGATCCTCATCAAACATTGGCATAATTGAAGGCATTGCTTCAACGTTAATAATTCTCGGAATATCAGGTGAAATGCCGTACTTCTTACAAAGTTGTGGAACTCTTTCTGCTAATTCACCAACAAACTCAATACCTGTGAATCCTCCACCACCAACGATAATCGTTAATGCGTCTTCATCTTCAAGTTCTCCGTTAGCAAACGCTGAGAATTGGTATTCAATATGGTCACGGATTAATTGGCTCGTGTTAATATCTTGGATGAAAAATGCATGTTCATCCATTCCTTTAATACCGAATGTATTCGTTACAAATCCAAGTGCAACGACTAAATAATCATAAGAAATACTTCCGTCTTTCAAACGTACTTCTTGAGAATCACGATCAATGTTCTCAACTTCGTCATAAACAAGTTGTACACGGTTCGTATTTAAAGCGTCACTAATCATAAAGCGTGCTTGGTTTGGATTAATTGTACCTCCAGCTACTTCATGTAACCATGTCGTTTCATAATGATAGTTGTGTCGATTGACTAAAACGATTTCTGCTTCATCATTTTTTAACATTTTAGATAAGTTCCTCGCTGTTCTAAGTCCAGCATAACCTGCTCCTAAAATGACTATTTTTGGTTTATTCTGTTCCATTAATTCAGTCACCTTCCTAGGCAATTATTTACAATTGAATATTTATTAAAAATTCACTATGTATTGTACATTTAGATGGTAAAAACACCATACTAATAATAACAAAGTTTACTATGTTTGGCTAATAATCTTTTACGTTCGACAAATTTATACCGGACGAATCGTTAATTCGTTGATATTTACATGTTCTGGCTGTGTTGCAGCATAGATAATCGCTTCTGCAATGTCATCAGCTCGTAATATTTTTCGCTCTGCTTTTTTATTCATCCCTCTCCATGACGCTAAGTCAGTATCGACCATACCTGGAGAAATATTTGTCACACGGACGCCTGTGCGAGCAAGTTCTTTTTCCATACCTTCTGAAATTGCACGTACTGCGAATTTTGTAGCACTATATACAGTACTCATTTTTGTCACTTCTTTTCCTGACACGGATGAAATATTAAATATATGTCCGCTTCCGCGTTCGACCATTTCCCCAACAACTTCATTTATACCGTATAAAACACCTTTTATATTTACATCAATCATTAATTCCCAGTCACTTACGTTGCCACCTTGAACGGTAGACTCCAACATAACACCAGCATTATTTACATATAAATCAATTGTTCCAAACACGTCACGTGCTTCTGCAACAAGGCTTGAAATTTGACTTTGATCCATGACGTCAGTTTTAACAGCTAATGCCTTACCAGCATTATTTTCATTAATTTCTTTTGCTAGCTTTTGTAGCTTCTCTTCCGACCGTGCAGCTAAAACTACGTTAACCTCATGTTTTGCTAGGTTTTTAGCGATAGCTTTCCCAATCCCACTGCTTGCACCTGTGATAATGGCAGTCTTTCCTTTTAATGAATTCACAGTAAGTCCCCTTTCTAGTCCGTTTGTTTAATAAAATATATATACTTAATATAACATAATTAGTTAATGATTAAATGAACACTTTATATGTTCTTACACAAACTATTTCCTCATACTTAATTGTATTGCGGCGATTTGAAAAATGATGTAAAATTAATGAAACTAAATAAACCTTTAAGTGAAGTCCCGAGAGACTTGCAAGGATTTTTTAAACTAATAGATATTTGTTCAATATTAATGGCACAATATATCATTTATTATGCATTTTATTAAACCTTGCTTGCACCTCGCTTAAGCAAGGTTTTATTTTTTAAAAAAAGGAGATATTTAATGGCAAATTACAAAGAAATACAAGTACATGAGCGACTACCTTTATTACAAAGTCTTCCGCTCAGTTTACAACATTTATTTGCAATGTTTGGATCAACCGTTTTAGTTCCTGTTTTATTCGGTGTTAACCCTGCAACAATCCTATTAATGAATGGTGTTGGAACTCTTATTTATCTATTCATTACAAAGGGTAAGATTCCTGCATACTTAGGCTCTAGTTTCGCTTTTATTTCACCAGTCTTCGTCGTATTAGGACAACATGCCGGAGCCGAGGGCTATAGTTACGTACTCGGAGGATTCTTCGCCGTCGGAATTGCATTATGTTTAATAGCTTTTATTATCCATATTGCAGGTACAGGATGGATTGATGTTATTTTCCCACCTGCTGCAATGGGAGCAATTGTTGCTGTTATCGGTTTAGAACTTGTCCCAGTAGCTGCTGAGATGGCAGGGTGGATAGCACCTGAAGATGATGCTGCATGGACAATGGATTTAAGCGCCGTTACTGTATCTACTTTAACATTACTTATTACGATTGTCTGTTGGGTGACATTAAGAGGCTTCTTAAAAATAATACCTATCTTACTCGGAATCATCGCTGGTTACATTATTGCATTATTTTCTGGATTTGTAGACTTTTCACCAGTTGCTGAGGCAAGTTGGTTAAGTGCGCCTCAATTTTACGCCATGAAGTTTGATTGGTCATCAATCTTAATTATTTTACCAGCTGCATTAGTACTTATTCCTGAACATATCGGACACTTATTCGTTACTGAAAATATCGTTAAAAAAGATTTAATGAAAGATCCAGGGCTAGACAAATCTTTAGCAGGGAATGGTATTTCTACGATAATTTCTAGTTTCTTCGGTTCAACACCGAACACGACGTACGGAGAAAACATTGGAGTATTAGCCATAACGAGAGTTTACTCAACGTGGATTATCGGTTTAGCTGCTGTATTAGCAGTCACTTTATCATTTATTGGTAAATTAGCAGCACTTATTTCTTCGATTCCTCCTGTCGTCATGGGTGGTATTTCATTATTACTTTTCGGTATTATTGCGGCGAGCGGAATTAGAATGCTCGTTGAGTCAAAAATAGATTATAGCCGTTCACAGAACTTAATCTTAACGTGTGTCGTTTTAGTTATTGGAATAAGTGGTGTAACGGTCCAACTTGGTGAAGTTGCTTTAACTGGGATGGGGCTCGCAACAATTGTCGCCATGGCACTCGGACTATTCTTCAAATTACTCGACATACTTAACTTATCAAACGAATAATTTGTTTTTAAACGTCACAAATAAAGCCAAGGATATATAAAGTAAACGTATTACTTTATTATCCTTGGCTTTTTATTCATTTAATCGAACAGATTATTCACGAACTTCAACAGTCGCTTCAGCCATTGCTGTTAAGCGTTGAACATTTTCACTGATAATGTTCATCGTCTGTGAAATTTCATTGATAACGTGAGCTTGCTGTTCTGATTCTGCATTAATTGTTCCCATTGACTTATTTAACCCTTCAATTAACTGACTCGTTTCATTCGTCGTCTGGTTAATTTCATCGGCGTGTTCTTTTGAAGTAACAGCTAACTTCCGAACTTCATCTGCAACTATAGTAAATCCACGACCTGATTGACCTGCTCTTGCAGCTTCAATCGCAGCGTTTAGACCGAGTAAGTTTGTTTGCTCAGCAATTTGAATAACGATTGTAGCGATAGAATCAATATTCGTTAAGCTCTCATTTGCTTTAGTTGATTGATCAGACACTTGCTGAATATTTTCAGTTAAATCATTAATCGTTTCTGTCATTTCATTAATCATTTCTGCTGTTTCTTGAATTTCTGCAGATAAATTTGAAGCAATATCTAAAAGTTGGTGATAGTGCTCAGTACTCATCCCCGTTCCGACAGCTCCAATAACTTCTCCCTTATTATTGTGGACAGGAATTGTCCGGGATATGAGTGGTACGCCTAAAACTTCTGCACCTAATACGCCTGCACAATCTTTATCGTCACGAATAGAAACATACATAATATCTTCTTCGCTTTGTTCCAACGCTTCCCCAATATTGACATCAAGTTTAAAACTCTCTGCAGGAGCGTGTGCGACTAATTTTTCGCGGTCGTATACGCTAACAGAAATATCGTCATGAAATAGCCGATTTAAATACGGCGCAACTTTAATAAAAGCTTCCAATATTTCATTGTCTGATGCTTCATTTCCAAACTCATTCTCTCGATCAAATGTCACAGATGAAACCCCCTTGTTACTTCCTCTTTATATACATACTAACATACAGACAAGACTTTTGCCCTATTTATTTTAGCCCATACCTGAAATGTCAGTATCTTCTTCTACATCAATCTTCTTCAACACTTTTGCTTTTTGTGCTTGGTGTAAAAGAACGAAGTAAATTCCAATAACAACATATGCAATCGCATATTGTGGTGATGCATTAAATGCTAATGCTGGCGCATGGATAATACCAATAAATGATAACCCTGCTCCGATTAATGAGAATATAGTTGCTTTCTTAAAGTCATAATCAATAATATGAACGACAATCGCTCCAATGATAATGGCCGAAATTAATGCCCCTTGACCGAGTGGTACGATTGATTCAGAAATACCTGCAACGACATCTCCTGCATCTCCATCAAATCGAGTCATAATATAGTTGGCAAAGTATGGAATCATAGCAATAGCAACTGCCGGATAATACTTTTGTTCAACTGTTTGATAAGCTGTAACGATCATTGAGAACCCAACAAACACCATGATTGGTGCAATTGCTGAAATAGGAATGATTGCTGAAATAACAGCAATTAATCCAAATAGTGCTGCGATAACGTATACAATACCGTTCGCGATACTATATCCTCGACCTGCTCCCATCCACTTAGAACCTGTAGAAGCCATATAAACAGTCGTTGGGAATGCTCCTCCAAAAAGAGGCCCTACAATTGTACCAAGACCGTCTACGATCATACTTTCCTTAACATCATAACGATCTCCTAATGCTGCAACCGCTTCCACATTATTCATCGTTTCAACTGCGTTATAAATAGAAATCGGAAGTACTACTGCTAATAATGTCGCAGCAGAACCGAATAATAAACCTAATCCTTCAAATGAAGCTAACGTCGGAATAAATGGATAAACGCCAAAGTTAGCAAATCCATCCTTTATCTCTCCGAAGCTTGCATATCCTAATGCATAAGCGACAACAGTACCAATAATAATTGCAAATAATGACGACGGAATATTAAATGGCATAGCAATTTTACCAATAATTCCAACGATAATAATCATGAATACTACGAGCCCAACAACTGGAATTTCTAACGTATTAAACATCATTTCCCCAGCGATAAATGTTAAAGCTAACCCTGCTAAAGCACCTAACATGGCAGCTCTAGGAATATTCTTATGAATCCATCTACCGATAAAGCCCATTAGTGCTTCAACAACACCACTAATAATACAAGCTCCAGCAGCAATTTTCCAAGCCAGTTCATGGCTATCAGTTAATGCTAATGCTGGTGCCATAACTCCGAATAGGAAAACGAACATCGGTGGCGTACTAATTCCATATGCAAGCGCTGTCACATCTGTCCTGTTTTCTTTAACAGCTAGACGTTTAGCCATATGTGCATAGTATATGTTTCCTGCAATAACCGCTAATGCGGCCCCCGGAACAATCCTTCCGAAAACAATCTCATTTGAAAAGCCCATTCCAAGCATTGAAACGACAATAATTACAAAGTTTGCTAAGTTATTTTGTACAAGTGCGAAAAACGCATCCGTATCCTCTTTTTTATACCAAGGATAATGAACAGCAGTTTTACCCAATTTTTTTCCCCCTCTTTTAAATGGTTGCTGATAACATTTTTATTACAACATTCTTTTACTCCTCCACACAGTTACATGAGAACTAAGCATCTATCAAAACACCCTCGTCTGACTTAGCGCTTACTCATGAGTCACTCCTTCCATAAAAAAATATAATAAAAAACCACAGAGATAAAGTAGTATCTTAAAAGATGATACTTATTTAACCTGCGGCATTTAAATCTCGTAAACGAAATTTAACTCCCTACAATTATGTCTAGAAACAAATACGATTTACGAATTCGTTCCTTTGAATTTGAAGGTATTTTTATTATATTATCTTAGATTGAATAAAATAGTGCGAAAAAACTCTATGTATGTGTGAATTCTATGCTCATGCTAAACTAATTATTCTGAAAAGTCAAATGAATTTTTATTAACATTTTTAAATAATTATACCTATCTAGATGAGCCATTTATTGATGATTTCACTTGTTTCTACAATTTTAATTACTCCCTGCTAGAACAATTTTTCATTAAAAATATTAAAAACTAAGCATTTAATACTAAGTGATAGCGGATAAGTCTTTAGAATGATATACTAAAAACTAGTTAAAAATATAAATTAAATGAAAGAGATAAGGAGTTTTTTTTATGTTTCGTCACCATATATTTTTGTTTATAGCAATTATACCAATGCTTTTTTTATTTGCTTGTAGTCATGAAGAAGATGTTGAAAAGCCTGCAGATGATCGTGAAGTAGAAGCTTCTAGTAGTGAAGAAGACGTCGCTACAAATGAACAAGGAAAATTCGTCGGAGAAAACCCAATCGTTACGATTACGATGCAAAATGATGAACAAATTGTTATTGAACTATACCCAGACGTAGCACCGAATACAGTTAATAACTTTATTTCACTCATTAATGAACAGTTTTATGACGGACTTATTTTTCATCGAGTGATTGACGATTTCATGATTCAGGGCGGTGACCCTCTCGGGAATGGTACTGGTGATGCTGGTTATTCGATAGCAGGTGAATTTCAAGCGAATGATTTTCCTAACAACTTAAAACACGACGTCGGAGTTATCTCTATGGCGCGTTCAAACCATCCCGACTCAGCAAGTTCACAGTTTTTCATAACTGTCGCAGATTCATCTTATTTAAATGATGAGTACGCTGCATTTGGTGAAGTGATTGAAGGTATGGAATACGCTGAGCGTATAAGTAAAGTTAAAACAGATAGTAATGATAAACCTATAGACGATCAAACGATTAAAACAATAACTGTTGACACGTTCGGACAAGAGTTTCCTGAACCAGAAAAAATAAATTAAGCATTTTAAAAAGCCACTACGAGTCATGAAAAGATAGTAATAAACTATTTACTATGACTGCGCGAGTGGCTTTTTTATATAATTGGAGCTTTATTATACTTTTTAATAAAACGTTCTGCATCATTTACATCTAATGGCCGGCTAAAATAAAAACCTTGTCCGAACACGTTCTTCTGATCTTTAAAGTAAATTAATTGCTCATAACGTTCAATACCTTCTACGATAACTATAATTTCTAGCGCTTCTGCTAACGTTATAACAGCTTGAACGATCGCTTGGCTCTCTTTACTCGTATCAATATCATCTATAAATGTTTTGTCTACTTTAATAATATCAATCGGCATTTTCTTAATATAAGCAAGTGAACTAAATCCTGTGCCAAAGTCATCAATTGACAAGCCAACTCCAAGACTTCGTATCCGCTGAAGCATCTCCTCAATTAAGTGAGCCTTAAAGAAAACACTTTCTGTCACTTCAATATTAAGCCATTTTGCATCTAATCCTGTATCTTGTAAAATATATTTTAACTCATCATAAAACTGTGGGTCTTGTAACTGTTTTACCGACACATTTACAGATATAGGTAAGTGTCGATAGCCTTTATCTTGCCACTTCTTGTTTTGTTCACAAGCTTTTCTTAACACCCAGTGTCCAACCGCGTGTATGAGACCTGTTTCTTCAGCTATTGGAATAAAGCTAATCGGTGGCACAACACCAACATTAGGGCGCTTCCAGCGTATAAGTGCTTCAAAGCTAAATAATTCACTCGTCGCTAAATTAATTTTCGGCTGATATTGCAAGTACAATTGATCATTATCAACAGCTTCTCTCAATTCTCTCTCGATATTCATTCGCTCAATTGATTCTTTCTCCATAACCTCTTTAAAGAAAGCATGTCCATTACGAACTTTATTTTTCGTTGCATACAGTGCAGTATCTGCTCGAGCGAGTAATGTATCCGCATCTTTTCCGTCCTGAGGGAATCTAGATACTCCCATACTAAAAGAAATTTTTATTAATTTCCCATTAATTGCAATCGACTCTTCGAATGCTTTCTTTATCTTATTTATTTTTTTATTTAATTTTTCAGTACTTCCGTAATCAGAAAATATAATAGTGAATTCATCACCACCTAGTCGAGCGATAATATCTTTTTCACCTAGTAAGTTAGATATTTTTTTAGCTGCTTCAATAAGTAGTGCATCGCCAACTTCATGTCCTAACGTATCATTGACGAGTTTAAATTGATCAAGATCTAAAAACGCAACAGCAAACTTCTCTTTATTATCACAAGCAGTTTCAGCTTCGCTCGTTAATTGTTTCATAAAATATCTTCGATTCGGTAACTCAGTTAACGAATCATGATAAGCAAGGTGCTCAATCGTTTCTTCTGATCTTTTTCGTTCAGTAATGTCACGCATTGATATAATAAATGAATACACTTCGTTTACTGCATCGCACATAGGACTCACTTTTGCTTCCATTTCAATCTTGTCGTATGTCTTTGTATGTAAGCATAGTTCGATGCGCGTACTTTTTTCTTTTTTCTTTAATATTTCTAGTAATTTATCTTTATCGCTTTTATAGCACAATAAATAGCTAATGTTTTCTTTTTCTAAAAAATCAATATCAAAGCCGAGTAAATGATCAAATGACGGAGATATATAGTCGAAGTTACCATTTAAATCAATCGTCGCTATTAAATCTGATGAATTTTCAGTAATAAGACGATATCGCTCTTTGTTTTTATTCGCTAATAATTCCATATACTTTCGTTCCGTTATGTCATTATTAACAGAAATATATTGATAAATTTCACCACGTTCATTAAAAAAGGGGATGACAACTGCATGAACCCAGTACCGGCCATTATTTTTCGTCCTACTTTTTATTTCACCACGCCAAATTTTTCCCGCTGTAAGCGTCGGAGCGACTTCTGCTTTTAAATAGTCAGCTGTAGGTTTTTCATATAATACAGAGTAGTCTTGATCAATCAAATCAGCCTTGGTAAATTTAGTCAACGCTAATAACCGGTCATTCACATGTGTTATCTTTCCTATTTCATCTAGTACAACGATGAGAGCAGTTTGATTAAGTGCATCATTCATTTGCAACAGCTTCATCACGAAATCTCGCTTTTTCTCTTCCTTATCTAGTCCACGGTTCTGTAAACACTCTAAATCACTGTCAAATGCTTGCCAGCTTCGTTTTGAGTTCATAGTAAATGCCCCTTTTTATGTCTTTCAATCATAACTTGAGTATACATTTTTGTAGGGTGAAAGTCACATATAAGCAGTCATACCGTCACTTAAACACCATCGTCGCTTCTACTGCTTTTTTCCAGTTTTTGTATAGTTTATCGATTTCATCTTGTTCCATACATTGTTCGAACGTTTTCTCATTTTTCCATTGTTTAGCAATTTCTTCTTTACTTTCCCAGAAACCAACCGCTAAACCAGCTAAATAAGCTGCTCCTAACGCTGTCGTTTCCTGAATGACAGGACGTTCAACTGATACACCTAAAATATCACTTTGGAACTGCATTAAAAAGTTGTTTTTTACAACGCCACCATCTACTCGTAGTGACTTCAAATGAAGTTTTGAATCAGATAACATCGCGTGAATTACATCTTTCGTTTGATAAGCTAACGATTCTAATGTCGCACGTGCAATGTGCTCCTTCGTCGTTCCACGAGTAATACCAAACATCGCTCCCCGAGCATCACTATCCCAGTACGGTGTACCGAGCCCGACAAAAGCTGGTACGACATAAACACCTTCTGTTGATTGTACCTTCAGTGCTAACTCCTCACTTTGTGCAGCATCTTCAATAAGTTGTAGACCATCCCTTAACCATTGAACAGCTGAGCCAGCGACAAAAATACTCCCTTCTAATGCATACTCTACTTTTCCATCAACACTCCACGCTAAAGTCGTTAATAAACCATGCTCAGATTGAACACCCTTCTCACCTGTATTCATCAACATAAAACAACCTGTACCATATGTATTTTTGACCATCCCTGACTCAAAACAAGCTTGTCCAAACAGTGCAGCTTGTTGATCGCCTGCAAGTCCTGCAATTGGAATTTCATAGCCAAAAAAGTGATAATCTACTGTATGACCATAAACTTCAGAAGATTGTCTTACATCTGGAAGCATTGATTTTGGCACAGATAGTATGTCTAATAATTGGTCATCCCATTTTAAATCGTAAATATTATACATCAATGTTCTAGATGCATTCGAATAATCAGTCACATGTTTTTTCCCGCCGGTTAATTTATAAACGAGCCAACTGTCGATCGTACCAAACAGTAAGTTTCCATTCTCTGCTTCTTCTCGTGCACCTTCTACATGATCAAGTATCCATTTAACTTTCGTACCAGAAAAATAAGGGTCAATGAGTAAACCTGTTTTTTGTTTAAACAGAGGACCGTGCCCTCGCTCGTTCAATTCGTCGCATATATTTGCGGTCTGTCGCGACTGCCAAACAATCGCGTGATAAATAGGTTCCCTTGTTTCTTTATCCCACACAACCGTCGTTTCTCGTTGGTTAGATATGCCAATTCCTTTCACTTGCTCAGGTGTTATCTTCGCTTTTCTTATCACTTCTGCAATCGAGGAGATGACAGAATTAAAAATTTCATTTGCGTCATGTTCGACCCATCCAGGCTCTGGGAAATATTGTTTGAATTCCTGTTGTGCTGACGCAATAATATTTCCACCATGGTCAAATAATATTGCTCGTGAACTCGTTGTTCCTTGATCAATAGACAAAATATACTTTTCTTTCAATGGCGAACCTCCTTAATATCATTAGAATTATATAGTTTAATAACTTCTTCATAAGCTTTGTATGCTTCTCGACCAACGTCTGTTAAATCATAAACACCTCGGCCAACACGTTTGAACCACTTATAATAATTGTTATATAAAATATTATACGTTCGTTCTCCCGTTCCGTATTCCTTTAATTGCTTGGCTGATTTTGGCCCAAGACAGTCTAGATAATATGCAATTTGAATACTTCTTTCCCGGTAAACAGTCATTATTGAGACGTGACTGCTTCCACCTACATTCGTATTTGTTTTTCTTTCCCGAGCTTCATTCAATAAATTATCCCGCTTCTGTTTACTTCGTCTCAAACTCGCCAAACGATCAAATGGCTTCGGTTCATGAACAACTTGTATACTTCGACTTTTCGTTTCCAAAGAGACTAAAATCAAACCGAGTTCTAAACGACGAACGAGATGAACTAAATCCCTCCACCTCTTCCTCCGCAAACTCGTTTTTGGACGTTCAATAGCGATATATACATTTGACGTATACCGTTGACGATTAGCTGCTTGCATAAGTAGCGTAACATTTAAATTTAATTTTAACTCAACAATGACAAAGTCGTCTAAATCATCTTTTTTAAAAGCGACGATATCACAATCATTAACTTCCGCTTGTACTGTATACCCTAACGATTGAAAATATTGCTCAATAGGCTCATATAACTGTGCTTCACAATTATTTTTATTCACCACACGTATTCCCCACTTCTTTATTAAAAAATGACAATTATATACTTATTGTACCGCTTCAACATAAAGATTTAAACAATTTTCAAGCGATAAAACTATGCTATAATAGTATAATTGTTATATGATATAAACGTTATTATTTTTTGTAGGAGTGTATAAAGCATAAATGAACGAACTTAATTATATTCATCCAATGAAGTTAATGTGGCAGATGACACGTCCACATACATTAACAGCCACATTTGCCCCAGTTATTTTAGGGACTGTTTTAGCACTTTTAGAAGTAAATATAAATATTCCACTATTTATCGCTCTTATGATTGCATGTCTCGCTTTACAAATAGCGACTAATTTATTTAATGAATATTATGATTTCAAAAGAGGACTAGACACGATAGAGTCTACAGGTATTGGTGGTGGCATTGTCAGACACGGTCTTAAACCTATGCGAGTTAAGCAAGTAGCCTTTTTATTATATGCGTTCGCTGCACTACTCGGTATATATATATGTATGAATAGTAGTTGGTGGCTCGTTGCAGTTGGACTTTTCGGTATGGCAGTCGGTTATTTATACACAGGAGGCCCACTTCCAATAGCATATACACCTTTTGGTGAGCTTTTTTCAGGATTGCTCATGGGAAATGGCTTCGTTTTAATTGCATTCTTCATACAAGCAGGAACAATTACTACTGAAAGTATACTTATTTCTGTACCAATCGGTATTCTCGTTGGCGCGATTAACATGTCCAATAACATTCGTGATATTGATGAAGATATTAAAGGCGGGAGAAAAACATTACCAATCTTACTCGGTTATAAAAACAGCGTCCGTGTTTTAGCTAGTGCTTTTGTTATTGCTTATGGATGGATTATAACACTCATTCTTATCGGTATTTTATCTCCTTGGGCACTACTAATTGGACTAACAATTAAAAAACCTTATGTAGCGATACATTCATTTTTAAAAGGTGAAGACAATCCAGGGCAACTTGGGCTCGCGATGAAATCAACAGCATTAACAAATACATTTTTCAGTTTCTTACTTTCAGCTGGATTGTTTATCCACTATTTTATCTAAAACTTAATTTTACTTGCCAAGCAGGCGATTAAACGACAGGTTCCAGTACAAATTTACTTTACTGGAACCTGTTCTTTTAAACGCATAAAAATATCCCTTCCAAAGTAATGTGATTCCTTAAACACCTACTTTAGAAAGGATACATCATATCCATCTATTCACAAAATATTCTCTGTTTAGACAATTACTATCACTTATTTAAAAGACGCGTTCCAAAATACTGGACCTGAGTATGTCGTAATACCTTCCAGTTCACTTGAAGCGCCATATAAGTTATGGAAACTACCAAACGAAGTGATTGGTAAAAACTCCTCCCAGCTATATTCCTGTAATTCATCCCAGTATTCTTTCGCTTCTTCAAGTGTCGGTGCTGTCTCTACATTTGCCATTAAATCAACGGCATGATCATCCTCAAATCCGCCACCCCATGTTGGGCTTAAAGCTAAGAATTGTGGTGGTGTACTTGCAACAGAGAACGACACGATAAATGCATCGTAATCATCTACATCATCAAATTTATCAAACATAGTCGGCCAATCATAAATGTCTAAATCGACATTCATACCAATAGCTTTTAACTGATCTTGAATAACGACTGCTGCATTATAAAAGTGTTCGTAATCTCTCGTCGCCATAATTCTGAATGTTTCACCGTCGTAACCAATTTCGTCTAACAGCTCTTTCGCTTTTTCAGGATCGTTATTATTAAAATATTCTTCTCCTGCATCACTCTTCCAATTCGCTAAATCTTCATCCATATATCCAGAATGTAACCAGTATAGGTCTTCATTCGGGAATGATGCGGCCATAATTTCATCAATATCTAATGCTAAATTAACAACTTCCCTCATTTCAGGATCAGCTGCAATACCTTTCATTAGATTATATTTCATCACGAGCACACCATTAATGTCTAAAATTGATTCAAGGCTATCATCATTTTCTAGTTGATCATAGCTGTCATAATGAATACCGAACGAGAAATCAAACTCGCCAGATTGCAAACCCGCTAATCTCGTTGACACATCATTCACAATATGAAAGACAATCTCATCAAATAGCGCATTCTTTTCACCAGTGAGTCCATCTTGCGGCGTGTCCATCCCTACATAATCATCATAACGTTCAAACTTCATATACTGGTCTTGCTTCCACTCTACGAATTCATAAGGACCTGTCCCAATATACTCTGTCACTCCATCTGCTTCCGCGCCTTCAACGACATCTTTCGGCATAATTGCTGCAGCATGTTTGACCGATGAAATCGTATCTAAAGTTAATGAAGATGCTTCGACTAACTCTAATTCTATCGTATACTCATCGACTTCACGCCACTCAGCTCCGTCAAAGATAGTCCCTGTTAGTGGTGATACTTCTTGCCAACGCTCCATTGAAGCAATGGCGTCTTCAGCTACAAATTCTTCTCCATTATGAAAAGTTACTCCTTCACGCAAATGAAACGTAAATAATCGGTTATCATCTGTTTCAACCGATTCTGCTAACATTGGCGCTGGTTGGAAGTTTTCATCTGTTGTCAACAACGTTTCGAACACTAACCGACCTGTATCACGAGTTGCAATAGCTGAAGACATCGGCGGATCCAAATTTGGTGGCTGTGCATCAAGTGCTACTTCAAGTACTCCGCCCTCAGTTTGCTCTCCTTCTTCAGTATCAACGTCTTCAGATTCAGCTGGTTCTTCTCCTCCACCACACGCTTGCAAAATTAATACGAGAATGAACAATAAACCAATTGAACACTTCTTCATCCATCTCACTTATCAATCTCCCCCTTATCATATCTTTTTACTCGGAAATAATTTAAAAAATATTCAGAATCCTTAGAGTCATAGTAGCCAATTACTCGCCCTATGTCAATAAGGATTTTAAATTAAGCCGAAATAATTTTTCTATTTTTTATCCATCAATTGATTGAAGTAAATGAAGTATATTTTTCATTTGACTACTTAATAAATGCTTCACTTGACTCATCGACTCCTCTAGAGACAACGGCTCATTCAAAATCGAAAAGCATCCTGAAAACATACTACTTAATTCCTCACCATCAATCGGAACACTACCTGAAAGTAAAATAACTGGTACGTTATATTTTTTCCCGAGCGAAGCTACATAACTCGGCGCTTTCCCGTAGAACGTTTGTTCATCACTTTTACCTTCGCCTGTAAACACAAAATCCGCTTGTTTAATCGCACGTTCTAAATCGATAGCTTCCGCAATCAACTGTGCACCAGAAGTTATCGAGGCACCAACTAATAATAATGCAAACCCTAAACCTCCGGCAGCTCCCGCTCCTTCTTTATCACTTACTCGCTTCTTAAATTCACGCTCTGCAATTGCTCTAAAGTGATTAATCGATTGATCAAACGTTTCGATTTGTTCCTCTGTCGCTCCTTTTTGTCGTCCAAAAACATAGGTCGCTCCACTTTCCCCACAAAGGGGATTTTTAACGTCTGATGCAACTTTTATCTTTATTTGTTTTAATCGATTATCTAAATGGTTCACATCTAGATCGTTTACTTTAAAAATATCTCGCCCTAAAAAATTAAGTCTTTGACCAACGTCATCATAAGCCCTTACGCCAAGCGCTTGAAGCATACCTAATCCAGCGTCGTTCGTCGCACTTCCACCAAGGCCGATAATCATTGTCTGACACCCTCTATTTATTGCATCTAAAATAACTTCTCCTACCCCATAAGTCGTCGTCTCTTCAGGATTTCTTTCATTTGCTGGCACAAGTGTTAATCCACATATTTGAGCGACTTCTATAAAAGCAACACCTTGTTCTGTTACCTTATATGAAGCATTTATTTTCCTACCGAGCGGACCAGTACAACGAACAATCACTTCAGACATTTGTATCGATTCACTTAAACAGTCAAGCATTCCTTCGCCACCGTCAGCCATTGGCTTCTTAATAACATCATACGCTTGATTAAATGTGGCAATTGATTTCTCCATAACGTTTGCCACTTCTAGAGAAGATAAACTTCCTTTAAACGAATCTGGTGCGACAACTATTTTCACTTGAAACATTCCCCCAAATAAAAAAATCTCTATTTAAGCCGTATTGTATCTAGTGTAAATCAAGACACATACTTTTTAAATAGAGATTCCCTTGCATTTTTTGGTTAGCTATTAAGCACTTGGTTAATAGATGTAACAACTACTTCTTGCTCAACGTTACTCGATAAAAATTGATAACTCGTTGAATGTCCAACCATAATCGAAGCAACGAAAATGACAATTGTTAATCCGATAACTCCCCACAAAATCAAATCTAAAAACTTGTTCATTTTAACACCTCATAAATATTTTATTATTAGAAAGCATTGTTATCGCTTTTTATACATAAATTTAGAGCAAATCTAGGAAAGACATGCTCCTTTATCGTACGATTTATTTAATTATTTAATCCGGACACTTTTACTGCTTCATTTGATGTCCATGACTATCTTACATGAGACTGTTCAACTTGTAAAGCATTTCCTCGCTGGGTAGCTAATATTTCGATTGGAAACACTTTCAGTTTTTTGATACATCTTTATTTTCTGATAATTTTATGTATAAAAAGATGCCTTTCAGACATCTCTTTATGATACTTTATCTTAATGTTCTATCGTTTTATTCGGATAAAACATTCTTAATTCCTGATTTAGAGTATAAAACAAGTCACGTTGTTCATCCTCGTTGCGTTTAGAAACTTCGTCCATAATTCCTTTGCTCGTAGGATACTGATCGAAAAGATGTTTTAACTCTGGAATCATTTCAATTTGTGCCTTCTTTTGTTGCATAGCTACCCACTCCTTATATAATATGTCGGCGCACAAATATGGCGTAAAAAGAATTTTATCTTTTTCCACGCCTTTTTTAACGGCCTATCTTACATACTTATTATACGGATAATTAGCTGTTTTTTCAAGTAAATTGCTTCTTACACGGTTTATCCAGTTAAGATTGTTGGATTTGTCGGTAACTTGTCGGCAAATGTGTTCAAAAATGAAAATAACGGCCTTGGAATATATCCAAGAACCGTTATCTATCAATGCTTTTCAACGTATGATTCCGATTGGGCTCGAACCAACGACCTCTACCCTGTCAAGGTAGCGCTCTCCCAACTGAGCTACGGAATCGTTATTAACAACATTTATAAGTATAGCCACTTTTAAATAAAAGTCAAGGAGCAATTAATAAATGATTGAGTCAAGTATTTGTGGGTATCTAATAAATATGTTCAAAATACCATCTTTTGTATAGTTTATTTTTATTAAATGACTCTTTAATCACCTCAGGTGATATATACTTCATTTTTCGCGAGT
>Ga0079226_10001304_pt1 | contig 19077 bp, 20 predicted proteins | sample Poulit2014_FD_76345 | JGI IMG/M metagenome (GOLD analysis project Ga0079226, IMG submission 76345) | Agricultural soil microbial communities from Georgia to study Nitrogen management - Poultry litter 2014 | ecosystem: Environmental > Terrestrial > Soil > Agricultural land | place: USA: Georgia... | reverse complement strand
ATTGTCGGCAGTTTTGATTATTTAAATCTATTAAAGTAGACATTTTAATTTTTTAATAAACTATTTTGTGTTGTGGATTAAGATTCTAATAGTAAGTCTTCAGGATTCTCAATTAAATCTTTAATCATTTTCAAGAATCCTACTGCTTCTTTACCATCAATGATTCTGTGATCATAACTTAGCGCAATGTACATCATTGGACGGTTTTCAATTGTATCTGCATCTATAGCAATTGGACGAGTAATAATTGAATGCATACCTAGAATAGCAGCTTGGTTACCGTTGATGATTGGTGTAGACATCATTGAACCGAATATTCCACCGTTAGTGATTGTAAATGAACCATTAACCATATCATCTAAACCAAGTTTCTTATTACGTGCTTTTGTAGCTAAATTACCAATTTCTTCTTCGATTTCAGCAAAGTTTTTCTTGTCGCAATCTCTTACGAAAGGAACTAATAAACCATCATCTGTAGAGACAGCTACTCCGATATCGTAGAATTGCTTAGTAATCATGTCATCGCCATCGATTTCAGAATTCACGCCTGGGAATTTTTTCAGTGCTGCAACAGATGCTTTTGTAAAGAATGACATGAAACCAAGTTTTGTACCATCATGATCTTTGATAAATTGTTCTTTTTTACGTTTACGTAAATTCATAACATTTGTCATATCAATTTCGTTAAATGTCGTTAACATTGCTGTATTATTAGATACTTCTAATAACTTTTTAGCACCTGTTTTTTTACGACGAGACATTTTTTCTCGAATCACTGGTTTTGATGGATTTTGTGGTGCTGATTTTTTCGGTTCTTCTTTAGCAACTGGTTGAGCTTGTTGTGAACTTGCTTGATTTTGACTTTGATCAACATGTTCTTTTCTCACAACATCATTAGATTGTGGTGCAACTTCTGATAAATCTATACCTTTTTCACGAGCATACTTACGTGCTGACGGTGTAGCATTCACACGTTGACCATTATCTTGTGCTTTTTCTTTTTCATCATTTTCTTTATTTTGTGTTTCAGGTTGTTTAGGTTGAGTTTCTTTAGATGATGTATCTTCTTTAGATTCATCTTTTTTAGACGAAGCTTCAGAAGAATTGTTTCCACTTCCTTCACCTACTACAGCGATAGCTTGTCCTACCTCAACTGTGTCACCTTCATTTGCAAGTAATTCTTGGAGTACACCTGCATCTTCTGAAACGACTTCAACGTTTACTTTATCTGTTTCTAATTCAACGATAGCTTCACCTTTATCTACGTTATCGCCTACTTGTTTTAACCATTCTGCAATGGTACCTTCTGTTATGGATTCTGCTAATTCTGGAACTTTTACCTCTGGCATGCTTGACTTCCCCCTAGTTAAATTTTGTACTTTGTTCGAGTATCATATTTTGAACGAGTTTATGGATTTCACCATCACCTTCAGCAGGAGCTGAACGTTGTATACGACCATGATAACTTAAATCGTATTTATCTGTAGTTAATTCTTTTAGATATGGATAAACAAATGACCATGCACCTTGGTTTTTTGGTTCTTCTTGTACCCAAGATACATTTTCTAAATTAGGTAATTCATTTAATAATGCTTCGATTTCTGATGCAGGGAATGGATAAAGTCTTTCGACTGCAACAAGTAATATTGAGTCATTTGGTTCTTTGGCCAAATGCTCTTTCAAATCAATAAACATTTTTCCTGAAGCTAAAATAACTTTTTTTACAGTGTCCTTGTCATGTTCTTCTGGTAAAATCGCTTCAAATTTGCCCGTTGTAAATTTACTAATAGGATCAGATACTGTTTTATTACGTAATAGACTCTTCGGTGACATAACGACTAAAGGTCTCATAGATTGTGTACCTAGAGTAGCAGCCTGTGCACGTAATAAATGGAAATAGTTACTTGAACTAGATAAATTAACGATTGTTGCATTGTTTTCTCCTGCAAGTTGTAAAAATCTTTCTAAACGTGCAGACGAATGCTCTGGACCTTGGCCTTCAAATGAATGTGGTAATAATAAGGTTAAAGCAGCACGCTCTCCCCATTTTGCTCGTGCACTAAATAAGAAATTGTCAAAAATCATTTGAGACATATTTGAAAAATCACCATATTGTGCTTCCCAAATTGTCATACATGATTTATTTTGCACATTATAGCCATATTCGAAACCAACAACTGCAGCTTCTGATAATGGTGAATTACGCACTTCAAAAGTGGCTTTTTGATTAGGAACATGATGCAATGGTGTATATTTATCACCAGTCTCAGAATCGTGAAGTACAGCATGACGATGACTGAATGTGCCACGTTCACTATCTTGACCCGTTAAGCGTATTGGGTTTCCATTTTGAGTGATTGTAGCGAAAGCTAATTGCTCTGCTTGAGCCCAATCAACTAAACCATCTTCTTTATCAAATGGTTCCCTACGTTTTTCTAATACTTTATTAAGCTTTTTCAGTACGTTGAAATCAGAAGGATACGTAAGCATCGCATCATTGATTTCTTTTAATTGCTCAAAGCTTAACCCTGTATCTTCACTTTGAATTGGTTCTGCCAGACTATCAGGTTTTTGCATGTCTGGATTATCAATTTTATCATTCTTATCAATTTTGTCATGGGCCGCTCGTAGGGTTTTTTGAACTTCATCCATAATGTTATTCATTTGATCTTCTGTGATAATATCATCTTCTACAAGCTTTCTTCCGTATAATAATTCAACAGAATCATGTTTGCGTATTGATTGGTATTGCAGTGGGTTTGTGATTGATGGTTCGTCCATCTCATTGTGACCATATCGACGATAGCCAACTAAGTCGATAACTACATCCTTATGGAATTCTTTTCTGAAAGCCATAGCAATTTCAATTGCTTCTATTGTCGCTTCAACGTTATCTGCGTTAACATGCATGATTGGTACATCATATCCTTTAGCTACATCTGAAGAATATGTTGTCGAACGACCATCTTCAGGTTCCGTAGTAAACCCAATACGGTTATTCGTAATAACATGAAGCGTACCTCCAGTGGAATAACCGCCAAGACTGCCTAGGTTCATCGCTTCAAAATTAATACCTTGGCCTGGATAAGCTGCGTCACCATGAATTAATATTGGCATAGATTTTTCAAATTCAGTAGTCACCGCACCAGCTTTATCAGTAATATCTTGTGTTGCACGTGTTTTACCAAGGACAACAGGTGCTACAATCTCTAAATGACTTGGGTTATTGGCTAATGAGATACGTTGTTCACTACCATAAGAGTTTGTAGTTTTCACGCCACCAAGATGATATTTAACATCTCCTGACCAACCAGAAGTTAACTGAAGACTTCCATCTTCAGGTAAAAATTTCATTGGGTCTGTATGCATAAACTCGGAAATCATCATTTCATATGGCTTTTCTAACACATGTGTGAGTACATTTAAGCGACCACGGTGTGCCATTCCAATTTGAATATTTCGAATACCTTCGTCACTAGCAAGTTTTAATGTTTGTTGTAACATCGGTACTAATGTATCTACACCTTCAATTGAAAAGCGTTTTGCTCCAACGAAATTTTTGTGTAGATATTTTTCAAAACCTTCAACGTGAGCTAAGTTTTTAAATAGTTCAATTTTTTGATTGTCATTTAATGTTGCTTTATATGGTGTTTCAATTCTGCGTTTTAACCAAACACGTTCTCTATTGTTATTGATGTGCGTGTATTCAAAGCCGATTGGCCCTTTATAACGTTTTTCCATGCGCACAATAGCTTCATAGGCATTATCATATATATCTTTGAAATGATCTGATACTATACCTGCTGAAATAGATTCAAGTGTTTCTTTGTCTAAATTAAAGTCCTCAATATTTAATTTTGGAACATTTTCTCTTACAGGTCTATTGACTGGATAGATATCTGCCAATAAATGCCCATATTGACGAATATTATCGATTAGACGCATAACACGTTTAATCGTACTATCTCCTTTAGTCACATTACTTTGACCTTCTGTATTTGTTACGATGTTAGCTTCACCGTTTTTGATAGTACTAAATAGGACTTGCAAATCTTCAGGGACTGAAGTCGGATCATCTAGATATATGTCATATAAATCTAAAACATATCCAAGATTTGCCCCGAAATTTACAGGTGCCTCGGAAACCTGTCTTTCGTTGCTCATATTACACCCTCCACAAAATAGTTGAAACGCTTACAAATCAATAATAGCATTAAACCTGAGCAAATTAAAGTACCAAAAACATACTTATATGAAAAAAGCAGAACCTAATTTAAAGAGGCTCTGCTTATTTTTTTATACATACAATCGGGCTATGCATAATTCATATTAATATAATTTATAAAAATTAACTTTTGTAAATTAAAATGTAATTTTAAATGTAGTGTATTTTCCTAATTCACTGTCAACTTGAATTGTACCATTGTTTAATTCAATGATTTTTTTAGCAATAGACAGCCCTAGACCGTTGCCACCTAATTTACGTGAACGCGACTTGTCAACTCTATAGAAACGGTCAAAGATAAAGTCAATATCTTTTTTTGGAATTCCAACGCCGTGATCCGTTATTTCAATAGAAATTTGTTTGTTTCTAAGATGAGTTTGAATATGAATGTGTTTGTTATGTTGGTCATATTTCATAGCATTATCAATAAATATAATTAATATTTGTTCTAGTTGGTATCGATTGATTTTAATGTTAAGTGGTTTAGGATAAGCGTCAAATTCGAATTTATAATCTTCATGTAATTGTGTTAATGATTTAATACGAGATGTGATTTCTTGATTAATTTCTACATTCTCCATCTCTCCATCTCTACTATTACTATTATCTTTGGTGAGTAAAAGCAGTTCTTCTACTAACTTAGTGATTCGCGTCATTTCTTCTAAAGAAATATCAAGAGATTCTTCTAATATATCTGCATCTTTCTTTCCCCAACGTTGTATTAAATTCAAATGGCCTTGAATGATTTGAAGTGGTGTACGTAGTTCATGTGAAGCGTCTTCTACAAATTGTCTCTGTTGGTTAAATGATTCTTCTAATTGAAACATCATTTCATTAAATGTGACAATTAAATTATCAGTTTCTTCATAATTTGTACTCCAATTCACTTTTTCTTGGAAACCATCTCTACGTATTTTTTGCATTTTATTAGACATGAGTATTAGAGGTTTTGTAATTTGAGATGAAAAAATATAACTTACAATAGCGGTGATAAACGTTGCAATAATGCCGAATATAAGTGCTATAAAATAAAGAGAATTTACTAGCGCATTATAGTCTGCTAATGAATGTACAACTACGCTATATCCTTTAAAGCTTGGTGAATCTATTCGTTGAGTAATAACTAAATAATCTGACCCATTATGTTTTTTTATGGATGCTTGGTTTGCGTCTTTAGGTGTAATATTAGGTGTATATGCAATAGTATCATCATTTGAAGTTTCAATTAATTTTTTTTCGTCATCATTATAAAGTATAACTTTTTGGAAGGTACCTAAAGATGCATTTAAATCTAAAGGTGTCACTTCTTCAATTTTTTTAGTTTCAAAAAGATTAACGATGTCTGACGCACTTCGTTCTGCTTCTGTAAACTCATTGTGACGTAAAGTACTACTCAAGAAAAATATTATAATCAAACTAAATATAAATATCGTTGAAAAGGTTATAGTGGTTGTAATAATCATCCATTTTGTCTTTAATTTTCTTTGCTTCATTCTCTAATCACGTATCCTACACCACGAACCGTTTCGATAACTTTATCTTTATCGTAAGGTTTAAGTTTATTTCTTAAATAACGAATATAGACATCTACTACATTTGTTTCAACTTCCGAGTTGTAACCCCAGACATCTGCAATAATTTGTTCTCTTTGTAAAACGTGGTTCTTATTTATAGCAAGTAAAAATAATAAATCGTACTCTGTTTTAGTCAAATCTACCGTTTCGCCTTTTATACTTACTTTGAAAGCATCTTTATCTATAGTGACTCCTTTGATACTTATAAGGTTTTTGTGTGGTTGTCTACGTAGCATAGCACGGATTCTAGCTAATAATTCTTCTATATCAAAAGGTTTAACAATATAGTCATCAGCACCATAATCTAATCCTGCTACTTTATCATATGTATCACTTTTAGCAGTAATTATAATTATGGGTGTTGTTTGGTTTTGACGAATCTGGCGACAAATTTCTAGTCCATTAACGTTTGGCAGCATTAAATCTAAAAGTATAAGATCGTAACTATTTGATAATGCTTTTTCTAGACCAGGACGTCCATCGTATTCTATATCTACAGAGTAATTTTCATGTTGAAGTTCAAGTTCTATAAAACGAGCAAGATTTTGTTCGTCTTCTACTATTAAAATTTTTATCATAAGCCGCACCTCAAGTTCTATATTAAATGAAAACACGTAATGTAGGAAGTCATTACTTATAATTGTAAAATTTTATTGTATATTTAGAAAGCCTTTGAAAGATAAAAATCTGTCTTTCACTTTTATAATAGTATTTGAAGCATATTATATTGTGACAAATATATGAAATCATAAAAATTTCTTCTTTCTAATTGACAATAATTATCATTGTTGTATAATGTAATTGAAAATGATTATCAATCAAGAATAAGACATCCCCCCCACACATATTTCGTTCTTATTGGATTGATCATTTTCAAAATTTCCCCTTTTATATGCCCGTAAAAGACTAACGTTGTGAGTCAACGTAGATATAAAGGCCGGTTTTACATTGTAAAATCGGTTTTTATAATAAATTTTGACACAAAAAGGCAGCTAGATATGTGTATATCTAGCTGCTTTTTATGTGTATATAGAGTATAAATAGCTCCTTAATACTTTTAGTGAAAATTAAATATAAAGAAATGTGATTTATATTTAAGGTTAGGCTAGCAGCTTATGTCTTAAAATAAGCGTTGATAATACTACACAAAACGCGCCACCAATAATACCAGCAATAATATCAGTTGGATAGTGTACGCCTAAATATACACGTGAAGATGATATTAAAATGATAAATAAAGCAGATAAACCAATCATAAATCCTCTGCTTTTACCATCTAAAACGCGATTGGCAATATACATTGTGCTACCAAAAAATGCAGCTGAGCCCATAGCGTGACCACTTGGGAAACTAAATCCAGAAATATCTATAAGTCTTAGTAATGTTGGGCGCTCTCTGTCAAAGATATTTTTTAATAATGGGTTTAACGTACTAGATAGACTCATTGCTATTGCAAAAAACAATGCTTCAATATTTAGTTTTTTAAGCATTAAATAAGCTATAAGTAAAAGTGATAAACACACCATTGCCCATACTTCTGCAATTTTGGTTACGCCTAAGAATAAGGTTGTGGTTATAAAACTTTCAGATGAATATATAAATTCATAGACTTCATTATCAATCCATTTTCCTAATCTAGATTCATGAAAGAATGCAATGATGCCAAATATTAAAGTGAAAATGATTAATAATGATATTCTTTTCCATCGACTCATTGCATATGACCTCCATTAGTTTAATGCGTCTTTAATGATTTTATTGAATAAATCTTGACGTGTGTAGCTTTCTTGATATGTTTCCATTTGTTCAATTATAGAATCACGATTTAATTCAATTTCTTTTAATTGTTCAATTAATTGTGTTTCAGTTAGCTTATCTTCTGGTAAAGTTTTCCCGAATCCTTTAGTTTCAAAATAATTAGCGTTATCAATTTGGTCTCCACGGGACTGGTCCAGACCAAGTGGGATTAATAGCATTGGAATTCTTAAAGCTAAAAATTCATAAATTGCATTTGAACCTGCACGGCTAATAACTGTATCAGTAATAGCTAAAAGATCAGTTAAATCATCTTTAACAAATTCATATTGAGTATATCCTTCTTTGTTTGAATACGAATTATCTATTAAACCTTTACCCGTTAAGTGTATAATTTGGTATGATTGATGCAAAGCATCCAAATTCTGACGTATAATGTCGTTTAATTTCTTACTACCAAGGCTACCTCCCATTACTAATAATACTTTTTTTGTATTTGTAAATTCAGTGAGTTGATAACCTCTATTTTTGTCTCCTGTTTTTAAATCTTCACGGACAGTAGCACCTACAAAATCTGCTTTATCTTTAGGAAGATACTTTATTGTATCTTCGAATGTAGTGTAGATTTTCTTAGCAAATTTAAGTGAAATCTTATTCGCTAAACCAGGCGTTAAATCAGATTCATGTATAATTGTTGGTATTTTTAATGATTTTGCTGCCATAACTACTGGCACAGATACAAAGCCACCTTTTGAGAATAGTAAATCAGGCTTTTCTTTTTTTAATATTTTTCTCGCATCGAATATACCTTTTAATACTTTAAAAACATCTTTTATGTTTTCCAATGATAGGTATCTTCTTAATTTACCACTAGAAATGGAATGGTAATCAATTTTAGGCATTTGTGATTCAATCATTTCACGTTCAATGCCTTTTTTTGAACCGATATAAAATGTTTCATACCCTTCTTCTAACGCTGTGGGTATTAAACTTAAATTAACGGAGACATGCCCGACTGTGCCTCCGCCGGTAAATGCGATTTTCGTCATAATAAAACCTCTATTCTTCTAAATTTTTATAATAAACATAAAATGGTTCGCCTTTATTAAAAGGATGATAATTAATTTTTGCTTCTCCTACTTTATTAAAGCCAAATTTTTTAAACAGTCCTTGAGCACGTTTATTTAATGCAAACGTATCAGTCACGAGTACGTGAATATTATGGTCAAGCGCAAGGTTTACAGCAAAATTAAATAGTTGAGTAGCTGCACCTTTATATTCTGCTGAACCAGCAAGTCTATGGATCACGTATGCACCTTTTCTGTCAATAGGCCATTCTAATTCATCATACCATTCTGATTGTTGTTGGTCGATAACTATAAAAGCATAAATTATAGCATTTTCTTCTAGTACATAAAGTGTTTCATTTTGAATATCTTCTTCAAAATGTGCTTTTAATGGATAATGTTCATCCCATTGATTATTATTGTCTTTTTGCATCATTTTTTTAGCTTCGTCTACAATTTTTAAAATACTTAATAAATCATTTTTATTAGCAATTCTAATCATAGCCATAATACCTCTCTATAGTTAATTTAATTTTTTAAGAAGATCTTGTAAAACAGTATCTTCCTTATTTGCTTTATCAACAAGTTGTTGTGTGAATTTTTTATTGGTTTCTTTGTCGAATTTGCCATTAACATCTAAGTCATTTTCTTTTTGGAAAGATTTAATCGCAGATTGTAAAGCATTATCAAATTCATTAGAGCTATTATTTACTTCGTGACCCAATGCAGATAATCCTATCTTCATTGTTTTAACATTTTTATTATTATCACCTAATTTATATGTTTTATCATCAGGTATCACGTTTAAGGTTTGATACTCTGGTATGTTTAATTTCACGTCTGGTTTAATGCCTTTATTATGAATGTAATGCGACTTTGGTGTTAGCCATTTCATATTTGTAAATTTAAGTAAGGAGCCATCATTAAATTCGTGTGTTGTTTGAACAATCCCTTTACCAAAGGTTTTAGTACCATAAACTTTAGCTTTATCATAATCCATCATGGCACCTGTAAATACTTCAGAAGCACTTGCAGAGCCTTTGTTGACTAGAATAGATACATCCATATCTTTAGCTTCTTTTAAGGCATCATTTGAGGCTGTAATCTTCTCTTTGTGGTCGCCTTTTTCGAGTTGTACAATTGTTTTCCCCTTATCTATAAAAATATTCGCCATTTTGACAGCCTCATCTAATAAGCCGCCGGGATTATTACGTAAATCTAATACAATTTTACTGACACCGTCTTTATGTGCTTTAAGTATAGAAGTTTTAAGTTCGCTCGCAGTACTCTCTTGGAATTTGTTGATAGTAAATACGCCTACGCCCTTCTGTTTTTCATATTCAACACTTTTAACATGTATTTTATCACGTTCAATTGTAATATCATGTGTCTGGCCGCCTCTGTTAATGGTAAGTGTCACATCGGTTCCTTTTTTGCCGCGAATTTTTTTAACTATAGCTTCTAAAGGTAGGCCTTTAATAGATTTACCATCTACTTTTGTTACAACATCTTTTGGTTGTATACCTGCTTTTTCAGCTGGCGAACTTTTCATTGGACTTGTAATTTCAATTTTATCGCCTTTTTGTTGCATTTCTGCGCCTATACCTACAAAGTCACCAGATACATCTTCATTAAAAGATTTTGTTTCTTTTTTAGTCATATAGTCTGAATAGGGGTCATTTAAGTTTTTGACCATGCCATTAATAGCTGCTTCAGATAATTTTTCTGAGTCTGTGTTTTTGTAATATTCATTGTTTAATGTTTTATAAACTTCTTGGACTTTTTTCATTTCAGCTCTTTGATCACTGTTTAACCCGCTTTTCCAGTTACTAATACCTATAGTTACAAATACAGTAATTAGCGTTGTAATTATCACAGTTGCTAGTAATAATAAAATAAAGTGACTACGCTTAAAGTTCAAACGCTTCCCTTTATGTTGTTCAATATTATCACTATTATAAGCTGTATTACTTTCCTCGTGTCTATCTTTATGTTCTGACATTTCATCACTTCCTACTACATATGTAAAAATTGCTATTATTACTAAGTTTAAATAAAAAAGCTGGGATTGAACCATATTCGATTAATCCCAGCTACTTATATGACACTATAATATTTTAATATATTTGAATATACATGCACAAATATTATGTGATTTAAAATTTTAGCCACTCTGTATATTCTTCATATAAATCGTCGAACACAGCCATAGAAATTGGATAATTACCTTGTGTTTCTATATAGTCGGATAAAATGTGAAAATCTTTTTCTTGTCGTGGAAAAGATAAATCATCAAAAATTTCTTCTGCTAGTTCCCCTTTTTCACTGTTACGCCCTCTTGCTGTTAAAACAAATTGATAAAATGAATGATCTTTCATTAATTCATTGTCACATCAACGACTTTTGTCTCGCCTTTAGTAAGTGTATTAACATCAACAACTGACAGTGATGATGTATTATCTGAGTTAGTAATGATAATTGGAGAGATTACAGATTTTGCATTTTCTTTGATGTAATCTAAGTCAAAACGTAGTAAAGGGTCCCCAACGTTAACAGTGTCGCCACTTTCAGCTAGAACTTCAAACCCATTTCCATCTAATTGTACTGTATCTAAACCAATATGAACAAGCAATTCTAAACCATTTTCAGCTTTTAAACCGATTGCATGTTTAGTTGGAAAAACGTTGTCTACTTTTCCTTCAATTGGTGAAACAACTTCGCCTTCTGTTGGATTAACACCAAAACCTTCACCCATCATTTTTTGTGCAAAAACAGGATCTGGTATATCTTCTATTTTTACATATTCACCTGTGATTGGTGTATAAATAACGCTATCCTTATTAACTTCTTTGCCTTTACCGAATAATTTTTTAAACATGTCTTGTTCGCTCCTTATTTTTCAAAATGTGGTATTAAATCTTCATAACCTAATTCTTCAAGTTTTTCATATGGTATAAATTGAACTGCGGCAGAATTAATACAATATCTTAATCCACCACTTTCTTTTGGACCGTCATTAAATACATGACCTAAGTGGCTATCTGCATCTTCTGAACGCACTTCTGTACGTACCATTCCAAAAGTTTTGTCTACAAGTTCAACAACCTCTTTGTCATCAAGGGCTTTAGAAAAACTAGGCCAACCACAATCTGATTCAAATTTTTCTTCTGATGTAAAAAGAGGTTTTCCTGAAATTTTATCAACGTAAATACCTTTCTCAAAATGATTCCAGTATTCGTTTTGGAACGGAGGTTCTGTACCATTTTCTTGAGTAACTAAATACTCCATTTCATTTAAACTCTTTTTGTTTTTCTTAATCATTCTGTTCCCCCCAATGCTTTTCTATAAACGCTTTACGTCCTGAACCACGATGGTATTGTTCATAATGGAGTGGATTCTTTTTATAATAATCTTGGTGGTGTGATTCTGCGGGGTAAAAGTTTTTATATGGTTTAATGGGTGTGATTACAGGTTTATTAAAAATCGCCTGCTCATTTAATTGCTGAATTTTTGCTTCAGCAGCTTTCTTTTGTTCTTCATTATGATAAAAAATCACAGGTTCGTAGTGTTCACCACGATCAAAAAATTGGCCATCATTATCGGTTGGATCAAATGTTTTGAAATAAACATCTAAAATATCTTCGAAGGAAGTAATTTCAGAATTATAAGTGATTTGTACTGCTTCAACGTGACCAGTTTGGTTTGTACTTACACTTTCATAAGTAGGGTTTTCTGTATGACCACCACCATAACCTGAAACAACATTTTCGATACCTGGATAAGAAGTAAACGGTTTAACTAAACACCAGAAACAACCTCCAGCTAATGTCGCATAAGCCATAATATACCTCCTATATCTATTTTGTCATAAAGTTACCATTATTTTAAGAGATATGCTATTAAATTGTTTATTGTTATTATAAAGACAGTATTATTTTAATAATAGTAAGCAATTATAAACATTTTATCATATTAAGATCTTAAAACGACTATACCCATTGCTCCTTGTCCAGCGTGTGTCGAGATAATAGGTGTTGTGACATTAACGTCAAAAGAATTAAAATTCAACTCTTCTGAAAATTGTTTCTTAACTTTATCTACAAAATCAACAGCATTCGCATGCGCTATGCCTATCGATTTTACACTTTTATCTCCTATAAAAGTACTTATCTCTTTTTTAAGGAATTGAATACTTGCGTTTTGAGTACGGGAATTGTGTAACATTTCGAGTTTCCCATCTACTAATGTGCCAATGGGTTTAATTCTCATCATATTACCAATCAATCCTTTTGTCTTGCTAATACGTCCTCCTTTAATAAGTTGGGTAAGCTGTCCTATAACGACATAAAGCTTAATATTGCTTTGCAATTCAGATAACTTTTCAAGTATCTCTTCAGTAGCTAAGCCCTCATTGTTCCAATCTACAATGTGTTCGACTTGGTAACCTAAACCAAATGAAATAGATTTAGAGTCAACGACCGTAACATTGCTTTCTGAAATCTGGCTGGCTTGCAGTGCAGTTTGATATGTTCCGCTTAAGCCTGATGTAATATGAATGCTTATAATCTCAGAACCATCAGCGCCCAATTCATCATACATCTCAATATATTTGCCTATAGCTGGTTGACTTGTTTTAACATCTGCATCTTCTTCTAACTTTTGCACATATTCTGTTGATGTAATGTCAACTTGATCCACATAAGAAGTACCATCGATTGTTAAATTAAGTGGTACAATATGAACGTCATTTTCAGCTAAATAGTCATGAGACAAATCTGAAGTTGAATCGGTTACAATCTTCTTTTTCATCATAATGTCCTCCTATGAATTTTCCTTACGAACCAAATGTAAAAAAGTATGAGGAATCGTATTTTTCTCGTCTAATTCCCCTTTAACTGATGATTCAACTTCCCAGTCTTCAAATGTATAAGGAGGGAAGAATGTATCTCCATTAAACTTGTCTTCTATAACAGTAATATACATATCATCAACTTTATCAATCATTTCCTCAAATAATGATTGTCCACCAAAAACAAAGACATGTCCAGGCAAATCATATATATCTTCCATAGAATGAATGACATCAACACCCTCATGTTGGAATGATTTATTTCTTGTCAAAACAACATTTCGTCTATTAGGAAGAGGTTTCCCTATAGAGTCAAAGGTTGCCCTTCCCATAACTAAAGTATTGTTTGTACTTAATTTTTTTACGTGTTTAAGGTCATTTGGCAAATGCCAAGGTAGCTGATTGTCCACGCCAATGACACGATTTTGATCATGTGCCACAAGAATTGAAAGTGTCATGATATTCCTCCTCTAATACTAATGTAACAGCCTCTTAAATTATCTTAATTGTATTATATATGAAACATCCTATGAATTTAATTAAATCTATTACTTATACAGCGATTGGTGCTTTAATTGCTGGATGGGAATCGTAACCGACGATTTCTAAATCTTCATAATCAATTTCAAAGATAGAGGCATCGCTATTGATTTTTAAGTGTGGTGGTTCAAAGCTATCTCGAGATAGTTGTGTTTCAATAGCATCGATATGGTTAGAATAAATATGAGCATCACCAAATGTATGCACAAATTCTCCAACTTCTAGACCACATTCCTTAGCAATTAAATGTGTTAATAAACTATAGCTAGCTATATTAAAAGGCACGCCTAGAAAAATATCTGCACTTCTTTGATAAAGCTGACAACTTAATTTACCCTCTTGTACATAAAACTGAAACATAGTGTGACACGGCGGTAATGCCATTGTGTCGATTTCAGTGGGATTCCAAGCAGATACAATGTGACGGCGGGAATTCGGGTTGTTCTTAATTTGGTCTATAACTGTCTTGAGTTGATCAAAATGATTACCGTTTTTATCTTCCCAATCACGCCATTGTTTGCCATATACATTACCTAAGTCACCAAATTTTTTAGCAAAAGCATCGTCATTTAAAATTTGTTTTTTGAATTTCTGCATTTCTTCTTTATATAATTTGTTGAAAGATTCGTCTGATTGCGCTCTATGACCAAAGTCAGACATATCCGGCCCTTTATAATCTGAAGAATTTATATAAGTCTCAAATGCCCATTCGTTCCATATATTATTGTTATATTGGAGTAGATACTTAATATTAGTATCCCCTTTAATGAACCAAAGTAATTCTGTAGCGATTAATTTAAAGGATACTTTTTTAGTTGTTAATAATGGGAAACCTTTGGAAAGATCAAATCGTAATTGGTGAGCAAACTTTGAAATTGTCCCCGTATTTGTGCGATCATTTTTTTGTTTACCAATTTCTAAAATCTCTTCACATAAATCATGATATGATTGATCAAAACTATTAAGCATAACAACCACACTCCTTTCTATTATTTATACTTATCTTATTGGAAATTGCTCATAATTAAAAGAGATTACTGTAATTTGTAAGAAAAATTATTTACTTTACGTAAATTATATCTTATTTTTATGAAAACGTTTGAAAGAATAGTCCTTTTTATCATAAAAAAACCAACTTATCATACCTTCAATTATAAGTTGGATAGGTTATAAGTTGGTTTATAAAACATTTTCATTTCTAAATAAATTTAATAACACAGATTAGCAATGTTCATCGAAAGCATCTTTAATATCCATACAGATATCTTGAATGTCTCTACCTTCTATGTGTTCGCGTGGAATAAAATGTTTTAATTCTTTACCTTTGAATAATGCGTAAGACGGACTTGAAGGTACTTGTTGAATAAATGATCTCATTTCTTCAGTTGCTTCTTTGTCTTGTCCCGCAAATACTGTAACCTTGCTACTAGGTTTTTTATCATTTTGTTCAGCAACAGTAACGGCTGCAGGTCTAGCTAATCCAGCAGCACAACCACAAGTAGAATTTATGACAACAAAAGTCGTGTCGTTGTCTCCTACTTTACTCATGTAATTCGAAACTGCTTCAGCAGACTCTAAACTTTCAAAATCATGTTCGGTTAACTCACTACGCATTTGTTTAGATAATTCGTTCATATAAGCTTCATATGCATTCATTGATAACACTCCTATATTTTAGCTTTCAAACTACTACTATTTATAATTACTTATTTCTATTAGCAATTTGTTTCCAAACTGAACCTAAAGCTTCATCGCCATTTTCAATTCTAGAAATTGCCATTTCAATTTGAAGTTTTACTTCGTATGCTGGGTCATCTGTATGTGCTTTCAGTGATTCTAACTGTTCTGGACCACCTTCATCAAAAATAAACATCGCTGCTCGCCATCTTACTATTTTTTGAGGGTCATCTAAAGCTTTTTCCATTTCTGGTAACGCTTGTTTAAAGCCTAAATCACTTAAACAATCCCCCGCTGTTCTTCTTACTGCAGGACTTTTATCCTTCAATCCTTTAAACAGATATGGCAAAACAGATGGGTCTTCAACCATACCGAGCAATACGATTGCTTCACGTCTTAACGGTATCTTCTGTTCATCACTAATTGCTTCACCTAATAGAGGATAATCATGCTCAGTAGGATTTGGGAATGATTTTAACATTCTTAATCGTTCTTTCCAGTCATCAGTTGCTTGATATGTCTCAAGTGTAACGTGTTGATATTGCTTTTCGGGCACAACGATGTCAGTGGCTAATGCTTCTTGAACAAGTTTTTTTAATTGGTCTTCTGGATAAATAGCGGTAATTTCTTCAAATATTTCAGACATAATATCATCTAAATCGCCATAACGTATGCCTAAATCTTCCCATTTACGTAAGAAAACAATATTGTCATTGTCTTTTTGAGCAGCTAACATACTATCAATATAAATTTCTGGCAATTGCTTACGCTTTTCTTCTGAATTAGTTGTCAGCTTTATTTGGTAAGGTATTCCTTTGAATTTTAATACTTCAGCCTTAACTTCTCCGTAGTGTTCATCAGGTAATGGTTCATTCATATCTTCTTTTTTTTGGTTTAATGTTGCAGTTACTATCGGCAATACATCTTCCCAATCAAATTTTGGCTTTTTATCAACTGCTAAAAAATCCATGACATAAAAAATCGATTTAACGCCGTCGATGGCTAGTACATCATTAATAAAATTAGGTTGTCCCTCAGCAACTGTAGTATACGTATTTGATTTATTATCTTCTCTCTTCTCACTCAATACGATTTTCATAGTATTTGGGCTTGGTGTAGGTTCAACACGAACAATTTCCATTAAGGAACCTCCTTATTATATTATTTTTATATTCGTTCTAAAGTAGCTGTTATATTTGGTAATACGTCATCCCATTCAACGTTAGATTGTTTATCAACTGATATAAAATTCATAGCTTGGAATATTGATTTAACACCTTCTACTTCTAATACAGCATTAATAAATTCAGGTTGCCCTTCTTTAACTTTAGTATATGTGTTTGGCTTCGTATCTCCACCTTCTACATTATATACAAACTTCATAGTGTTTGGGTTTGGTGTTGTTTCTACGCTTAAAATTTCCATTATAAAAATCCTCCTTATTGTAGTTCGTTTCCTAATTGTTTTATCTGTTTTCCAACGGAACATTCATTTATGCAAAAGTGATGTGCTTGTGTCTTTCCCTCTGTTTTTCTATTATATTGTTTAAGCAAGCATTCTTTGCAATATGTGTTCATTAAATAGTCTATCGCATCAATAGCCTCTTTTTCAGAATAAGTTAGAATATTTTTCACTCTCCTGTATTTCTGTAAATAAAATATTTAATTATTTATAATATTAAGATTTGACGCTTGAAGATATTATATCATTTGTAACAACGATTGTTTAATATTAAATTTAGAACTTAGATTATTGTATAAATATGATGGTTTAAATAATAAAGTATCCTTGCAATTTTAAAAAAATTTGGTAAAATTATGCAGTTGTTTATTATGCGGTTTCTAAACACCCGCAACATCAAAATTTAGGAGGAAATTAAATTGTTTAACGAAATTTTAGGTGTATTAACGTTTTTAATTACATTTTTATTATTAATCTCTATGTATCGCTTTTTTGGGAAACATGGATTAATTGCATGGATTGCGATTGGCACAATAATTGCGAATATTCAAGTCATTAAAACAATAGATATTTTTACTATATCTGCTACATTAGGTAATGTGATGTTTGCTTCAATATATCTTGCAACTGACATTTTGAATGATATTTATGGTAGAAAGATAGCTAAACGAGCAGTTTGGTTAGGCTTTAGTTCAACTTTAGTTATGATTATTGTAATGCAATTATCATTGCATTTCGCCCCTTCACCTATCGATACTACACAAGGCGCATTAGAAACAATTTTTAATGTAGTTCCGAGAATAGCATTAGGCTCAGTCATCGCATATATTATTGGGCAACATTTAGATGTATTATTATTTTCACTCATAAAAAAAGTATTTAGTTCTGATAGAACTTTTATAATTAGAGCATACGGTAGTACAATAATCAGTAATATTATAGATACTGCTTTATTTGTTTCTATTGCTTTTATTGGTTCAATGCCAAATGAAGCGGTGTTTGAAATATTTGTTACAACTTACTTACTGAAAATAGTTTCTACAATATTTAATGTACCATTCGGTTATTGGGCTAAATCAATGTATCGAAAAGGTAAAATACAAAAATTAGATGAAGGTTATTAACAAAGACTCTGAAGTTGGTCAAATTCCAATTTCAGAGTCTTTTTGATTGAATACCGCAATAATTTGATCTCTTGAAAGTCCTAGCAATTCGTATTTATTACTTGCTTGGAAATATTTCCTCTATGTACAACTGGGAAGTCCGAGAATTAGTATAAAGGAAATAGTTTTGATAAAATTAAATTAACTTAAATAATGAAGGTGAATATATGGCGAAAATTTATTTTGATGCGGCCACTGCTGGCAACCCTGGAGAAAGCGCTTGTGCTGTCGTTATTGTAACCGATAGTGAGCGAATACAATATAATAAGTGTTTAGGCGTGATAGATAATCATAGTGCTGAATGGGCATCGCTCGTATTTGATTTAGAATGTGCAGTTAAACATGAAATCACGACTGCATTAATATATACAGATTCTAAACTGATTGAAGACAGCGTGAATAAAGAACAGGTTAAAAATCAAAAGTTCAAACCATATTACAATAAGATGTTAGAATTGGAACGTCATTTTGATTTATTTTTTGTAAGATGGATTCCACGCAACCAAAACAAAGAAGCAAATCACCACGCTAAGAATGCTTTGTATAAAATCACTAAAAGCAAATATCATAATTAATAAAAAAAGAGGCTGTAATTTCTCAAATAGGAATTAGCAGTCTCTTTTTTATTTTTAGCTAAAATGCGTAGACAAGTATTTACCAGATACATATAATTCATGGTCATTACAAATATTTAAAATTTTAGTTATATCTGTACCAAATTTCATATCTTGTAACAATGTAGTTGTATCTAATGGCACTTCAGTAT
>Ga0079226_10001303_pt1 | contig 19083 bp, 15 predicted proteins | sample Poulit2014_FD_76345 | JGI IMG/M metagenome (GOLD analysis project Ga0079226, IMG submission 76345) | Agricultural soil microbial communities from Georgia to study Nitrogen management - Poultry litter 2014 | ecosystem: Environmental > Terrestrial > Soil > Agricultural land | place: USA: Georgia... | reverse complement strand
GTGACGGCGAGACCATTTGCAATAAAAGACGCATATGATGTAATCACTTCAGAGCTCGGCATTGAATACACCGATCGACTGAAAAAAAATGCGGAAAAAGTATTGAATGGGAACGACTTGATAACACGACCACCTAATAAGATTGAACCTTTACGATTAAAAAACGAGAACTTTTTTTCAAAATTCTTCCGTTGAAAAAAGTTACTCAAGCAATATCAAAATAATAGTCATCACTTCAGGAGGTATTGTATGCACTGTTTTGATAAAGAAAGTATAGAAGATATTGTGCCGGGTTATTGGTACAGGGAACCTGAACGTGGCTGGTACACGGAATCCGTGGCCATTTCCCGAAGTGAAGCCAAGATGGACAGAGAGAAAAAGGTTCTGTTTTTGGCAGTTGATGCTCACACGTGGCACAATGATTCGGGCAACAAAGGGATTTATGCCGGTTGGCAGGACACACATGACACAATCATCAAATTTCAAACACTTGTCGATGGTATTATAGCTCAAAGGCCGATTCCTGAGCTGGATGAGAATATACCTCAGTATATTACAGAGAATACTTATGAAGTGATAAAACTTCTGGCAGATCATTCCTTTAAAAATTTCAAAGGTCAATCAATCGCTATCACTGGTACTGCAGGAAAATCAACAGCTAAAAATCTTCTCAAAATGCTGCTTGAAAAGTATCATAGTGTGGTGGCTACGAGAGGCAATCACAATACAAGAACAGGAGTTCCGCTGACGGTCTCCTGCGCAATTACACAACCCGATTATCTCGTGGTAGAAAGTGCCATTTCAGGATTATGGACCACACCGCATGGCATAATGAAAGATTTTCCGCCCTTGATAGCGGTGATTACTTCGATTGACGGCGGCCAAAGGAAAAATGCACACCAAACTGCAGTATTAAAGGCAAAGGTTGCAGAAGGAATGCGTGATAGGGGCGCGGTGGTTTTAAACAGAGATATGAACGAATTCGAAACAGTGATTGAAAGTGTGAAGAAATATAATAAAAATATCATTACATACGGATTCAGTGAACCAGCTGACAGCAGAGTGCTCAGTCATATAGAATCAAAGGATGGCTCGGTTGTGAAAGCATCGATTTTAGGTGAAGAAGTACGCTTTACGACAAAATTGAACGGTCAAGCCATGATTTCTAATATAATGGCTGTTCTTACCGTAATCAAAACTCTTGGCATTCCGCTTTCTTCCATTGTTGATCATATCAAAGAGTTCGAACCGTCAGAAGGTGTGCTTAAAATTGAAGATTATAAAAAACATGATGGAAGTACTTTTACCATTCTTGATGACGGATGGAATGCGACAGGCATAGCAATGGTCGAGGCGATAAAAATATGCGGCAAGAAAGCGGAATATTACAATGGTAAAAAAAATAGCTGTAATAGGCCGCATAGAAAACTTGGGAGATGAAGAATCTATCCGGCAGCATGAAGCGTTAGCTGAACCTCTGAGGGATGCTGAAATTGATATTGTTTTTGCGCATGGTCCTGAGATGAAACATACTTTGAAGCTGCTTCCTGAGTACATGATTGGAGGATATTTTGAAAACAGTAAAGAAATGACTGAACATGTTGCCAACATTACAGAAAAAAATGATTTCATACTGATTAAAGGTTCGCCGAGATCGAGCAACTTCAAATTTTTTAAACGAGACCTGTTGAATTTCACTGCAAACGTACCTGAAAAAATAAATCACACCCATCTCAATCCATATTCAACTGGTGCCGGAGCTGCAACATTCAATCTGAATAACGGTCAGAAAACAGGTGCTGCCGGAGACCAGTCAGTGACACAAAATCATGGACTGGGCGGTGTACTCCTTATCAATCATATTCTGGAGCAGATTTTCTCCGGTCAAATGCCCCTGTATGATGAATATCTGCCTGGAAGCCAGGAGCTGAGAGAGAACAAGGCACCAAAATCATTAAAGTTGGTGAAGGATGAACCTGTCAGCCTGGAAAAGCTGCTCAACGCAGCAATTACCATACATTCACCCAACGCCATGCTCATGCTGGCCAACCAAGTGATTGGTTCAAACAGGAAAACACTGCAGATATTGAAACAAAAGATGCAGGAACTCGACTTGGAGGATCACTCAGTCCTTAATATAACTGGAAGAAGAATTAGCAATAAGGAACAAAAAATCACTTTGAAAGATATGTATATTGCCGGAAAAGAACTGTTCGGCAAATTTCCATTCATACTCGACCTGCTGGCAACAAAATATTTTATATATAATAAAAGGGAATACCGAATCAGTTCGAACTTATACTCATACGGAATGATCACCCATGGGTTATTTTTTGGTCAGCTGGATTCTCTTGGTATAGTCCTCTCACAAAAAGGAGAACACAAAAGTATCACTGTAGTGTCGGGGGCACGGGACGCATATCACAGGGATCAACTTATACTTGAATCTTTGAAAGGAAAGGAAGGACAGGAGCAGGTTCTGATCAGTGACTTTGAAAATGTTGAAAACAAAGATGAGTATAAGATCAATATTATCGGCGACACTTACTTTGGCGAATTTTATTCGGACATCAGAAAAAAACGACAACGCGAGGACGCTCTGATGACGAAAGGCCATGCTTATTCGTTTGATGTCATCCGTGAGTTATTATTGACCGGAGATTTTAATATATGCAATTTTGAAGCTGCCATTTCTGAAGAGAAAGCGCATGTCATGAAGCAGAGAAAGCCATTCGTATTGTACAGTGACCCTTCAGCAGTTGAGGCCATCAAGGCGGATCAATTTGATATGGTCACTTTGGCGAATAATCACTTGATGGATTGTGGTGTTGAAGGATTAGAAGAAACTATAGAAGTGTTTAATAACAAAAATATTTTGACGCTCGGAGCCGGAATGAATCAAAAAGAGGCTGAGAGTGCTTATGTGAAGACTGTTAATGAGCAACGCATCGCCATATCCAATGCCTATTGGTACAGGCGGCCGATGTATAGAGAGTTCGATTTTTACGCGATAGGTTCACATCCTGGAGTGTCGTCCTTGAGCGGAAACATACTGAATCAGATTAAAGAAGAGAAAGAAGCATATCCAGACGGAAAGATTATAGTCATTGCGCATTGGGGTGCCGACTTTAAAACCGTCAACCAGAAACAAAAGGATTATGCCCATTCCCTGGTCTCTGCAGGCGCTGATTTAATTATCGGTCATGGGGCACATATGATACAGGAAATAGAAAAAATCGGATCAAGCATTGTAGTCTACAGCGTTGGTAATGGAGTGTTCAATAGTGATGGAGAATACAATAGGAGATTTGTGGCCCCTTACAGTCTTATTGCACAAATAGTCATGACAAAGACAGTAATGGAGCTCAGATTGTATCCCATTTACTCCAATAACTTGAAGACATTTTGGCAACCAAGATTCCTACAGGACAAAGAATTTGCCCATTGTACGCTGATGTTGAAATCATTTGGCTCTGCAAAGTTGGATGTTGAAGAAAGTGATGGCAAAAGTTATTACGCATTTCAATTAGGTTAGTATATGAGTCAGCGTCAGCTTCCAATGAAACCAGAAGTTTGTATATATGAAAACATTGTCAAAGAAGAACGTTCTTTTCCACTTTAGGAAGGTTTCTAAGAATGAGGTTTTTATTTTCAAAATTAGGCTTTCTATATAAAGTGAGATGAGTTATACTCCAGGACGGTAAAGAATTCGCCGATAATGAGATGTATGAAACAGAACCCGTTTGTCTATATTATGTTGAGCGGAGATGAAGAAAGCGGTCATCACCTGGAAATTATCAGAGAGACTGAGCTAGTATATGATTAGAACATGAATGATTATTACAATGAGAACTTACATAATCCACTTAAGGAAATCCGATTAGTCATCAAGTCATACAGGTTGTTAAGGGCAGCAAGGGATGGTCCAGTTTCAGCGCACTGACAATCCAGTTCAACTTTAGTGCTCATATTCACTGCAGCATTTATATTCCATCCCAGGAAGAAAATTTTTATACTGTATAAGATCTTGCTGATATTGGCATTACTGCTCTTTCTTACGATTAGTCGGACAGCAATTATTATGTTTATGCTCGTCACTGTGTTGCAGCTGGTTTTTATCAACTGGCATCAGAGGTCAAAATTATATGGAAACAAGTTTTTAATTGCCCTTGGTTTTATATTCCTTATATTATTCGCAGTATTTGCGTGACCTTTGTACAGATTCTTTACTATGGGCGGTATAAGTACAAATAGTATCGATTTAATTCAATTAACGAATGGAAGTTAGGACCCCTGGGTCACATTATTAAACAATGCAGAATGGCTCGGTTCGGGCAGGGACTACATCATTTTCACAGAGCTGCTGCATGTGGTAAACATTTTCCTGGACATGCTGAAGAGATATGGTGTGGTGACAATCGTGCTGTTTACCGTTCTGCTTGTCGGGGTGTTGATCATTTCCTTCATGTCGGTTACGGCATTTAATATCGACCTGTATCCTTTGGTTTCATACTGATTGGCATGTTTGAGTACAACTATCTGTTCATGTTTGTGTAATTCAACTCGGTGATAATGTTATTTGTGATAGTGAGTTATCTCATTACCATAAAATCTGCTCGTTCAGTTGACGGGTTTCTGCATACGATAGGACAATACGCCTCTATTTATAAAAAGGAAAATCATGTCCACTTTGCGGTGGATATGATTTTTTGGTTGTTGTAGGCATTATTATTCCATAAATAAGGAAAGTAATATATGTGCGAATGTGGTTTTTTTAACAGAACTTATTTTAAGTGTTTGATGTAACGATTAGACACCGACAATATAAATGTAGGTGGCATAAATATGTATGATGTAATCATCATCGGGGCGGTCCAACGGGCTTGAGTGCAGCCTTGAATTTCGGGCGAGGATTGAAACAGACACTCGTCATTGATGCGGGAGAGCAAAGGCACAGGGTGACGGAAGTGATTGAGGGCATGTTCGCCAAGATGAACTGGGATACCCAGTTTGATATCCTGGAGACACTGGACCCTGAAAGGAGAGACGACGGTGGACTCAGAACCAACCCGCTTGGTGAAACCTCAATACACAGTCTCTTTGCTGTCGGCGAAGCGAAGACAGATGTTTCCAGCCAGCTGATCAATGCTGCTGCAAATAGAGCTGGTATGGCGAAGATTATGATGATAGATCTGATTAATGAGGATTTCTAAGTGTATAGGAGCAAATATTATAGAAGGAGGCCGGCGTCAGATCCCTTTTATAAAGACTGTTATGAATGCTTGAAGCGAAGATATTTTATTCATATTGATCTTATGCTTATTTTTATAATCACCAATCTCGTCATGATCGATTTCTGAGGCAGCCAGTGAACGGTGACCGGGCAAACGGCATTCTTCACCCTCATTTTAGGTGTGAAAGAACGGAATTTAACTATTCTCTCTACCCGGTTATATCAGTTTATAAGGCTTTGATGTCATGTTCATCAACAAAGTCTACAAATGTTTTGATTAATGTCATCTCTATGTCTTCAGAGTGGTAATAAAGCCATGTTTTTCTGGTGATTGGGCGGTTGTCTTTCGTCAAAGGTTTTATATATATATCCGGGACACCGTCAAAAATTAAACTTGGTACAATACCAAAACCAAGTCCGTTGATTATCATCTCTTTGCATGTGTCCACCTGATCGACATAAAGATCGATGTTTGGACTTTGATTGAAATTGGAGTGCCACCAGTCTTCAATAATCATGCTGACCCTCGGGTCATTTTCGTATTTTATAAAAGGGATTTCCAATAGATCTTCCCATTCAAATTCCTCAGTGTAAACAGCCCACATTTCTTCTTCGAACAAAGTTACTCTGGAACCGTGCCAAGGATAGTCTGCCCGTATAAAAGCCACATCCACTTCTCTATCCCTTAATTTTCTGGAAATATCACCGCTCCATCCTGTTATGACTTCACATTCTATATTAGGAAATCTTTCTTTGAAAAAACGGAGTAATTTAGGCAATTTATATTTGGCAATATACTTTGATGCACCAATTTTTAAAACGCCGGAAAAATCATTTTTCATATTTAGTACATGTCGTTCAATTTTATCGTGCTGCTCAATAATTTCTTTTGCACGTTGTGCGATGTATTCTCCTTCCGGGGTGAATTTGATGCCTCGACGTCCCCTGATGATCAACTTAACGTTAAAATGCTCTTCTATTTTTTTAACTCTGGCTGTCAGGGCCGGTTGTGAAATATAAAGACGGTGTGCGACTTTAGTTATGTTTTTATCATAATATAAAGCATTTATGATATTCCAATCTCTTATATTGATATTATCCCTCCATCATGCCATAGTTTTTTTTTATGACTGATTAAAAATAAAGCGATTTTACTTAAATTTGCTAACCTGTTAATTTTATTATACATCATAAATAACTGAATTATAATTTAATTCAGTTTATTGAAAGCGCTTTTAATGATTTTTATAAAGTTAAGGAGATGATTACATTTATTGATTTTCGTAGTGATACAGTTACTAAACCGACAGACGAGATGAGAGAGGCGATTTTTCATTCTGAAGTGGGGGACGACATATATGGAGAAGATCCCACAATGAAACGTCTGGAAAATATGGCGGCTGACCTTTTAGGAAAGGAAAAAGCTTTATTTGTGACAAGTGGTACACAAGGAAATTTGCTTGCAGTACTAAGCCAGACCTCGCGTGGCGATGAGGTCATTTTACCGGACGACTCTCATATGATCTTATCAGAAACCGGCACATTGGCTGCAATCGCAGGAGTGCAAACAAGAACTTTAAAAACATCAAAAGGGGAATTCGACAACGAGGAGATGATTAGAACCTTAAGAACAAAAAATGATTTGCATAAACCTGAGACGGGATTGATTGGTATTGAGAACACGCACACTGATTCAGGTGGGTCTATTTTACCCTTAGAGTATTTAAAAGATCTCCATGAAATATCTAAAGAGAAAAATATACCTTTACATATGGATGGAGCAAGAATATTCAATGCCTCGATCGGATTAGGTGTTGATGTAAAAGAAATCGCCCAGCATGCCGACACCGTACAGTTTTGTTTATCAAAAGGACTGGGGGCACCGATGGGGTCAATATTGACAGGATCTGAAGAAGTCATCAACAGGGCACTAAGATGGAGGAAAATTTTGGGAGGAGCGACGAGACAGGCCGGTATAGTTGGAGCTGCAGGGATTGTTGCTCTCGAAAGTATGACTGAACGATTAAAAATTGATCATGAAAATGCCACAATCCTTGCAGAAGGCTTGAAGAAGAAGAACCTGAATGTGCTTAACGAAGAAGTGGAATCTAATATCGTTTTGCTGTCCATACGGGATAGCAAGCTGGAAATGAATCAATTTCTTAATCTATTGAAAAATCAGGGATTACTAGTGAATGCTCTGGACTCGGAAAGAATTCGTTTTGTACTCCATCATGAAATATCTCATCAAGATGTATTCGAAGCTATTGAAATAATATGTAGTATAGAGGATTGAAAAATCAAAAATATAAGGGGATGTAAGCATGGATAATTTGGCGTTATTTGGTTTCTTGATAATCCTGGTCGTTATATTACTGTTGTTGACTGGGAAGGTAAATCCAATAGTAGCAATGGTTTTGGTACCAGTGATCGGGGCGTTGGTAGCGGGTTTTGGATTCGAAGATATTACAGAGTTCTTCAACAGTGGTATGGGTCAAGTGATGGACGTTGCAATCATGTTCATTTTTGCAATAACATTCTTCGGGATAATGAACGATGTGGGGCTATTCCGACCACTCATACGAAGGTTGATTTTACTGACCAGAGGAAACGTCATCATAGTTGCCATAGTCACCATAATAGTAGGCGCAATAGCCCATCTTGATGGCGCAGGGGCGACCACATATCTATTGACTGTCCCAGCCCTGTTAGGTTTGTATAAAGCTTTAAACATGAGCCCATATCTGTTATTAATGTTGGCAACCTTCAGTTTAGGTTTCATGAATGTTGCACCGTGGGGTGGACCGGTTGGCAGAATCGCTTCCGTACTTGGTTATGACAATCCGGCTGAGTTATGGTTCCCAATCATTCCGTGGCAAATCAGTATGCTCTTTGTAGGTATCGGTATCGCTGCTCTTTTAGGCTGGTTGGAACAAAGACGGATCAATAAAAAAGCGGAAAGAGGAGAGATAGAATTAACAGGAGATATCAATGCGAAAGCACTCGCTGACGATTTCTATGAGAATTCTTTGAAGAAAGAACAGGAAGCCGAAGAAAAACCAAGGCAGCATGGTGCCTTGATATGGGTAAACGCATTAGTACTGGTGGGTGTATTACTTTTAATGCTTTTAGATGTCGCACCGCCGGGTCTAGCATTTATGATCGGTCTTGCAATCGTGTTGCCTTTAAACTATAGAACACCTAATGAACAACTGGGCCGCGTACGGGCTCATGCTGCTTCCGCTCTAATGATGGCTTCCATCATACTTGCAGCCGGTTTATTTTTAGGGGTCATCACTGAGTCCAATATGCTTGATGAATTCGCACTCAGTATAGTCAATGTCTTACCAGAGGCCATTGGACCTTATATTCATATCGTTGTTGCATTTTTCGGTATTCCACTGGATATCATAATGAGTACGGATGCTTATTATTTCGGAATATTCCCGATTGTGGAGAGTATTGCATCAACATATGGAGTTGCTTCAGAAACAACTGCTTATATGATGTTGTTCGGCAGTACCATTTCACAAGGATTCTTATCTCCTGCCCTATGGCTTGGTGTTGGACTTGCCGGCGTGGAAATCGGTAAGTTCATCAGATATGCATTCTTCTGGTTCTGGGGATTCGCTCTTATCGGATTATTATTGGGAGCAGTGATAGGAGTGTATTAAATATCTTTTAACATCAGGTAATTAATAAAGAGGTCAATTTATGAAAATTGATCTCTTTTGATCGATAACTGATTTTACTAATAATTAGGAGTGTTTATTATGAAGACTTATAAAATAGGTGTGTTGAAAGGTGATGGCATCGGCACGGAAATTGTGGAATCAGCCGTAAAGGTTTTGACGAAAGCAGCTGAGAAGTATGAGGTGGACATAGAATTGATGGATCTTCCTGTCGGCTGGGAGGCAATCGAAAGTCATGATCATCCCTTGCCGGAAAGTACCGTGAATGCGTTGAAGTCTGTTGCGGGCTGGATACTCGGACCGCATGATTCCGCTTCGTACCCGGAAGAACATAAAGAAAAACGTAATCCAAGCGGGGAACTCAGACATATATTCGACCTATTCTCCAATGTACGTCCTGCTAAAAATCTAAGTGGCATAAAGAGTGTTGTAGAAAATACAGATTTAATCATTTACAGGGAGAATACTGAAGGTTTTTATGCAGACAGGAATATGTTCAAAGGTAAGGGTGAATTTCGAGTTACAGAAGATGTAGCACTGGCTACGGGAGTGTTTACCAAAAAAGCTGTTGAGCGTATTGCACATGAAGCATTTAAAGCCGCGATGAGAAGAAGAAAAAAATTGACGGTGGTCCATAAGGCGAATGTATTGAGTATGAGTTCAGGATTGTTTTTGGAAGTCTGTATGGAAATTTCAAAAGAGTATCCTGAAGTGGAGGTGGATGATTATCATATCGACGCAATGACAGCTCATCTGGTTCGTCGCTCGCAAGATTTCGATGTGATTGTTACGGAAAATATGTTTGGGGATATACTCTCGGATCTGACAGGGGAATTGACAGGCAGTCTCGGGATTGCTCCTTCGATCAATACGAATGAACAGATGGGTATGGCGCAGGCGGCACATGGTTCTGCGCCGGATATCGCTGGTAAGGATCTTGCAAATCCTATAGGGATACTCTTTTCTACGGCAATGCTGTTCAATTGGCTATATATGAAGGACGGAAATGAAAAATTGAAAAAAGTACATGAGAGCATTGAAAACAGTATACAGCAGGCATTGTATGAAGGGCATGCTACTAAGGATCTTGGAGGGGATCATTCTACCACGGGGTTTACTGAAATACTATTGAAGAAAATCTAAAAAGCATTTCAGGAATAAAAATAATTTATGGCTGATTAATAATTTTAGTATTTTTGATTATGAAAGAAACAGTATATGCTTATTGATGCAGGGACTTATAGGGAGTGGTAAAACGTGGATGAATTAATGGAAAGATTTTCAGCAGACCGATTAGAAAATGTTGGTACGAAACTTTTCGAGAGTGTCGGCCTGCCTGCAGAAGATGCAAAGACGATAGCCGAAGATTTGGTACTGGCTAACTTAAGAGGACTGGATTCACATGGCATTTCCAGGATGCCGATGTATCTGGATAGGATACGCAGAGAACTGGTGAAGACAGAACCAAATATAAAAGTGGAAGAAATCACGACAGCAGTATCCAGAGTGGACGGGGATGCCGGTATGGGTTTTCTGGTTGCCCATAAAGCAATGGATGAGGCGGTCAGACTGGCCGAAAAAGCAGGTATAGGCATGGTTGGCATTCATAACAGTACACATTTTGGCATGTCAGCCATTTATGTGATGGAGGCTATGCAAAAAGGTTATATTTCGATGGCTTATACAAATTCCTCTCCAGCCATTCCACCGTGGGGAGGGAAGACCGCATATTTAGGTGCGAGTCCCTTTGCAGCGGGCGTGCCGGGAAAAAACGAATCATCTTACGTTCTGGATATGGCCATGACAGTAATAGCAAGAGGAAAAATCAGACTGGCGGCGACTAATGGTGAACCGATAGAGGAAGGTCTTGCATTGGATAAATATGGAGCGCCGACAACAGATGCGCATAAAGCTTTTGAGGGTGTGTGCCTCCCATTCGGCGGAGCGAAGGGTGCAGGGCTTGCAATGCTGATGGAATTAATGTCAGGTGTTCTGACAGGTGCCAACTATGGCGGTGATGTCAAAAGCCTTTATTTTGATCACTCCGGACCTCAAAATGTAGGTCATCTGTTCATCGCTGTACGTCCTGATTTATTTCTTGCACAAGAAGAGTTCGACGAACGGATGGATGATTTTATAAGAAAGACTAAATCATTGCCAAAAGCGCAGGGATTTGACGAAATATCAATTCCTGGAGAGCCTGAGGAGAGGACAATGTCAGAAAGATTGAAGAACGGTGTACCAGTTTCTGAAAATGTATTAGATGATTTGCGTGCTGAATTAAAAAAAGCTGGACTGAGTGACATCAAATTATAAGAAGGTGATGATTGGTTGGTAAAATTTGCATATGCTTTTCAAACAACTGAAACAAAAAAGCAGTTGCTCAGTGCAAAAGGTGATCCGGAAGAAGTAATGAAGAAGTTAGCTGATATTGGATATGATGCCGTGGAGTTGCTGGTCAGAGATCCAAAGAAGTCTGAGTTTGGCCATCTGATGAAGATTATGGAAAGAAATAACCTCGAAACTGCATCATTAGGCACCGGCCCCATGGCGGCGGATGACGGTTTGGCATTCTGTTCTGCAGATAATACCATCAGGAAAGAAGCGGTAAAACGCATTTTTGAATTAATCAGATGGGCAGCCGAATTCAGGTCCACTATAAACATAGGAAAGCTGAGGGGGAATATTGATGAAAATAACCATGAAGAATCATGGAAATTTATGACGCACTCGTTTGAAACCGTCCTTGAAGAGGCACATAAATATGATGTGAAAATATTAATCGAACCTCAGAATGAAACACAGATCAATTCATTGAATACGACAGGAGAAACCATCGAATTCATTGATAAGTTAGACAGCTCTCATCTTGGAGTCATGTTGGACCTTTTTCACCTGGAATCAGAAGACAAAACTAATGCCGAATTGATAAAAGATGTTTCGCATAAATTGGGATATATACATTTGTCAGACAGTGAAAGAGCAGTGCCGGGACAGGGGGTATTTAATATTAGAGAATTCATAAACATCATAAATGATATAAACAAAGAATTGTTTGTGGGATTGGAAATTAAACAGGAGGATAATCAAGTTGAGACTGCAAATACTGCATATCAAGTCTTAAAACATTATTCATAATCATTATAAATAGTGAGAGAGGAGGCAACAGATTGGTAAAGAAGAGAATCGGACTGATACATGCAACGATGAACTCAGTCAAACCAATTTTGGAAGCATTTTCAAAATTGGATGATGATGTGGAACTGATCAATTTCATGGATGAGGGTCTTGTTTATGAGTTGAACGAAACGAACAAAATCACTAATAGAATGCTGATCCGTCTGACAGAACTCGCAGGTAAAGCTGTTGAGAGCAGGGTGGATGCAATACTCTTCACATGTTCATCATTTTCACCTTATGTATCTAAAATTGCAGGCTTGATACCGGTACCCGTTCTAAGTTCGGATGAGAGCATGTTGAAAAATGCAATAGATTCTGAAAGAAAGATCATTGTTATCTCAACGATTAAAAAAGCAGGGCCGACGACTCAGAAGATGCTGGAAGAATATGCAGCTGCGTTTGATAAGAACATTGATGTGGAAATTCATGTTCTGGAAGAAGCCTTCCATGCATTACAAAGCGGGAATGAAGAGAAGCATGATCGACTTATTCAGGATAAAATCAACGAACAATCTACTCAGGACATAATAGTTCTGGCTCAGTATTCGATGGCAAGAGCTACAGAAGATATTGATGACGACAGGGTACTGACAGCTCCAAATGCAGGAGCGCAAGCGATTGTAAAATTATCTGAAAGAGCCGGGACGGAGGGGTGCGATGAAAATTAATGAGTTATTCTGCATCAAGGATAAAGTAGTGATAATCACCGGAGCAAGCCGGGGGATAGGAAAGGATTTGGCAAAATTATTTGCTTGCAATGATGCGAAAGTCGCACTCGTCGCCCGGAATGGTAAGGAGCTGGAAAATGTAAGGTCAGAATTGAACAAAAGAGGCAACGTAGAGATATTTCCTTTTGATGTAACGAAATTCCAAAAACATTCAGAATTAATTAAAAAGATATATGATGAATTCGGCAGAATAGATGTACTTATCAATAATGCCGGCACTAATATAACTAAACCGGCAACAGAAATAACTGAAGAAGATTGGGATAAAGTGATGGATTTGAATCTGAAAAGTGCATTTTTTCTGAGCCAGGCTGTACATCCATATTTCGTGGAAAATGAAGGTGGAAAAATAGTACACATGTCCTCGCAGATGGCTGAAGTAGGATATTTTGAACGCTCTGCATATTCTTCCAGCAAAGGCGGGATTAGACAGCTGACGAAAGCACTTGCAATTGAATGGGCAGATGACAATATACTTGTTAATGCAATCGGCCCCACCTTCATCGATACACCGATGACCCGGTCGATGTTCGAGGATAAAGACTTTGAAAAAGATGTATTCAGCAGAATACCACTCGGCAGATTGGCTGAGACAAAAGATTTATATGGAGCTATTTTATATTTGAGTTCAGATGCTTCAAATATGGTAACCGGCCAGTCTTTGTATGTAGATGGCGGATGGACAAGTTGGTAGGGGGATAAACTATGAATAAAACTTTTGATATTGTAACACCTGGCACGATCAGAATCGGTGCAGGGTCACTTAAATCACTACCTGAAGAAATCAATAAATTTCAATCTGAAAATATTCTTTTAATAAGTGACAAAGGAATTGAATCTACGGGGCTTATCAATGAGATTAAAGATATGCTTGAATCTTCGGGGTATATGGTATCTGTGTTTACGGATATTCAAGGTGAACCGACATTCAGTCTGCTGATCAATACAGTGAAAGAATATGAAAGATTAAATATAGATCTGGTGATTGGAGTGGGCGGTGGCAGTGCTCTGGACGTTGCCAAAGCCGTCTCTGCACTTCTCGGAAAAGATGACATTTCTTCATATATAGATGGAGACGAAATCATTCCGGTAAGAACAGTGAAAACCATTCTTTTGCCAACGACTTCAGGTACGGGAGCAGAAGTCACAATGAATGCGATTTTTGGTGATGAGAAAAAAGGTGTTAAAAGAGGGCTGGTCAGTTCTGCACTCAAACCTGACGTTGCAATTATCGACCCAGAATTGACACTGACATGCCCATCCAGGGTGACTGCATCATCAGGTATCGATGCACTGACTCACGCACTTGAATCTCTTATAGCAGTCAAATCTAATATTGTGACAAAAATGTATTCGGAAAAGGCTGTTGAAATGTTTCCAAAGTATATATACGGAGCAGTTCATAACGGCTCGGACATTACAGCGAGAACAGGCATGAGTATACTTAGTAATCTTGCAGGAGTTTCCTTGGGAAATGCGGGGGTAGGTGCAATTCATGCACTTGCTTATCCACTTGGAGGAAAATACCACATTGAACATGGAGTAGCCAATGCCCTTCTAATGCCATATGTAATCAAAGTGATAGGAAAAACATGTATAACAGAAATGGTGCAAGTTTCAAAACTGCTTCAATTAGGTGATTACTCAAATAACCCATATGAATCTCTGAATAGGGTTGTACAATATTTTGAAAAGCTACTGATTGACCTGGATCTTCCGACTTCCTTAAAAGAGCTGGGGGTCGACAAAAATTCCATTCCGGAGCTGGCTGAACAAGCTTCAAAAGTCGAACGTCTGTTATCCAACACCCCGTTTGAATTATCCATGGAGAAAATCGAGGAAATCTATGAAGATGCGTATTATGGGAACAGCAGGAGGGCTTCTTGAATGAGTGGGAAACAGAAATTGTATATTAACGGCAAGTGGACTGAGACGGTAAATTACAGTAAATTATACTCCCCCTATACTCAGGAAGAAATTGCCGATATTCCAATTGCAACAAAAGAGCAGGTTGATGCAGCAATTGAAAGTGCTAATAACACAACAAAAACTATGAGAGATTTAAGTGCTCTTAAAAAATCAGAGATATTAAGTGAAGTGGCGCGACTTTTTAAGAAGTATAAGGAAGAGTGTGCAGCAATACTTGTAAAAGAAAATGCAAAACCGATAAAAGCAGCCAGGGGAGAAATTGACCGAACCATTGAAACTTATCAATTCGCAGCTGAACAGGCTAAAAACTTCTCTGGAGAAATCATACCGATGGATGCTGCTAAAAATGGGGCGAATCACTTTGGCTTCACGAAATATGAACCGTTAGGTGTAGTTGCTGCAATCACACCTTTCAACTTCCCGTTTAACCTGACAGCCCATAAACTTGCTCCGGCAATAGCTGTTGGAAATACTATTATTTTAAAACCGGCTTCCCAGACGCCATTAAGCGGGTTGATGACAGCTAGAATCTTCGAAGAAGCAGGATTGCCTGCAGGTGCATTAAATATCGTTACAGGCAAAGGCAGTATCATTGGTGATCAACTGGTCGAAGACCCTCGTGTTAAAATGATTACTTTTACAGGCAGTGTACCGGTTGGAAAGTCTATCCGGAAAAAAGCAGGGCTAAAAAAAGTGTCACTTGAACTCGGGTCAAATTCGGGTGTGATTGTCGATAGCACAGAGGATATCAAACACGTAGTCGCCCGGTGTGTGGAAGGTGCGTTTACTTTTTCTGGCCAAGTCTGTATATCAATCCAGAGAATTTATGTTAAAAACAGATTATATAAAGAATTTCTGAGCCAATTTATAAATGAAGTTAAAAAATTGAAAGTCGGAAATCCTGCAGATGAAAATACTGATATATCTGCTTTAATCAGCAAGGATGAAGTCAGCCGTTTAGACAAATGGATCGAAGAGGCTGTATCGCAAGGCGCAGTAATCCAACAAGGCGGTAAAATGGATGACTCGATACTGAGACCGACTGTCTTAACTGGAGCATCAAAAGAGCTGTCGGTCAACTGTCGTGAAGCGTTCGGCCCTGTTGTTACGGTTGAATCATATGAGGAAATCGATGAAGCAATCGATAAGGTGAATGATTCAGACTACGGATTACAGGCCGGCGTCTTTACGAAAGAGATTTCTAAAGCATTCAAAGCAGTCGATAAACTTGAAGTTGGCGGCGTAATCGTCAATGATATCCCTTCATTCCGTGTGGATAACATGCCTTATGGCGGTATAAAAGAAAGCGGAACAGGCCGAGAAGGTGTCAGATTTTCAATGGAGGAAATGACTGAACTTAAGTTTGCATCATTTAACTTATAAAATTGATGAATTTAGTACGATTAAGAAGGGTGAGGTAATTATGAATCAAAATTTAAAAATGAATGAGCGACCGGAAGTAGATGAGGTGATCACTCGAATAGCTGATTATGCAGTGAATGGAAAAATCGAAGATGAAGAAGCATTGAAAACTGCTCAGTATGTACTGCTGGACACGCTCGGATGTGGGCTGCTGGCGCTTCGTTATCCGGAATGCAGCAAACATCTCGGTCCGATAGTACCAGGAACTACAGTGCCGAACGGAGTACGTGTTCCCGGCACACAGTTTGAATTGGATCCTGTACAAGGGGCATTTAACATAGGAACAATTATCCGCTGGCTGGATTATAATGACACTTGGCTGGCAGCAGAGTGGGGGCATCCATCAGATAATCTGGGGGGCATACTTGCAACAGCAGACTATATAAGCAGAAAAAATGTTTCTCTTGGCAAGGAGCCATTAAAGATTGAGGAAATTTTGGTCTGGATTGTCAAAGCTCATGAAATCCAGGGTGTACTTGCTCTTGAAAACAGCTTGAACAGGCAGGGTTTAGATCATGTACTATTTGTTAAGGTTGCATCCACAGCTGTAGTTACCGCAATGCTTGGCGGTAACACTGCTCAAGTGGAAAATGGAGTTTCTCAGGCATGGATTGATAATTCAAGTTTGAGAACGTATAGACATGCACCAAATGCAGGATCCAGAAAGTCATGGGCTGCAGGAGATGCGACCAGTCGAGCTGTCCGTCTTGCATTAATGACTTTGAAAGGTGAAATGGGATATGCGAGTGCATTATCTGCTCCAGAATGGGGTTTTGAAGATGTGTTGTTTGGTGGGAACAAGATCAGTCTGGCACAGGACTTTGATACTTATGTCATAAAGAATGTTCTTTTTAAAGTGTCATACCCTGCTGAATTCCACGCACAGACCGCTGCTGAAGCGGCAATCCAATTGCATGCAGAAATAAAGGACCGTCTGGATGAAATTAAAGAAATAAAAATCACGACACATGAATCAGCCATCCGTATCATTGATAAGACAGGTCCGTTGCATAATCCGGCAGACCGTGATCATTCACTTCAATATATCACAGCTATCGGGTTGATATACGGAGAGCTGAATGCAGACCACTATGAAGATGATATTGCAGAGAATCCACTCATAGATGAACTGCGTGAAAAAATGTATACTGTTGAAAATGAGCAGTATACCAAGGATTATTTAGATGAGGAAAAACGCTCCATTGCAAATGCTGTACAGATTATATTTGAAGACGGGTCAAAAACGGAAGAAATCGCAATTGAATATCCGCTCGGCCACCGATTCAGAAGAGGAGAAGCAATTCCATTCCTGGAGGAAAAATATCTTGATGCGCTTAAAACAAGGTTCCCTTCCGACCAGGCTGAAAACATCTTCGACCTGAGTATAGATTCAAAGGTATTAAGAGAAACAAGCGTGAATGAATTTATGGAAAGACTTATGATATAGGGGGGATTTTATGAGTTGGATAGTAAATGAATCATCAAGTCAAAAAGAAAAATATCAAAAGTTTTTAGAACTGATAGATGATCCGGAAGGCGGACTGCAAATCGTGGGCGCACATGACGGGATGTCAGCTTTAATAGCTGAAGAGACGGGTTTTAAAACTTTATATCTATCAGGCGGTGCATACACAGCCAGCAGGGGCATGCCGGATGTCGGCCTGATCTACTCCAATGAAGTTGCAGAAAGAGCAAAAGACATCGGGCGTGCTGCAGACTTACCACTCCTTGTAGATATTGATACAGGATTTGGCGGAGTCATAAATGTTGCACGGACAGTGAAAGAGATGGTGGAAGCAGGTGTCGCTGCAGTTCAGATAGAAGACCAGTCACTGCCTAAAAAATGTGGTCATTTGAACGGTAAGCAATTAATCAGCGTTGAGGAAATGTCAGCCAAAATCAGGACGATAAAAAAAGTGGCACCGACCCTCGCAATCGTTGCCAGAACCGATGCAAAAGCTGTGGAGGGCATTGATGCTGCTTTGGATAGAGTAAATGCATATATTGAAGCGGGGGCGGATGCAATTTTTCCCGAGGCTCTGACCAGTGAATCGGATTTCAAATTATTCGGTGAAAAAGTTAACGTACCATTACTTGCAAATATGACTGAATTTGGTAAGACACCATACTTCAGTGTAGATGAGTTTGTATCATTTGGATTCAAAATGGTGCTTTATCCTGTGACTTCAATGCGTCTGGCAGCAAAAGCCTACCAAGATGGTTTCAAGGAAATTCTGGATAAAGGCACACAAAAGGATTATTTGGATAGAATGCAGACGAGAGAAGAGCTTTACGACACCATAGATTACTATAGCTATGAAAACTTGGATGAACAAGTCGCAAAAACTGTTCTGCCTGAAGAAGGTAAAGAAAGAGACTTATAGATTTAAAGAAGGGACTGACTGTTTATAAGCTGTTCCCTCTTTAAGTTTGCCCAACATGGGTGTATTCTAACTAGTAGATGTCCCGAATATGACCTGGTAGTGGTAAATTCATAGCTAAAAGCAAGGCGCCCACTGGGAGGTGGAACCTGAAGGCAACTCGAGGCAACCTTTCGTTCCGACGCCCTGAAACCATATAAGAGGCAACTTATGGGATGAGGCTGCATAAGAACTCTAGGTCCAATAACTACCATTAGGAAATCAATTAGAATGAAAAAGGGTTTTGTGTTTGAGAGGGAATTCTCAAATACAAAACCCTTTATTTGTCAATACGCTTAAGTTGATGACAGTGATCTACTTTCAACTCCTACCAATTTTTATTTAGAACAATAATGCTGTTTACAATTCTCAATTTTCAGTATAAATTAAGGGTTGTCATTCCAGGGCGAATGATAATCCTTTTTTTAAAGTGTTATTTACATGAAGCCGGCGGGTGTCATGGTATCATAACCATGAAG
>Ga0079226_10001302_pt1 | contig 19089 bp, 14 predicted proteins | sample Poulit2014_FD_76345 | JGI IMG/M metagenome (GOLD analysis project Ga0079226, IMG submission 76345) | Agricultural soil microbial communities from Georgia to study Nitrogen management - Poultry litter 2014 | ecosystem: Environmental > Terrestrial > Soil > Agricultural land | place: USA: Georgia... | reverse complement strand
TCCTCTGCCGCCATGGTCAGCAGCAGGTCCACGTCCTTGATCCCCTGGAAGTCGAAGGCCCCGCCCGGGGTGGTCTGGTGCAGTCCCCAGAAGAAGTAGAAGGAGACCGCAGTGAACCCGTTGGCCTTGACCAATTGCAGCAGGTCCCGCCACTGAGCGGGTGCCGGCACCCGCCAGGGGTGGATCTCGCTCGAGTAGATGAGCAGGCGATCGTCGTCGATCAGGAATGAATGCTCGTCCCAGGTCACGGTATGAGGGCGGCCATCATTGCCAGGGAAGGAGGAGGTTCCGCGCAACAGATCGTCGACCGCTTCCCTGTGGCCCTGCATCTCGGCGAGCTCGGCGGCCACTTCCCGACCCCCGCCTGTGGCTGGTCGGCCAGCGCTGAGCGCTGGGGCGGGCCCGGCAGCGGCACCTGCGACCGTCAGCCCGGCCGCGCCGGCGCCCATGCGCAGGAAACCCTGTCGGGAGAGGTCGGGGAGGGAAGGGATGGAAAACGTCATGAACGGAGCTCCTCGTCGAACTGTTCGGGTCGATGGTAGACGGCTTCTTAATCGGTTTACAAACCAGTGGGCCCGACTGCCTCCCCCCGGCAGACCCTCCGAGGGTCGCGCTTGAGGGGCCGACGAACTGCTACGCTGACCGCCGACCTGTGAGGCGCGTCACGCGGATGTCATGCCGGCGTGAGTTCTCGAGCGCCCGATCAAGACGATTCCGCGCCACCCGCGGATCGGAAGGTGTTTGACGGTGAATCGATCTACGCCCGCTCCTCGATCCTCATCCGGCCCTCGCCGAGGAACCTTCACACGACGCGCAGCCCTCGGCGTCGGGTTCGTGGCGGGAGGAGTCGCCGCACTTCCTGCCACTGGGGCTCTCGCCGACAGCGGCGGCACACGGAACAGGATCCCGGCCGTGCACCCTCAGCCCACGGGCATGGAGCGCACCGACCGGCACATCGTTCTCCCCAGGCGGGTCGCCGTCGTGGTCGGCGAGGACACCGATGCCCTCGCCGGCACCGCCCTGCGCGAAGTGCTCGAGGGCGTCGGATGCGAGGTCACCATGGTGACTGCCACGGAAGCGGAGAGCACAGCACCAGGGGCACGCATCCACCTCGGGACCACACAGGACAACCCGACCATCACTCCGGCGCTCGAACTGATCGGGGCCCGGGGGCCTGACGAACTCCCCGCCGACGGCTATGTGCTGGCAGGCGGGAGGGAGGACGGCCCCATCGCGGTCCTCGCCGGCCGCGATGCGCGGGGCACCTACTACGCGGCCCAGACCCTGCGTCAGCTCCTGGATGGCGGCGCGACGATCCCTGCCGTCCGGGTGCGCGACGAACCGCTGATGGAGATCCGCGGCGCCATCGAAGGTTTCTACGGGATCCCCTGGTCCCACCGTTCGCGGTTGGACCACTTCGCCTTCTATGGGGAGCACAAGCTCAACACGTATATCTATACACCGAAGGACGACCTGCTGCTGCGGGCGAAGTGGCGCGACCTCTACGAGGGCGAGGAACTGGAGAAGCTCGGCGAGCTGATCGACGAAGCAGCCGCGCACCACGTGACGTTCACCTACGCCCTGTCCCCCGGGAACGACATCACCTACGGCAGCGACGCGGACTTCGACTCCACCGTCGCCAAGTTCGATCAGCTGCGTGATCTCGGGGTCAGGAGCTTCTACATCGCCCTCGACGACATTCCCACGGAGATGGTCGACGAGGACGCCGCCCAGTTCGACTCCCTGGCCGATGCCCAGGTGCACTACCTCAACAGGATCCAGACCGAGTACGTCGGCGCGTACGACCTCGAGCCGCTGCAGACCGTTCCCACCGAGTACTGGGGGTCCGAGACGAGCGACTACAAGTCGACCTTCGGCCGGGGCGTCGAGCCGGACATCCGCATCCAGTGGACCGGAGAAGGGGTCTTCTCCCCGACGGTCACCGAGGAGTCGGTGGCCACGGCGGTGGAGACGTATCAGACGGAACACCTGTACATCTGGGACAACTTCCCGGTCAACGACGGCCAGCGCGACCGCCTGTTCCTCAACCCCCTCGACGGGCGCGCGCCCACGCTCCACGAGCACCTCGCAGGGTTCACGGCCAATCCTCTGATCCAGCCCTATGCCTCGCTGATCTCCCTGGCGAACTACGCTGACTACTGCTGGAACCCGCCCGCCTACGAGGCGGACGCCTCCTGGGACGCAGCGCTCGACGACCTCGCCGGATCCGAGCAGCGGGTCCGCGACGCGCTGCGCGTCTTCGCAGACCTCAACCAGCACTGGCCGTATCGGGACGGCTCTCCCCAGGCGCCGGAACTGATGGCTGACGTGGAGGAGTACTGGGCGTCCTCGGAGTCGGGAGGCGCCGACGGCACCGCGCTGGTGGAGCGGCTGGAGGCCATCGCGGACCTGGAGGCCTCCTTGGCGTCGATGGCCAGCACCGGCTTCTACGAGGACACCCTGCCCTGGATCGTCGCCGCGGGGCACTGGGCGGACGGGCTGCTGTCCCAGCACGAGATGCTCGTCGCTCTCGCCGAGGACCGGACGGAGGATGCCTCCTCGCACGCCGCCCGAGCGGCGCAGGAGTTCGCCGCGGCAGGTGAGGCAACCGTGCCCGACCAGCGTGAGGACGGCGTGCACCGGGAGGATCAGATCGTCCCCTCCGTGGGAGACGGAGTCTTCGAGGATTTCGTGGGCCATGCCTGGGAACGGCTGCGGGAGGTGCTGCCCGAGGACCCATCGCTTCCATTCCGGGGGCTGCCCGCTACCGCCAGCACCACCCTCGGCACCTATCGGGACTACACGGTGGACGCGATGGTCGACGGCGACCTGTCGACGATGTACTGGTCGGACGGCCCGCCCGAGGTGGACGACGAGGTGCGCGTCGAGCTCGAGGAGCCTCACCTCATCGCGTTCGCGCGAGTGCAGATGGCCCAGAGCGACGCGTCAGTCGGGGACCAGATCTATGCCGGGGTGCTCGAGCTCTCGGCCGACGGGAACTCCTGGAGCCAGATCGCGGAGACCGACGGGAAGCCGGTTCTGGACGTGACGCTTCCCGAGCCGATCGAGGCCCGGTACGGCCGGATCCGTGTCACCGGCAGCAATCCTGGCGACGAGTGGGTCCAGATCCGCGAGTTCGGGCTGTCGGAGACCGCCCCGACCCGGTAGACCCGCCCACGATGCAGGATCTCGTGGACGCCAACGATTGCCGATCCCTCCTTGAAGTTGGACGACCGGTTGTGCAGTCTCGATGTGTTTGTTGAGCGGGTCACGCTGCGGGTCATGCCCTGAGTCAGTCCGTCTGCCCGCGCAGCACCTTGTAGACGATGGAGTCGTCGCGGCGGTCCCAGCCCAGCTCGCTGCCGCGCTGGTAGACCTGCTCGGCGGAGGCCGCGAGCGGAACGTCCTGCGAGACCTGCGCCGCGGCCTCGCTGACCAGCCCCATGTCCTTGACGAAGATGGTCAGCGCGGAGCGGACGTCGTCGAAGGCGCCGTCGACCATGCGCTGGCCGCGGTCGCCGAACATGAAGGAAGCGGCCGCGCCGGTGCCCAGGACCTCATGGACCTGCTTCAGGTCCAGGCCCATCGAATCGGCGAGCGCCAGGGCCTCCCCGGCGGCGGCGATGTGCACGCCGCACAGCAGCTGGTTGACGATCTTGAAGCGCTGACCGTCGCCCGGTCTCGGCCCGACCACGGGGGCATGGGAGGCCAGGGCGTCCAGCACGGGGCGGACGGTCTCGACGTCGGCCTCCGCCCCGCCGACCATCACCAGCAGGTCGCCCTGCGCCGCGCGGGCCGCGCCGCCGGAGACCGGCGCATCGACGATGTGGCCGGTCACGCCCTCGAGGGCGCGGACGGTTTCCTCGATCGAAACGGGTCCGACGGTGGACATGATCAGCAGCGTCGTCTGCGCGGTCAGGGCCGGGGCGATGCCGCCGTCGCCGAACAGCACGGAGTCGAGCTGCTCGGGGGTGGCGACCATGATCACGACGATGTCGGCGCCCTCTGCGGCGGCCGGTGCCGTCTCGGCGGGCGTGGTGACGTCGGCCAGGGCCTGGCGGGCCTCAGGGTTCAGGTCGAAGGCGGTGACGGCGAAGCCGGCCTCGGCGGCGGTGCGGGCCATGGGGGTGCCGATGGCGCCCAGGCCGATCCAGGCGATGGACGGGGCGGTGGTCATGGGGTGCTCCTCGGATCGACGGGTGAGCGGTGACGGGCGCTGGGATGGCTGCGGGGCGGGGCCCCGACCCGCCGTCGGGCTCAGCGGCGGGCGACGGCGGCGGTGAGGGTGTCGACCACGTCGGCCAGGGCCTGCTCGCCGCCGACGTTGCCGGGGAAGACGACATAGGGCATGCCCATGACCTCCTCGGGGGCTTCCTGGGCGGAGAACAGGGAGACCTGCCCGGCCCAGAACTGGCCCTCGACCTCGGCGCGGCGGATGCCGAGACCGGAGGCGGCGACCTCGTGGGACGTGATGCCGCCCTTGGCGACGACCCAGGCCGGACGTGCCTCGCGCACCCGCTGGACCACCTCGACCACGGCGTCGGAGACGCTGCGAGCGATGGCCAGGGACTCCGCCGGGTCGTCGGTGCTGACCAGATCGCGGCTGGTGTAGACCACGCAGTCGTCGCTCCTCAGGGTCTCGCGCACGGTGGCCACGACCGTGTCCAGGTGCTCGGCGCGGCGCTCATCGAGCAGGGAGGGGACCTCCAGCTCGACCTCGACCAAGGTGCCTCGGGCCTGCACGGCGCGCAGCTGCTGGGTGGTCAGCCCCACGTGGGAGCCGACGACGACCAGCCCGTGGTCCAGGCGGCCGTCCGGGATGGTGATGGTCTCGGCGCCGACCACGCGTGCCTCCGACTGTCCGGCCAGGGGGCGCACGAAGGAGGGGGCGCAGCGGGAGATGAAGGCGCGGCCCTCTGCCTCCAGCTCGGTGAGGGCTGCGGTGACGACCTCCATGTCGGAGTACTCGGTGGCGTTGACGACCACCCAGCGCCGGTCCCGGGCGCCGGACAGGATCTCGCGCACACGGGGGAGGCCGCCGGAGCGGATGTCGTCCAGGCCGATGCTGAGCACGTCGGCTGCGCGGACGGTCCCGCCGGAACGCTCCTGCAGGAACTCGCGCAGGTCGGAATTGGTATAGCCGAAGGTGGCGTCCCGGGCGAAGTCAGTGTCGGCGACCTCGACGGCTTCGCCGTCCACCTTCGCGTAGTGGATGTCGCCCTCGGTGAAGCGGCCGGCCTCGATCATGGCCGGGCACAGGATGATCGCATCGACGTCGACGCCGTGAGCGGCGAGCTCCTCCGCGATCGCGACCGGTTCGGCGATCACGTGCCCGCGCAGCGTCGAGTCGGAGCGGGAGACGACATGGAGGCCGCGGGCGGGGATGCCGCCGTCGAGCACTCCGCCGACGATGCGGCGGTTCATCGCCGCTGCGTCGTCCTCGTCCAGCGCGCGGGTGTTGGTCAGCACGAAGCAGGTCGAGCCGGGCTCGCTGAGGACACCGATGGGGATCGCAGGATCATCGTCGAAGGCGACGTCGATGCCGGCCACGCACTGAGAGCCGGTGGGGTCGTCGTCCAGGACGAGCAGGCGGCGGTCCGAGGCCACGATCGGGTCCTTCCGTAAGAGTGAGGGGATGCTGTCGACTCTACGACGCCCCCGGGGACGCCGCGGGGCCGATGCACCCTTGCGCACCGGCCCCGGCGGGTCCGATCGCGGCCGGCTGCCGAGATCGGGAGTGCTCCGCGTGGTCCGCCGTCGGTGGTCAGGCTATGACGAACACGATCCAGGACAGGAAGAACGCCATGATCGAGATCGTGGTGCCGACCAGCGACCAGGTCTTGAAGGTGGTCACGGTGTCGAAGCCGCAGAAGCGGCCGATCAGCCAGAAGCCGGAGTCGTTGACGTGCGACCAGCCGATGGAGGCGGCACCGATCGCGATCACCAGCGCGGCCACGGCCACCGAGCTGAAGTCGCCGGTCATCACGGCCGGGGCCATGATCGAGGCGCCGGTGGTGGCGGCCACGGTGGCCGAACCCTGCGCGATACGCATGGCCATGGTCACCAGGTAGGCGGCCACGATCAGCGGCAGGCCCAGGGCGTCGAGGGAGCTCGCGACCTCGCCGCCGATGCCGGTGCTGGTCAGGATGGCGCCGAACGCGCCACCGGCACCGGTGATCAGGATGATCGAGCAGACCGGGCCGAGCGCGTCGTCGACCAGATCCTCGAGGAGTCCGCCGACCTTCTCACCGCGACGGCGGCGCGGCACCACGTACAGCACCAGCATCGCCAGCAGCGCCGACAGCAGCAGTGCGACCGAGGTGTTGCCGATCAAGCTCGAGAGCAGGAAGGCGGGGTTGTCGTCCGGCAGGGTCCCGGTCTCGACCAGGGTGTTCAGACCGGTGTTGAAGAAGATCAGCAACAACGGCAGCAGCAGCACCGAGAGGATCGCGACGAAGCTCGGACGCTCGTTCTCGGGGACCTCGCGCGGCTTGCCCAGCAGCTGGGGCACCGGGGTGTTGGGGAAACGCTTGGCGATCAGCAGCGCCACGCGGTAGCCGGCCAGGTACCAGGTGGGCAGGCCCACCAGCAGACCGATCAGGACGACCATGCCGATGTCGGCGCCCATGATGGTGCCGGCGGCGGTGATGCCCGGGTGCGGGGGCAGCAGGGCGTGCATCATCATGAACGAGGCGATCGAGGGCAGCACGTACAGCATGAACGAGCCGCCGAGGCGACGGGCCACGGTGTAGATGACCGGCAGCATCACGATGAAGCCGGCGTCCAGGAAGATGGGGAACGCGTAGAACAGCGAGGCCACGGCCAGAGCGAGCGGGGCCCGCTTCTCGCCGAAGGCGTCGAGCATCTTGTCGGCCAGCACCTGGGCGCCGCCGGTGATCTCGATCAATCGGCCCATCACGGCGCCGAAGCCGACCAGTAGGGCGACACCGCCGACGGTTCCGCTGAAGCCGTCGATCACGACGTCTACGACGTCTCCGACTCCGATGCCTGCGGCCAGGCCGGTGGCCACCGCGATGATGAGCAGCGAGAAGAAGGCATGCAGTCTCACCTTGATGATGAGCACGAGCAGTAGGGCGATCGCCACGACGGCGATCGCCAGGAGCAGCCAGACAGGCCGATCCGCGAGGACGAGTTCTTCCACGAGGGGTCTCCAGGGGTGTGGTGGGCGCCGCTGATGACCTGTCTGGCGGCCCAACGGTGGGCCGACGGCCGGCAGAATGCGCCCAGGGGTGTGGACGTCAGGCAGGGGCCCCCAGCAGTGGAGGCTCCCGCCTGGTCAGAGGGGCAGACCTGGTCGGATAGACCGAGTCTGAGGATCAGGCCTGGTCGAAGTACCGGGCTGGGCCCGGTGACCAGGTCCGATCCGGAGGGATCAGGCCTGGTCGAAGTACCGGGCTGAGCCCGGTGACCAGGTCCGATCCGGAGGGATCAGGCCTGGTCGGTCGGAGTGGCCTGCGGGGCCGGGCCGAGCTCAGCCAGCAGCTGAGACATCTTCGCATAGGCCTTGTTGCGGTAGGCGATCAGCTCAGCGGCGGTGTTCTCGTCGTAGTCGCCCAGCAGGCCCTTGCCGTTCTTGACGCCCTTGCGGTCGGCGGCCACCGAGTCCTTGAGGATCTGCGGGGTCGCCAGGCGCTCGCCGTAGGAATCCTCGAAGGTCACGAAGCTGCTGGCGTAGACGTCCAGGCCGGCCTGGTCGGCGATCGCGAAGGGCCCGAAGAAGCCCAGGCGGAAGCCGAAGGTGGTGCGCACGATGGTGTCGACGTCCTCGGCGGTGGCCACGCCCTGCTCGACCACGGAGGTGGCTTCCTTCAGCAGCGCGTACTGGAGGCGGTTGAGCACCATGCCGGGGGTGTCGGCGACCTGGGCGCCCTCGTTGCCGGACTTGGCCAGCAGCTCCTTGACGGCCTCGACGGTCTCGGGGGTGGTGGTCTCGCCGGCCACCAGCTCGACACCGGGGATGAACGGGGCGGGGTTGGAGAAGTGGACGGTGAGGAACCGCTCGGGGTTCTTCACCGCGCTGACCAGTTCCTTGACCGGGATGGTGGAGGTGTTGGTGCCGATGATCGCGTCGGGACGAGCATGCTCGGAGATCTTGCCGAGCACCTCGCGCTTGACGTCGACGCGCTCGAAGACAGCCTCCTCGATGAAGTCGACATCCGCGACGGCTTCCTCGATGGACTTGCCGGCGGAGACGTTCTTGGCGACCAGGTCGGCGCTGCCTGAGGCGAACAGACCCTGCTCCTCGAAGTCGCGCGCTTCCTGCTGAAGGCGCTCGAGGGACTTGTTGGCGACGTCGACATCGACATCGGCGATGGTCACGTCGAAACCGGCGATGGCGAGGACCTGCGCGATCCCCCCGCCCATGTAGCCGGCGCCGACGATGGTCACGGTGGAGATGGACATCTTGGGGACTCCTTCGTCAGTGCTGGGCGCCGCCGAGAAGGTCGACGCCATTGCCTTCACGCTCGGCGGAGCCCTCTGCGGGCGATCAGACCAGCGTGTTCAAGATTGCTCCCACGAATCCTATTGGATATCGATCCGAAACGGAAGCGGGTGGGCAACGTTGGCCGCCCGCCTCCTTGCCTCAGGCGGCCTGGCGGGCCTCTGCCCCAGAAGTCTCCCGCTCTGTGCTACACCACGTTCACCTGTCGGCGCCGGAATCCGATCATGCCCAGCACCGCCAGCACGATCGCCGCGGCTGTGACGTCCAGGAACGGCGTCAGAGCGAACTCCTCGACCGGCACCGACGCCAGATGGTGCATCGGCGACGCCGCCCTGAGCCACTCGGGCAGGTCCAGCAGCTCGGCGAAGAGATCGATGATCCCCAGGAGCGCGACGACGGCCCATCCCAGGGGGGCCATCAGGCGCGGCGCCCACCCGAACAGGGCCGCGCAGAGGCCGAGCACGCACAGAGCGGCCGGCACAACGGCCAGATGAGATGCCAGGATCTCTCCCACCAGAGCACCGTCCCCGGTCACTCCCGCCGCAGCGATCCCTGTGCCGAGCCCGGTGACCACGGAGATCAGCAGCGCCCCGAGACCGATGATGAGCACATGCGAGGCGGCCCACCTGATGCGACCGACGGGGGTGGCCAGCACCGCGTCTGCGCGACCGCTGCTCTCCTCCGTGCGCAGGGTCTGCATCGAGAACACCGCATAGGCAGCGACGAAGAGGGTGACGAACGATCCGAGGAACGCGGTGTACCCCTCCACCAGTGCTTCGCTTGCGAACACAGCTCGCAGCTCATCCGGCATGCCCTCGCCGGCATCGATCATCGCCTGGGTGAAGGCACCATCGGTGACGCCGAGGAGCAGAATGGCGGTTCCCCAGCCGAGGAATCCGCTGCGCTGCAGGCGGACAGCAAGGCCGACGGGGTGGCCCAGCGACCGGTGCGCACGCCCGGCACCGGGGCGGGTGGCCACGAGGCTCGCGCCGAAGTCGCGCCGGCGCTGCAGTTCGAAGGCGACCGCGATGGTCACCACTGCGAGGGCGGCCAGCAGCAGCAACGGGAGCCATCGGTCGTGCACATAGGGTGCCGTCTGGGCCGCCCAGCCCAGCGGCGATGCCCAGGAGAGGGCACTGCCCTCGATCTCGACCATGTCCCCCAGCGCACGCAGGAGGAAGGCTGCGCCCAGGACGCCGCCGGCCATGCCGGCCGCAGGGCGGGAGAACTCGCTGAGCTGTGCCGTGATGGCTGTGACGCCGGCGAACGCCATGCCGGTGAGGCCGGTGGCCAGACCGGTCAGGGCCGAGCCCGTGGCCGCATACCCGGTGGCGACGGCGAGGAGGGTCACCAGCGCGGCCGCGGCGGCGTTGGCGATGCAGGCGACGATCAGGGTCGCGGTCAGTGCGGTGTGCCGTCCGGTGACATTGGCGCGGATCAGCTCCGCGCGCCCGGACTGCTCTTCGCCGCGCGTATGGCGGGTGACGAGGAAGATGCTCATCAGCGCGGCCAGGATATACAGGTACGGGGCGTAGCCGGCGGCGAAGAACCGCTCGTACGTCGGGGCGTCCATTCCGAAGGCTGGGCTGGTGAACATTCTGCCGACGGGCTGCGACAGCAGCGCAGTGATCTCTGGTAGATCACGCTCACGCGGTGCGATCTGGGGCAGTGCCGCGGAGATGTACAGCACCATCAGGCCGTGGACTCCGATCCAGACCGGCAGGCGGACCCGGTCCCGCCGCAGCACGAGACGGATGATCGTGCCGGTCCCCGCCAGCGGGGACGCGCTGCGGTCCGTGGAGCCCCGCCGGGAGTGGGAATGCGTGGGCGCGGTCATCGGGCCACCTCCTCCTCACGAGCAGGCTCCGTGCCGGCATTGCCGTAGTGGCGCATCAGCAGCTGCTCCAACGTGGGCGGGTGCGCCACGAGGGACCGCACTCCGAGCGGGGCCAGGGCGCGCACCACCTGATCGACCCGGTCGCCGTCGACCTGGAAGGAGAGCGTCCCCTCCTCCGCGGTCAGGTCGTGGACACCGTCGATCTCTTCCATCTGCCCCGGAGGGTGGGCGACCTCGGCGACGAAGGTGGTGCGAGTCATGTGGCGCAGCTCCGACAGGGTTCCGGTCTCGACGATGCGGCCCTGGCGCACGATCGAGATCCGATCGGCAAGGGCTTCGACCTGGGCCAGGATGTGGCTCGACAGCAGCACCGTCCGACCCGCCTCCTTCACCTCACGGATGGCCTGCTGGAAGACGACCTCCATCAGCGGATCCAGCCCCGCGGTGGGCTCGTCGAGCAGCAGCAGGTCCACGTCGGAGGCCAGCGCCGAGATCAGCGCCACCTTCTGCCGATTGCCCTTGGAGTACGTGCGCGCCTTCTTGGTGGGATCCAGATCGAACCGTTCGCACAGCTCATCGCGTCGGCTCTGGTCCAGTCGGCCGCGCAGCCGGGCGAACAGGTCGATCGCCTCGCCTCCGGTCAGGTTCGGCCACAGTTCGACGTCGCCGGGCACGTAGGCGAGCCGACGATGCAGTGCGACGGCGTCGTGCCACGGATCGCCGCCCAGCAATCGGACGCTGCCTCCGTCGGCGCGGAGCAGCCCCAGCAGCACTCGCATGGTGGTCGATTTGCCGGCGCCGTTCGGGCCGAGGAAGCCGTGGACCTCTCCCTGCGCGACCTCGAGGTCCAGGCCGTCCAGCGCCCGTGTGCTGCCGAACGTCTTGACCAGATCCCGCGCGGAGATCACAGGTGTCGTGGTGTTCATCGTGTGCTCACTGCTCCTTCTCGTCGTCTCGATCCGATCCTGGGTCGCGTTCATCGGACGCCACCGCGACGGAATCTGCCTCGGGCCCCGTTGTCGAAAGGTCAAGCGCAGCGGCGAGCCGATCGAAGCTGCCTTCCCGGACCAGCCCCTGGGTGTAGAGCTCGATCGCGGGCCGCATGTAGCGCTGCAGATCCTCCGGCGGGGTGCTGGCCGCGAGGAAATCCGCTCCGAACAGCCGGTGCACGTGCTCGTGCAGCGTCAGGGCGCCGAGGGACCAGATCACCAGCAACGCGGCGCGGTCCCGGGGGACGGCGCTGGGCTTGATCAGTCCGGCCTTCTCCCCCTGGGCGAGGTAGTCCTCGGCGTCGTCGATCATGTCGTCGATCAATTCCGACGTGTGCGCCCCACCTTCGGTCAGCGCTCGAGTCAGGTAGCGCAGCAGCGGTCGCGATTCCTGGATGCGACGCAGAGCCGGGAACGGGTCGAACTGCGCTTCACCGTTGACCGTCTCATCTTTGCGCACACGGACCATGTGCACCACGTGCTCATCGCAGGCAACGCGCAGCCCATGCTTGGATCCGTAGTGATGCACGATCAGTGCCTGTGACACGTTCGCCTGGGCGGCGATCGCGCTCAGCGGTGTCGCTCGGAATCCGCGCTCACCGAACAGCTCGATCGCGGCGTCCAGGATCCGCTCGGCCCCACTGCGCTTCTCGTCCGTCGACGTCTCCACGAGCCGTCTCCTCTCCTCAGATGAATAGTCAGTTGGCCCTGGCCGGCAGTGCGGCCCTACCGGTTCTCCGCGTGAAGCTGCTCCAGGACTCGTACGGCATTGCCGGTGCCATCCTCCTGGTGGAGTCGAGCTCCCACCGCAGCGGCATGCCGGCCGTATCGCGGGTCGAACACCAGCTGCCGCAGCCGGTCGGCGAGCACTTCCGCGGTCAGCCTGTGCAGGGGCACGGGGCGCGGGCCGGCGTTGAGCGACGCCACGCGCTCGCCCCAGAACGCCTGATCTCCTAGTACCGGACATACCTGCGTCGGCCTGCCGGCTCTCAAGCCGGCAGCAGTGGTGCCAGCTCCGCCGTGGTGAACCACCGCGCTGAGCCGTGGGAACAGATGGTCGTGGGGCGCCTCATCGAGGGCAAAGACCCCTGTGGATCGTTCGCGCAGGCTCAATCCGCCCCAGCCGGCGGCGACGACGGCCCGTATTCCGGCACGCTCCACCACCTCGACGATGAGCCTGCCGCGCTCTACCGCGTGCTTGCCGAACCCCATGCTCCCGAACCCGATGTAGACGGTCGGGTCCCCGGAGTCCAGGAATTCGCCCAGGTCGTCCTCCGGGACCCATCCAGGGCTCTCCCTGTGCCAGTAGCCGGTCACGTGTGCATTCGCGGGATAATCCGGAGGCACCGGCACGACGTGCCGACTGAATCCGTACAGCGCCGGCAGCCGCGAGCCATCGCTGGTGTGAAGGTAGTCGGAGAACCGGCTCACGCGCCCGAGGCCGAGGACCTCGCGTCGGAACTCATTGACCAAGCCGCCATAGGCGACTGCGCTGAACCGGTTGAATTGGTAGCTGGCGCGATTGATCGGCCCAGGCATAGGGCGGCTCATGAACGGAACCGGGAACACTTTCGTCGGCGTCAGGAACGGGATCGGGATCGACGCGACGGCGGGAACTCGCAGCCGCTCAGCGATATGGGCACCGCCGAGCGCTTTGGGGTGCGAGATGATCAGCGTCGGGTCGGCCCTCTTCGCCGCCTGCCACTGCTCTGACAGAGAAGTTCGCACGGCAGTCTTCATGGCCCCGAGGAGCTTGACGGAATCGGTGGGCCCGGTCATCCCTCCCATCGCGGTGCGGATCAGGGAGAACATGTCGGTGCCGACGGCTTCGAATCCTGCGCCGGCCGCCTCGATCTCGTCGCGGAAGGGTTCGGGCGCACCCACGACGGCTCCATGCCCCTCGGCACGCAGGCGCGCGGCCAGGGCCATGTAGGGATCCACGTCACCACGGGTCCCGGACGTCAAGATCAGGATTCGCACGACGATTCGACCTCTCGATTGATCTGCTGGGACTCCACGGATGACAGTCGAGGCACCGGCTCCTCCCGGCCTCGCGCCGTAGGCTGACTGAGCATTCAGTCAGCCTAAACCTGACTGAATGCTCGGTCAAGCACGGCGAAGCTCACGGAAGGGCCACCGGGCTCGGGCGGTGGGCGAATGCGACCGCCAGGCCGACCTTCTGCCGGGTGCCCAGCGACAGTCTCCTGGCCGGCATCTCGACCAGGTGGCACATCGGGCCGCCGAGTCCGGGGTGCCCGCCGCGCAGAGCGCCCCGGCGATCGCCTGCTGGTTCTGTTGCCCTGACAGCCACAGTGCAGAGCGCAGCTCAGGAGTCGACGTGGGGTACATTCTGTGCGGCGCGTCTTCGGGTCCGTCCGGCTCTCGGCACCCGACGCGTCGACAGATGCCTTTCGTGCTCCGGCCTGTAGTGTCCGGACCGTGCCGCGGGGACGGAACCGGCCACCGTCGGAGGCAGTCTCCGGGAAGGAATCGTGAGTCGACGTGTCACGCAACGTGAACAAGCCGCATCTGAGCAGGTCGCGGAGGTTCCGTCAGGGCTCCCGGCTGGTGCTGTGGATCTTCCTCGGCGGTGTCGCCCTGGTGGCTCTCTACAGCGTGCTGTTCCACGTCCTCATGGCGCGCGAAGGGCAGTCGTACAGCTGGGCCAGCGCCCTCTACTGGACGATCACCACGATGTCCACGCTCGGATACGGCGACATCACCTTCACGTCCGATCTGGGCCGGCTGTTCTCCATGCTGGTGCTGCTCAGCGGGATTCTCCTGTTCGTGGTGCTCCTGCCGTTCTCTGTCGTGCAGTTCATCGTCGCGCCCTGGATGGATCAGCGCGAGGCGGCCCGGGCGCCACGCAGGATGCCGGCCGATCTGAGCGGCCACATCATCCTGGTCGGCCTCGATGTCGTCACCCAGACCCTGGTCGCGCGGGCGAAGCGTTCCCGGAGGCCGACCGTGGTGCTCGTGGAGGACGCGGCCCAGGCGGGGCGGCTGCACGACGAAGGCTACCGAGCCATGGTGGGCGCGCTGGATTCACCAGAGACTTACCGCCGGGCCCGCGTGCACCAGGCCGCGATGGTCGCCTCGACCCAGGCCGACACCACCAACACCAACGTCGCCTTCACCGTCCGCCAGGTCGATACGGACGTCACCATCGCCGTCACGGCGGAGAAGGAGGCCTCCGTGGACGTGCTGGAGCTGGCCGGCGCCGACCATGTGCTCCAGCTCGCCCCGACCCTGGGCCGCGAGCTGGCCCACCGCATCCTCGGCACCACGGGGCGCCCGCACGTCATCGGCAGCTTCGGGGAGACCCAGATCGCTGAAGCCGCTGCCCGCGGCACCGCCCTGGTCGGGCTCACCTTCGCCGAGGCCGCCGAGCAGATGAACTCCCACCTGCGCATCCTCGCGATCATGCGTTTGGGCAGGCTCCGGCCACTGGCAGCGGAGGGGACGATCGATGACAAGACGACCCTGATCATCGCTGCGACCAAGAAGGACCTGGACACCTACGACGCCCAGTTCCGTGATCCGCTGGAACCGGAGAGCCCCGTGCTGATCCTGGGTGGCGGCAGGGTGGGGCGAGCGGCCGCGAAGGAGCTCGACAAGACCGGAGTTCCCTACACCATTGTCGAGAACGTCCCGGGACGGGTGCCCTCGCACTTCAACGTGGTCGAAGGCGACGCCGCCGATCTCCAGGTCCTGCGCTCGGCCGGACTCGATCAAGCCTCCGCCGCCCTGGTGACCACCCACGACGATGACCTCAACGTCTACCTGACTCTCTACTGCCGCAGGCTGCGCCCCGAGCTGCAGGTCGTCACCAGGGCCACCTACGAACGCAACGTGGCCACCCAGTACCGCGCCGGCGCCGACAGCGTCCTGTCCTACGCCACGATCGGAGCCACCGCCCTGTGGAACAAGTTCGGGCCCGACCACCGCGTCGTGATCGCCGAGGGCAATGAGCTGTTCCTGGTGCCGGTTCCGGCCCCACTCGCCGGCAGCCCCATGTCGGACCCCCGGGTCCACGAGGCGACGGGATGCCACATCGTGGCCATCACCGACCCGGACCGGACCCTGCTGCCGCACGCTGAACAGATCCCCGGCACCCCCGGCAGCAAACTCGTGCTGCTCGGTGATCGCCATGCCGAACGCGCTTTCCGCAGCAAGTACCTCAAGCAGAAGGACTCCCGCCCGCGATGAGGGAGAACATCCGGGGGCGCTCTCGGCTCGAGCGGCATTCGGTCGTGCAGGCGCTGGCGTGGTGGGCGACCGGCCTGCTCCTGGGGGCAGGCTCACTCTTCCTGCTCGATCCGTCGACCTCCCTGTACCTGGCCGTCGTGCGCGCCGATCTGGCCCTTCCTCAGCATCTGGCCAGCGGCCTGATCATCGTCCTCGCCCTCCTGCTCGCAGTGGCGACCTGGCGCAGCGGGCCCTGGCGGTCCCGGCAGGCAGTCACCGGCCTGGCAGCCGGTGCTGGTGTGGTCATCGCCTACGTATCGAGCGAGGCCGTGAAGGCTCTGCTCGCGCAGGACCGTCCCTGCCGCAGCGTCCTGCTCGATCCCAGCTGTCCGGAGGCGGGCAACTGGTCCTTCCCGAGCAATCACGCCACCATCGCCTTCGGGCTCGCGACCGCGATCGCCCTCGTCGTTCCGCGATGGTGGGCATGGAGCGCCTATCTGGTCGCTCTCATCGCGGGCGCCTCGCGGGTCATCGACGGCGTCCATTACCCTCACGACGTGCTTGCCGGAGCGGCACTCGGAATCTGCACCACCGTCGCTGTCACTCGGCTCCTCCCCAGGGGCCCCGGAGATCATGACCGGGAGCACCTCAGGAAGAGCTCGCGCTCCACGGAGAGTTGACGCTCCGGAGGGCAGCGCAGGGCCGGCTCCCCAGCGCCACGGCTCAGTGCACCTCAGAGCCGTAGATGGCTCCACAGCGCTCAGAGCCGTGGGGGCCGGGTCGGCGCGGGGTCCTGGGGGCAGCGCGGGGTCCGGAACTCGTGCTCGTGCGGAGCCCCCTCAGTCGGTCACCTTCAGTGGGTGACCTTCAGTGGGTGAAGGGCCGGCTGGTGGGGATCTCCGGGTTGAACTCGACGCCGAAGCCGGGGGTGTCGGGCACGCGGATCTTCCCGTTCTCGGGCACCGGCTCCCCCAGCAACATCGGGGAGAACATCGGGACGATCTCCTCGGCGGTGGGGTGCATCATCAAGAACTCAGAGAACGGGCTGTTGGTGCGGGTGATGACGAAGTGGTACGAGTACACCGAGGAGCCGTGCGGGACCACCATGGTGCCGTGTGCGTCGGCGAGCGCGGAGATCTTGATCAGCTCGGTGATGCCGCCGCACCAGCCCACGTCGGGCTGGATGATGTCGGCCGCGCCCATCTCCAGCAGCTGGCGGAAGCCCCAGCGGGTGGCCTCGTGCTCACCGGTGGTGATCAGCATGCCCTGGGGCACGTTCCGGCGCAGCTGCTGGTAGCCCCAGTAGTCGTCGGGGATCAGCGCCTCCTCGAGCCAGCGCAGCCCGTAGTCGTGGGCGCGGTGGGCCAGGCGGGTGGCGTAGTCGACGTCCAGCGACATCCAGCAGTCGTACATCAGCCAGAAGTCATCTCCCACCCGCTCGAGCATATCGGCCAGCAGCTCGATGTTCTTGTTCATGCCCTCCTCGCCGTGGGCGGGGCCGTAGTGCAGCGGCATCTTGCCGCCGATGAAGCCCAGCTCCTTGGCGATGTCGGGGCGTGCGCCGGTGGCGTACATGGTCAGCTCCTCGCGCACCGGCCCGCCCAGCAGGGCGTAGACGGGCTCCTGGCGCAGGCGCCCCAGCAGGTCGTACAGCGCCAGGTCGACCGCACTGATGGTGTTCAGCACGATCCCGCGGCGGCCGTAGAACAGGGTCGAGCGGTACATCTGGTCCCAGATCCGCTCGATGTCGGTGACCTTGGCGCCCTCGAGAAAGCGGGCCAGGTGCTTCTCGACGATCCAGGCGCCGAGATCGCCCCCGGTGGAGACGGCGAAGCCGACGGTGCCGTCGTCGGCCTCGATCTCGACCATCAGGGTGCCCAGCACGTTCAGCCCGAAGGACTGGCGGGAGTCCGCGTACTCGGGGTAGATCGACATCGGGGTGGCGATGTGGTCGTCGATCCAGTGGCCCTTGCCCTGGTCGTGGTAGTCGGCGCCGCCACCGGTGACGGTGTAGGCGCGGACGTGGACGATGGTGCGGGTGTGGGTGGCGTTCATCGGGCCATCTCCTCTCGAATGGTCTCGGCGTCGTGTCCGGTCTCGGCGGACAGGCCGGTGTCGTTGCGGGGCTCGTCATCGAAGGAGACCAGGATCTTGCCGGGCGGCCCCTCCCCCGCGGCCAGGGAGCGGAAGGCCTCCTGGGCCTCCTCGGGCCGGACCGTGGCGCTGACCAGCGGGGCGAGTGCGTCGGCGTTCTCCCCCGCCCAGGCGGTGGCGTCGGCGAAGTCGCGGGCGGTGTAGGTGAAGGAGCCGATCAGGGCGCGCTCCTCGGTGCTGACGGCGAAGGCGGGGATCTCGAGAGTCGGGGCGCCCATGCCGACCAGCACCACCGCACCGCCCAGGCGCGTGGCACTCAGGGCATCGGCGATGGTGGGCGAGACGCCGACGGCGTCGATGGCCAGGTCCGCGGGACCGCCGAGCGCCTCGGCGGTCTGCTCGGGCACCGGGCCCTCGGCGGGATCCAGGACGTCCACCCCGAGGGAGGCGACGAGCTCGCGGCGGTCCGCGGCGGGCTCGGAGAGGACGATCTGGCTGATGCCGGCCATCTTCAGGGCCAGCACCACGCTCTGCCCGATGGGTCCGCCGCCGACGACCAGCACCTTCGACTCCGGGCTGGGCGCGGCCAGGCGCACGGAGTGGACGGCCACGGCCAGCGGCTCGATCAGGGCACCGAGGTGCAGCGGCAGCTCGGGGCTGAGCAGCAGGACGTTGCGGGCGGGGACGACCAGGTAGTCGGCGAAGGAGGCCTGGATGTCGGCCGCCACCCCGATCACCTGCTTGCTGGGGGCGTGCTGCTCACGGTCCCGGTAGGCCTCGGCCTCCTCCGTCGGCACCACCACCGGGTTGAAGGTCGCCGGGGCACCGACCGGCAGCGCCTGCGCGTCGACACCGGGGCCGAGGGCCGCGATCGTGCCCGAGGATTCGTGGCCCATGATCTGGCCTGGCTGACGCCTGCCGTTCTCCCCGGTGAACCCGTGGAAATCCGATCCGCAGATGCCGGTGGCGGCCAGGCGCAGCAGCACCTCCCCGGGGCCGGGCTGGGGGCGGGGCCGTTCCACGACGTCGAGGCGGTGGTAGTCGGATAGCACGAGTGCACGCACGGGGACTGCTCCTTCTTCGGATGCGGTGAGGGCATGGAGGCCCGGGTGGACGAGGCGGCGGGGCCGCCCGGCGGATGTGGGTCAGGACGGGGCGGAGCCGTCCGGCGGATACGAGGACATGACGGGGACGGGCCGACGACCACTGGACGCGGTCGCCGGGCCCGCCGGGGGTCGGGTCAGGAGGCGACGCCGGCGTCGGCGTTGAGGGCCCGGTTGCGGGCGGCCTTGAGCGCCGCAGCGCGCTCGGCGCGCTTGCCCAGCCAGCTCATCAGCGGCGCCGAGGCGATCGCGAGGATCACCAGGACGATCAGGATCGCGCTGATGGGGCGGGTGAAGAACTGGGTCAGGTCCCAGTTGGTCTTGATCACCGACTGCATGAAGTTGCGCTCGACGATCGGTCCCAGCACGATCCCCAGCACCACCGGTGCCAGCGGGATCTTGCCCTTCTCGAAC
>Ga0079226_10001301_pt1 | contig 19094 bp, 20 predicted proteins | sample Poulit2014_FD_76345 | JGI IMG/M metagenome (GOLD analysis project Ga0079226, IMG submission 76345) | Agricultural soil microbial communities from Georgia to study Nitrogen management - Poultry litter 2014 | ecosystem: Environmental > Terrestrial > Soil > Agricultural land | place: USA: Georgia... | reverse complement strand
CCCGTGACGAGTTGGAAGGGGCGGGTGGATATCTCGGCACCGGCGGGTGCCACGCCAATGATGATGGATTGGCCCCAGCCGCGATGGCAGCATTCCAGTGCCTGTCGCATGACATCGGTGTTGCCGATGCACTCGAAAGAATAGTCGACGCCGCCATCAGTCAGCTGAATGATATCGTCAACCACGTTTTCGGTTTGTTTGGGGTTGATGAAGTCTGTCATGCCGAATTGCCGGGCCATGGCTTCTCGGTCTGGATTGATGTCAATCCCGATAATGCGCCGGGCGCCCACCATGCGGGCTGCCTGGATGACGTTCAGGCCGATGCCTCCGAGGCCGAATACCGCCACGTTGGCCCCGGCTTCTACCTTGGCTGTGAAAATGACGGCGCCCAGCCCGGTAGTGACCCCGCAGCCGATATAGCACACCTTGTCAAAAGGGGCATCGGAGCGGATCTTGGCCAGGGCAATTTCAGGAACCACAATGTGATTGGCAAAGGTGGACGTGCCCATATAGTGGTGGATGGGATTGCCGTCAATGCTGAAACGCGACGTGCCGTCAGGCATCAGTCCCTGACCTTGGGTAGCGCGGATGGCTGTGCACAGATTGGTTTTTTGTGACAGGCAGGATTTGCATTGACGGCACTCGGGCGTGTAGAGAGGAATGACATGGTCACCTGGTTTGAGCGTGGTAACGCCGGGCCCGACATCCGTGACGATTCCGGCGCCTTCGTGGCCGAGAATGGCGGGGAACAGACCTTCCGGATCGGCGCCCGACAAGGTGTAATAGTCGGTATGGCAGATTCCGGTGGCCTTGAGTTCGACCAGCACCTCGTTGTCGCGAGGCCCCTGCAGATCAACCTCTTCAATGGTGAGTGCCTCGCCTGCCTTCCAGGCAACTGCTGCGCGTGTTTTCATGGGTTTGTCCCCTCCGGTCTGGTTAGGAATCCGCAAACGGCTGAGCAACCACCGTCTCGCCGTCAAATATATAGGTGTCGATTTTATCTGGTTGTTCAAGATTGGGGGTTTGCATCGTGAACAAGTGGTTGTCGGCAAATACCCGTATCTGTTCTGAGCAGGAGCCAAACGCGTCCGATATATCGTAACCGCTGGACTCGAGCAAGATCCATTTATAGTTGATGGGGCAGGAATCGTCACCTGAATCGATGGAAATCAGGGCGACGTGATAGTCGGTCGCGCTGAATGCGTAGGGAATATTCAGCAGACCCATGACAGGCGGTTTGGTTTCTTCGCCATTCAACAAGAGCCGGGCATCGTAGACGTAGTCGCTCTGCGACACGTGAAGTTGCCCGTAGGGCGTGCTCAGCTTGAGGCGCGATGGCTGCTTGGGCCAGTCTTGTTGATCACTATCGGCTGCGACAGGACCGGAGAGCAGCAGGGAAAGGCTGAGGGTGACCAACCGGAGCAAAAGTGATTTGTTCATGAGCGTGCTGTTTGAAAATAGTATACATCATCAAGACGTTTACGTAACAATACTTTTCATTTGTTGATGTGGCAAGCGAAAATACGTTGTCAGGATGCCCGTCCGCCTGCCAGCCACAGCCATAGCAGGGCGCTTAGCATCAGCACCACGTAAACAGCAATACCAACAACCGCGCTGTCAATGATCCGGCGTATCATTGCCTGCAATGGAGAGCCATCCGTCTGGCGGTAGCGTGGAGACAACCACCAGGTCAACAGGCCGGCGAACAGCGACAAGACAATCAATGCAGGCTTCATCAAACTTCCAGGACCTTCAGGACAGCCGTTTCGGAACATTTACAGTTAAGATACGATTCTAATGGTTTTCAATGAATGCCGGTTTGTGTGGACAAGAAATGCGTAAACCCCTGGATGGTCTGGCCATTGGTCTGGTAACGATTCTGTGCGCATCCTGGGGGCTGCAGCAGGTGGCCATGAAAGTGGCGGCACCCTCGCTCAATCCCGTGTTGCAGGTTGGCATACGTTGTGCGGTTGCATCCGTGTTGCTGGTCGCATTCATGGCGTGGCGTCCGTCTGTCTCGAGTGGCGAGGATTCTTCCTGGAGGCCGGGCCTGCTGGCCGGCATGGCCTTTGCCTTTGAATTCCTTCTCATTGCATGGGGGCTGATGCACACCACGGCATCACACATGGTCGTGTTTATCTATACCATGCCGATATTCGCCGCCCTGGGCCTGCATGTGTTTGTGCCTGGCGAAAGGTTGCAAGGCCTCCAATGGTTGGGCGTGCTGGCGGCCTTCGCGGGTATTGTCCTGGCATTCATCAGCAACTTTCTGACCTTTGATCCGGCGCGTATGCGTTCCATCCTCTTCGGTGACGCACTGGGTGTACTGGCCGGTTTTTTATGGGCGTCTACAACAGTATTGATTCGTACCACCCGCCTGGCCGAACAGTCGGCAGCCGTCACCTTGCTGTATCAACTGGCCTGCGCAGCCGTGTTGCTGACGATAACAGGGTGGCTGGTGTTCCAGGATGGCCCCGTGACCATGACCGGCATTGCCTGGGTGAGCATGGTCTACCAAAGCCTCCTGGTCGCCTTTGGCAGCCTGCTGGTATGGTTCTGGCTGCTGCGCCATTACCTGGCTTCACGAATCAGTGTCCTGACCTTCATGACACCGTTGTTTGGCGTGATCTTTGGCGTCTGGCTGCTTGATGAACCCATTGATGCCTGGTTCCTGATCGGGGCCGCTTTCGTTTCTGCAGGCATTGTGCTGGTCAATTTGCCTGGGCGCAAAAGGGTGGCGCGCTGACGTTAAAAATTGAGTACCAGATTGGCCACATTGAAATAAATGAGGACACCCGTGCCGTCACAGATGGTGGTGACCAATGGCGCGCTGGCCGAAGCCGGATCCAGCTTGAGGCGGGTCAGCAGAAAGGGCAGGGACATGCCAATGAGACTGCCGACGATCACGATCAGAATCATGGTGATGGAAACGATGATGGCGATGTTCATGCCGCCGCGCCAATAGCCCAGTACGGAAACGGCCGCCGCCATGCTCAGGCCCAGCAGCAGTGATACAGCCAGTTCCTTGCCCAGCAGTCTGAACCAGTCCTTGGCGTGAACGTCTTCGGTTGCCAATGCCCGCACCATGAGCGTTGAGCTTTGCGATCCGGCGTTGCCGCCGCTGTCGATCAGCAATGGCAGGAAAAACACCAGCGATACGATGCGGGCAATCAAATCTTCGAAGTGGGCGATGCTGGCCCCTGAAAACACGTTGCCAAACACCAGCACGACCAGCCATCCCACCCGTGTGCGATACAGCGAGGTAATAGTCGATTCGCTCAGTGAGGTTGCCAGCCTGGCCACCGCCCCCAGACGATGCTGGTCGGCCGTGCTTTCGGATTCGGTAACGTCCAGCGCGTCGTCGTGCGTCACGATGCCCACCATTTGCTCGTCATCATTGACAACCGGCACGGCGAGTATGTCGTAGCGGGCGATGAGACGAGCGGCGTCAGTCTTGGGGGCCGAAGCATGCGAGCGAATGACGTCCTTGATCATGAGATTGCGTATGCGCGCTGACGGGTTGGCCAGCAGCAGATCGCGCAGTGAGATGGTGCCGACCAGCCGGCGATCTGATTCCACCACATAGCTCTGGTAGATGGTTTCGACATCAGGCGCTTCCAGGCGGATGGAGTCCAGCGCCTGGCCGGCAGTCTGATCTGGCCTCAGGGTGACGTAGGCCGACGTCATGATGGAGCCCACCGTGTCTTCGGGATAGCTGGCCAGTTGGCGGATGTCTTCGCGTTCAGCGTGGGCCAGCCCGGGGAGTACGGCCCAGCGTTCGGAATCGCTCAGGCGGTTGTAGAGGTCGGCCCGTTCGTCATGATCCATCAACTCGAACAGTGCGGCAAGCTGGCGACGTGACATGCCCGAGGCCATTTCCGCCTGGACAGCTGGCCGCAGATAGCCGAATATTGATGCCTGCTGCTTGGCGTCCAGGCCGAGCATGACGCGGCGCGCTTCATCCATGTCGATGGCGCTGAGAATTTCCGCAATGTCGGGATTGGGGAGGTCGGCCACGAGCGTTGCAGCAGACTCGTAATTGCCCTTTTCCGTCAATGGGGCAAGTTGACCGGTGTAATAATCCAGATCTACATCCATAATGCCGTTTCCATAATGCCCAGATGCCGGGCGGGCCTTGCAGGCTCTCCAACCCTGCAAACACCATAGTCTGAGGTTGCAGCCGTGTCTTTCGGTGGCAGCGTCACAGTGTAACCTGTGCCACCGTTGAACAGGCAGCGCTCATAAGCCGAATTTGACTGGCAGCCGGGGCACGCACGATATAATGACCCGGTTTTTCTCATCATCTGCGTCAATATTCAAGGCATCAGGTACCGATCATGACAACAATTCTTGAAAGTATTCCCGTCGGGAAGAAAGTAGGCATCGCGTTTTCCGGAGGGCTGGATACCAGCGCAGCATTGTTGTGGATGCGCAACAAGGGCGCTGTTCCGTATGCCTACACGGCCAACCTGGGCCAGCCTGACGAGGACGACTACGATGCCATCCCAAGGCAGGCCCTGGAATATGGCGCTGAAAAGGCACGCCTGGTTGACTGTCGCAGCCAGTTGGCAGCCGAAGGCATTGCCGCCCTGCAGTGTGGCGCCTTTCATGTCACGACGGCCGGTGTGCCTTATTTCAACACCACGCCCATTGGCCGTGCGGTGACCGGCACCATGCTGGTGTCTGCCATGAAGGAAGACGACGTCCACATCTGGGGAGACGGCAGCACTTACAAGGGCAACGACATTGAGCGCTTCTATCGCTATGGGCTGCTTGCCAACCCCGATCTCAAGATCTACAAGCCGTGGCTCGACCAGCTTTTCATTGACGAACTGGGCGGGCGCGCCGAGATGTCCGAGTACATGCAGGAGGCGGGCTTTGACTACCGGATGTCGGCAGAGAAGGCCTATTCAACGGACTCTAACATGTTGGGCGCCACGCACGAAGCCAAGGATCTTGAATATCTCAATGTCGGCATCGACATCGTGGACCCCATCATGGGAGTACCGTTCTGGCGTGATGACGTTGCCATCGAGTCCGAGACGGTTACCGTACGGTTTGAAGAGGGTGAGCCCGTGGCCCTGAACGGTCAGACCTTCACCGATGCCGTTGAGCTGTTTCTTGAAGCCAATCGTATTGGCGGACGTCACGGCCTTGGCATGAGCGACCAGATAGAAAACCGCATTATCGAGGCCAAGAGCCGGGGCATTTACGAGGCTCCGGGCATGGCGCTGCTGCATATTGCCTACGAACGGCTGGTCAGCGGCATTCACAATGAAGATACCATCGAGCAGTATCGCATCAATGGCTTGCGGCTGGGCCGGTTGCTGTACCAGGGGCGCTGGTTTGATCCGCAGGCCATCATGCTGCGCGAGACGGCACAGCGGTGGGTGGCCAGTGCGGTAACTGGCGAAGTCGTGATTGCTCTCAGGCGCGGTAATGATTACTCCATTGTGGATACATCGTCACCCAACCTGACCTACCACCCGGACCGTCTCAGCATGGAGAAGGTCGACTCCAGTTTTTCGCCCAGGGATCGCATCGGTCAACTGACCATGAGAAACCTGGACATCACGGATACCCGCGACAAGCTGTTTACCTATGCCCAATCAGGGCTGTTGCTGCCTGCTTCGTCAGAACAGGCCTTGCCCGCGCTCAAGGGATTGAGTGACAAACTCGACGGCGACAAGGCCTGAGCTGATTATTCCTGGTCCAGCTGACCAAGAAGCAGGAACTCCATCAGGGCTTTCTGTACGTGCATGCGGTTCTCGGCTTCGTCCCAGACCACACTTTGTGGCCCATCGATGACATCTGCGGCGACTTCTTCACCGCGGTGGGCCGGCAGGCAATGCATGAAGAGGGCATCCGGACGTGCGGCCCGCATCAGTTTGGCATCGACACGCCAGTCGGCAAAGGCGATGCGGCGGGCTTCGTTCTCTTCTTCGAAACCCATGCTGGTCCAGACGTCTGTGGTGACCAGGTGCGCGCCCTTGCAGGCGTCCTCGGGGTGATCAAAGACCTTGAGGACGTCGGGAGCCGGATCGCCAATCCGATCGGGTGACAGGCCGTAACCATCGGGCGTGGAGATGTGCAGGGTAAAGCCGAGAATTTCTGCAGCCTGCAACCACGTGTAGGCCATGTTGTTGCCATCGCCAATCCAGGCTACTGTCTTGCCGCGGATATCGCCGGCATGCTCATTGAAGGTGAAGATGTCGGCCAGGATCTGGCAGGGGTGATACTCGTTGGTCAGACCATTGATGACGGGGACGCGAGAGTGGGCGGCAAAACGCTCGATGCGTGTCTGCTCGAAGGTGCGGATCATGATGAGGTCCACCATGCGGGAGACCACCCGAGCGGTGTCTTCGATGGGCTCTGCCCGGCCCAGTTGTGAATCGTTGGCCGTGATGTGGATGACGGCACCGCCCAGCTGATACATGCCGGCCTCAAAGGACACGCGGGTACGCGTGCTGGCTTTTTCAAAAATCATGGCCAGATTGCGATCGTGCAGGGTGTGGTGCGCCTGATATCGTTTGAACTTGTTTTTGACAAGATGCGCCCGATTCAGAACGTAATGGATTTCGGCCGGGGAAAGATCCCGCATCTGCAAGAAGTGCCGTAGTGCCCCGGGCGCTGGCTGGGAAGGAGTATCAGACATAAGGCGATTGGAAAAGCCAAAACCCCTATCATATACAATTCGCGTCGGGATGTTGATGCACGGGCAGGCTCCTTGCAATCAACGCGATGCAGTCACATAACAGGTTGATATGTCAAAAGCTGCGAACAAAATGGTTATTCATGGCACGACGCTGGCAGGGCAGCGCTTTCGCCCCAGTGATTGGGCGGAGCGTCTCTCTGGTGTCATGTCGCAGTTTCGGCCGGCGGGTTCTCGCGGGGATCACCTTACGTACTCGCCTTATGTGATTCCACGTGTCATTGATGGGGTGCGTTGCGTTGTGGTGGATCACCGTCTGCGCGATCTCGAACCGTTGGCTTGGCAGTTTGTCTGTGATTTTGCCGAAGACAATGAGCTGAAGACATCAGAAACCTGGCAGGAAGACGCAAAAAAGCCAGAGCCCTGAATGATGTGCTCTGGCTTTGATGATTCAGCAGCCCGTTGCTACAGGCGCCTGCAAGAACAGACGCTGCGGCTGGTAGATAAGGTATCAGGCCAACGCCTTGATCGCTGCCGCGAGGCGGCTTTTGTGGCGTGCAGCCTTGTTCTTGTGGATGATGTTTTTGTCGGCCACGCGATCAATCACGCTGGTGGCTGCGCGATAGCCTGCTTCGGCGGCTTGCTTGTCGCCGGCGTCAATGGCTTGGCGGACGCGCTTGATGGACGTGCGCATCATGGAGCGCATGCTGGCGTTGTGCTTGTTGCGGGCAAGTGCCTGGCGGGCACGCTTGCGGGCTTGTGGGGTATTAGCCATGGGCGAATCAATTTCCTGTGATAAATTCGGGCAAGTTATTAAAGGGCTTGATTTTAATCTACCTGCCGGGGCGTGTAAAGTCGCGCGGGCGAAAGCCTGAAAGGATCAACCCGACGGCGTAAACCAGCATGGCACCACTGACTACGGCAAGCAGCATCAGCGCCCGTTTGCCTGGCGCTTCACCGAGCCCTATCCAGTCAATGCGCTGATTCAGCCACCACAGGGCCGCAGCCATGGCCAGCAGCGCGGGCATCATGCGCAGCAGAAAGCGTCCCCACGATTTGCCGGCCTGATAAATTCCGCGGCGTTGCAGGGTAATCAGCAAGAGCAGGGCATTGGTGCTGCCACCGATTCCGATGGACAAGGCCAGCCCGGCATGAGAGAACAAGGGGACAAAGACAAGGTTGCATGCCTGTGTCAGCACGAGCACCACCATGGCGATGCGAACCGGCGTGCGAATGTCTTGCCGGGCGTAGAACCCGGGCGCAAGTATCTTTACGGCCAGCAGGCCCAGCAGACCGACACAATACGCCATGACAGCAAGCCGGGTCTGGGCAACATCCTGGGCAGAAAACTGTCCATAATGAAACAGTGTGGCCACCAGCCCGTCAGCCAGTCCGGCCAGGCCGATGCTGGCGGGCAAACCCAGTATCAGGACCAGGCGCAAGCCCCAGTCCATCAGATCGTTATAGGACTGCCGGTCGTCCTGTGCAAAGGCGGCAGAAAGGCTGGGCAGCAAGACCGTACCCAGTGCCACCCCCAGCAACGCCGTCGGAAACTCCATCAGCCTGTCGGCAAACGACAACCAGGTGACACTGCCCGATGCCAGCCAGGTCGCGATATTGGTGTTGATAAGCAGGGAAATCTGCGCCACGGATACGCCAAGAATGGCCGGTGCCATCTGACGCACGATATGTCTGACGGTGGGGCTGTCTGTCCAGGCCTTGCGGATCTGCAGGCTGAAACGCGGAAACAGGCCCAGGCGGACCAGCGCCAGGCCTTGTACCCCCAGTTGCAGCACACCGCCCAGCATGACGCCCGCTGCCAGGGCATAGATGGGCTCGGCAAACCACCCGGTAAAGAACAGGCTGGTGCCGATCATGGACAGATTGAGCAGGACGGGTGTAAAGGCCGGAACTGCAAAGCGGCTCCAGGTGTTAAGCACCCCCGAAGCAAAGGCCACCAGAGACATGCACAGGATGTACGGGAACATCACGCGTGTCATCCAGACGGCCGCCTGGAACTCGGTTTGTCTGGCGGCCGTTCGCATGCCGCTGGCCACGGCGGTCACCACCCAGGGCGTGGCAATCATGCCGGCAAGGGTAACCAGTATGAGTACGGTGGTCAGCAGCAGGGCGACGCGGTCCAGCAGGACGCGGACCTCATCATGGGGCCAGTCGGATCGAGCCTGGCCCAGGATGGGCACAAAAGCCTGGGTAAAGGCGCCCTCTGCAAACAGGCGGCGAAGCAGGTTGGGTATGCGAAAGGCCACCCAGAAAGCGTCGGTCAGCGGGCCCGCACCAAAAGTGCTTGCGACGAGAATATCGCGCAGCAAACCCGTTATGCGGGACAGCAGCGTCAGACCGCTGACCGTGGCGGCGGAGCGAAGCAGGCCCATCAGGCGGCTGTGCTAGACAGCGGGCATGGTAATGGCAGGCACGCCCGATTATTTGGGTGCCATGCGGATGGCGCCGTCCAGCCGGATGGTCTCGCCGTTGAGCATGTCATTGGTGATGATCGTGTGTACCAGTTTGGCGAAGTCGTCAGGCGTACCCAGGCGGGACGGGAAGGGGATGCTTGCCGCCAGGGCATCTTGCACCTCTTGTGGCATGCCGAACATCATGGGGGTACCGAAGATTCCCGGCGCGATGGTCATGCACCGTATGCCCGAGCGGGCCAGATCGCGTGCAATGGGCAGGGTCATGCCTACAACGCCGCCCTTGGAGGCCGAGTAGGCCGCCTGGCCAATTTGACCATCGAAGGCAGCAACCGAGGCGGTATTGATGATGACACCGCGCTCGCCGGTGGGTTCGGGGGTGTTTTCGGCCATGGCTGCGGCGGCCAGCCGGATCATGTTGAATGTGCCGATCAGGTTCACACTGATGACCTTTTGAAACATGTCCAGTGCGTGAGGACCATTGCGACCCACTGTTCGGGAAGCCGGGGCAATGCCAGCGCAATTGACCAGGCCGAAAAGATTGCCGGCGCTGGTTGCGGCATCAACAACTGCCTGGCCATCTTTTTCACTGGTGACATCACAGGCGAGCCAGGTCTGGCCCAGCTCGGCGGCCAGCGCCTGGCCGGCTTCTTCCTGGACATCGGCCAGAATGACTTTGGCGCCCTGTTCGGTAAGCATGCGAGCCGTGCCCGCACCCAGACCGGAAGCGCCGCCGGTCACAATGAACACCTTGTCTTGAATATCCATACGATTTTTTCCTGTCAATCCTTTTAAATTACAGCCTGGAGGTGTCAGGCGCCCAGGACGCGGGCGATCCGATCGCGGATTTCCTCTACGGATCCCACCCCCGACAACTGGGTATAAGTGGGCGCAGCGGGATCACTCGACTGGCCCCATTCAGAATAGTAGTCCACCAGCGGGCGCGTCTGCTTCTCGTAGACCGACAGGCGTTGCCTGACGGTGTCTTCACGGTCGTCGTCGCGCTGGATAAGCGGCTCTCCGGTGATGTCATCCGTATCAGCTACCTTGGGCGGATTGAAGACAGTGTGATAGCTGCGGCCGCTGGCCGGATGAACACGTCGGCCGCTCATGCGCTTGATGATGTCTTCCTCGGGCACACTGATTTCAATGACAAAATCCACGGCAATGCCGGCCTGCTTCAGGGCTTCGGCCTGCGGTATGGTGCGTGGGAAGCCATCAAGCAGGTAGCCATTCTTGCAGTCTGGCTCCTTGAGGCGATCTTTGACCAGGCCGATGATGATGTCATCGGATACCAGCTGGCCGGCATCCATGACTTGCTTGGCCTGCAATCCCAGTGGCGTTTGCTCCTTGACGGCAGCGCGCAACATGTCGCCTGTTGCTATTTGCGGAATATTGAATTGCTCCGTAATGTAGCTTGCCTGGGTGCCTTTTCCGGCCCCCGGTGGGCCGAGAAGTATCAGTCGCATGCGGTTCTCCTGAAGCGAACGTTGATTCGAGTTGTTACTGATCTAGCGGGTACGCATTGGTTTCCGAGCCCAGATTGTACGCACTTTTTCCAAGTCAGCCAGCGTGTCGACGCCGGGAGCAGGAGGGCGGTCGATACGGGCAACGGCAATGGTGTAGCCGTTTTCAAGCGCACGCAGCTGTTCCAGTGACTCGAATTTTTCGAGCGGCCCCACGGGCAGCGAAGGAAACGCTTGCAGAAAACGGTTGCGATAGGCGTACAGGCCGATGTGGCGCAAGGCAGGCAGATCGGGTGCCAGCGTCTGCCGACCGTCGGCCAGGGCATCGCGCGCCCACGGAATAGGTGCGCGCGAAAAATAGAGAGCGACATCGCCCTGTCGGCACACCACTTTGACGACATTGGCATCAAATAACTGGCTGGCGCTGGCAATGGGGCATGCGCAGGTGGCAATATCCGCCTGCGGGAACTGGTGCAGTGTCTGGGCAACCGTATCGATGATGGCGGGGGGCACCAGCGGTTCATCGCCTTGCACATTGACCACAATCGTGTCGGGAGACAGATCAAGCAGCCGTGCCGCTTCAGCCAGCCGGTCCGTGCCGGTGGGGTGATGTCTGTCAGTCAGGATGGCCTGGAAACCATGCGCCTGAACAGCCTGTTCAATGCGGGGGTCGTCGGTGGCAACCGCCACCATGCTGGCGCCACTGCGGGCAGCCTGCTGGGCGGTCCGCACCACCATGGGGGCCCCGCCAATATCCAGCAAGGGCTTGTCAGGCAGGCGAATGGACGCCAGTCTGGCCGGGATGATGACCACCATGTCAGTCAGGACGGAACGACGGGTGTCGGAGCGCCCTCGGCTTCCAGCTCGCGCGCTTCGGATTCCAGCATGACGGGCATGCCGTCCTTGACGGGAAAAGCCAGGCGATCGGCCTTTCAGACCAGCTCCTGGCTGGAGCGATCAATGTCAAGTGGCCCCTTGCAGATCGGGCACACCAGGATTTCAAGCAGTCGGGTATCCATATCAGCACTCGGTGTGGCAGGTTGATGACAAATAGTCGGGTGATCAGGCCAGTGTAATCGGGAATCCCTTAATGCGCCCTGGGGTGGATGCCCTTGCGGGCAAGCAGCCGGCACAGCCAGTCGGGTCTGGAGAAGTGCGCTGCGACTTCAACAACCCATATCCGCTGGTCGTGTATGTGGTGACACTTGACGGCATCCTTGGCCGTGACAAGGATGTTGTCGGCATCGATATCTCCAAGGAGTGCGGGCGTGATGGTTCCGTGATCCGGCAGGGCCAGGGTGGTGGAAAGCGTCAGGCCGTACGCCTGCAGCATGCGGAAAAACCGCTCGGGATGACCAATGCCGGCGACGGCAGCCATGTTGCCGGACTGCTGGTGGCGGGCCACCCAGGTCTCCCAGGGTACGGTCCGGCCGCTGGCCAGAGCGCGCGCCTCAATGGGCTGCAGCTGCATGGCCAGGGTAGCCGGGTCCGGATTTTCAATGGCGGCCTTGGAACCGGTATCCTGCCGGCAGATAATGAGGTCTGCCGTCTGCAGCCGGGAAGCAGGCTCACGAAGCGGACCGGCGGGCAGCAGCCGTCCATTACCGATGCCGCGCTCATCCTGGACAATGATTTCCACGTCGCGCTCCAGTGCCACATGTTGCAGGCCATCGTCAGACACAACAATGCTGATCTCGGGATGGGCATCAAGCAGCGCCTGCACGGCCCAGGCGCGTCTGGGATGAACGGCAATCGGGGCCCGTGTGGCCTGGGCAATCAGTGCCGGCTCGTCGCCAATCCAGGCGGCTGAAGCATCGCCGTGCGCGATTCGTGGCGAGCCCTTGATGGTGACACCGTAGCCGCGGCTGACGATGCCTGGTTGCCACCCCATCTGGCGCAGGGCCTGCACGGCAGCCATGACCACCGGGGTCTTGCCTGTGCCGCCCACATAAATATTGCCGACCACAATGACGGGCACGGGACTGCGATAGCGTGGTGCAGGACGATGCCTGAACTGCCATTTGCGTACGGCGATGATCCCGCCATAAAACCACGACAAGGGCAGCAGCAAAGTACTGACAAGGCCTTTGCCCCGCCACATGCGGGCGACGTAACGGACAAATGCGTCAGGGTGCCTCAAGGAGAATGCGCCTCAGTTGCGAAGCGGATATTGGGTATGCCCGCCAGGCTGGCCGCTTCCATGATCTGGATGATGACCTGATGGGCGACTTGGGCATCGGCATTGACCAGGAGGGCGGCATCGGGCGCTTCGGCGTGCGCCTCTTGCAATGTCCGGGCAATGGCATCCACGGATGCACTGGCAAGAGACTGGCCATTGAGCAAGAGTGCGCCATGGCGGTCAACGTCAAGCGTCAGGCTGGCAGGCTGGACGGCATCCAGATTGGCCTGAGGCAGGCTGACTTCAAGCTCATGCAGGCGGGAAAACGTGGTGGTCGCAGCCAGAAAGATGAGGATGACCAGCAGCACGTCGATAAGCGGGACCAGGTTGATGTCTGGCTGTTCGTCGGTGGTGTCGCGGCGGAAGTTCATGGCGGTGTCTGGCGGGCGACGAGCCGGTCAAGCGCGCCCGCCTCGCGCTCCAGGTGATGCAGGTAGTAGTCTACCCGCAAGCGAAAGAAGCGATGAAAGGCCAGGGCAGGGATGGCAATGATGATGCCGAATGCTGTGTTGTACAGCGCCATGGATATGCCCTGTGCCAGTTTGGCCGGGTCGCCGCCTGCCATGGTGTAGGTACCAAAAATGTCGATCATGCCGATCACGGTGCCAAACAGCCCCAGCAGGGGGGATATCACGGCGATGGTAGCCAGTGCCGGCAGATAGCGGTTGAGCCGGAAGGCGACATCCCGGCCGACGTCTTCAATGGCGGCCCGCCGGAAGTAGTCGGTTTCATGGCGGTTGGCCAGGACTTCTGCAAGCACGCGCCCGAGTGGTCCGCGCCGTGCCATGCGGATCAGTGCTTCGGGCGTGTCCTTGTTCTGGCGATAGAGATCCAGTGCCTGCCCGGGCAGGCGGGAAGGCAGCACATAGCCGCGCCGAAGTGACAGCAAACGCTCGATGATCAGCGCGAGACAGGCTACAGAAGTGGCAACCAGCAGCCAGACCGGCCAGCCGGCCGCTTGCAGAATATGATGCAAAATCGTGCTCCTTCGGGCGCCACATGGCTGCCTCGAGTTCCTGTTATTTGTTTCTTATTTTAGCGATTGATCAGTGATCCGTAACCTGACCAGGGAAAAGTATCCACAATTTCTGTGGATAATTATGTGTATAAACCGGGTTGCCCCCTTGTTTTCTGTTGGCTTGCGGTTCAATGCACGATTATTGACCATAACTGGGGATTTGTTCAGTTTATGAAAAATCAATGACTTACGAGTGTTTTTGGAAGTCGGATCTCATGAGGGCAGGAAATAGCCTTGATATGCCGATGATTTGACAAAACGGATTTTTCTGTGGACAGTATTTATCATGAATCTGCCCGACTCATGGTGACAGCAAGGCGCTGAACGGGTGCAAAGTCGTGTTGTAGTTGCCGATACGCCACGGCGGTTGTTATGGTTATGTTACGGAAAAAAATCAGAAATGCGTTAGACTTGAAGATTGGAGAGACGCTCAGTGACGGACTGTTCTGTAGTCCATGCACGACCACGTCACATCAGTTGACGTGTTAACCAGTTTTAAAAGGAAACATCATGGCTTTTACGCTTCCCCCGCTACCCTACGCACTTGACGCGCTGGCTCCTCATATTTCCAAGGAAACCCTGGAGTTCCACCACGGCAAGCACCATGCAGCGTACGTCAACAACCTGAACAACCTGATCGAAGGTACCGAGCATGCGTCTTCTTCCCTGGAAGACATCATCCGGAATTCCTCAGGCGGGGTATTCAACAACGCTGCACAAGTCTGGAACCACACCTTCTACTGGAACAGCATGTCGCCCAATGGTGGCGGCACCCCCAGCGGAAAAGTCGCGGAAGCCATCAACAGCAAATGGGGCAGCTTCGATGCCTTCAAGGAAGCCTTCAACAAGGCGGCTGCCGGCAACTTTGGTTCTGGCTGGACCTGGCTGGTGAAAAAAGCGGATGGCAGTGTGGACATTGTCAACACTGACGACGCCGACACGCCACTGACCACCGGCGATACTCCCCTGCTTACCTGCGACGTCTGGGAACACGCCTATTACATCGACTACCGCAACGCGCGGCCGAAGTATCTGGAAAACTTCTGGAATCTTGTCAATTGGGATTTCGCCAACGAAAATCTCGGCTGATCAGCTCCAGCTTGCTTCGCACAACGGCTGTCTTCAGCTGTTGACGGCTCCGAGCCCATGGTTCGGGGCCTTTTTTGCGTTCCTGACATGCGCGCAAGGCGTACCACTGGGCTGACACTGACAGCGGCTCAGGGTGAGGCCAGGTTGCGGATGTAATCGCCGGATCCGATGCCGTGCTGTGCAAACCAGCCCTGTTCCATTTCAAGGGCGTAACGCACGGGCTCAAGCGCACAATGGCTGTCGGTTGTGTTGGGTGCCATGTCTGCCAAGTTGATAATGGCCCCATCGTGGGCAATGAAGGCGATGGAGAGCGGCAATGGCGTGTTGCGCATCCAGAAGCAATAAGTGTCATCGTGGTCGAACACAAACAGCATGCCGTGATTATCGGGCAGTTGCTGGCGGTGCATCAGCCCGTAGCGGCGGCTCTCTGCCGTGGCGGCGACTTCGGCCGACAGGGTGTGCGAACCGATGTTCAGCTTGACAACAGGCAGGCGTTGCGCCTGGCTCCAGACAGCGGGTGCACAGAGGGATAGACACAGGGCTACAAAAGTGGTGAGGACGCTTCTTGCCACGCTGGGGATCTGGCTGGGAATTGAGCCCGGCAGAGCAGCAGCCCTGCCTGGACGGGCCGCACAAGTACACCCGAAACCGAGTATTGTACCTGGGCGTGCCCATGCCTTGGCGCTGGGTGTCAGGCCGCGGCAGTAATATTCAAGGCTTGTTTTCCTTTAGGCCCTTGAGCGATTTCAAATTGGACTTTTTGCCCTTCCTTGAGGGTTTTGAAGCCCGGCATTTGAATGGACGAAAAATGGGCGAAGAGATCTTCGCCGCCATCGTCGGGAGTAATAAAGCCAAATCCTTTGGCGTCGTTGAACCATTTGACAGTACCCATTAGTTTTGGGGTGTCGTCCTCCAGTGGGGATGCGTACGCGTCAGACATGCGGACTGCCTCTCGTTTATAGTGTAAAAGTTGATACCGGACTTCAAGGGTTACTTTCAGCCTGTTTATTCTGTCTGTTGACTCGGTCATTGACAGAATATGATCATCATCGACGGTTTGCCCGGATTCCGTCAACTATGGAAATCACTAGTATTGAGTATGGTTACGCAAGCTGACCCCGATGTGGGGATTGTTACCGAGGACACAACCAAACCATTGGCACCCCCACCCATGTATCAGGTGGTATTACTGAATGATGATTTTACCCCCATGGATTTTGTGGTCATGATATTGCAGGAGATATTCGGCAAAACGCTTGAAGAGGCGTCACATATCATGCTGAAGGTCCATCACGAAGGCCGTGGCATCTGCGGTATCTATACAAAGGATATTGCCGCAACGCGCGTGGACAGGGTGCGTCAGATAGCGCAGGCCCACGGACATCCCTTGCAGTGCATCATGGAGCCGGTATAGGGTTTTTGACATTGCAGTGCCCTTGCTCTTGTCAGGACAGGTATAGTAAAGGTTGAACAGATAGGTTAAGAGAGCAAGGGTCGTATGAGTGGCATGCGTTGTCAGTCGGCTCCGGCCCGTAGGAGGAAACGTGATTTCCGAAGAACTTGAAGTGACGCTGCACACTGCTTTTGTTGAAGCCCGCGCAGCCAGACACGAATTCATTACGGTCGAACACCTGCTTTTGGGGCTGCTTGACAACCAGGCGGCCATAGAGGTGTTGCGTGCCTGTGCAGCCAATATTCCCGAATTGCGCCAGAATCTTCGCAAGGCCATCCAGGACAACACCCCCGTACTGCCGGGCAATAACGAGGTCGATACCCAGCCCACACTGGGGTTCCAGCGTGTCATCCAACGCGCCATCATGCATGTGTCATCCAGCGGTGCTGATAAAAACCTCGTCACGGGTGCCAATGTGCTGGTGGCCATTTATGGCGAAAAGGACTCGCATGCTGTGTATTTTTTGCAACAGCAGGGGATTACACGCCTGGATATCGTGAATTTCATTGCTCATGGCATTACGCGTACATCACCCGATCCGACACCACCGCAGCCCCGCGCCCAGGCTTCGTCGGACAAGAGTCCGTCAGCCGGGCGAGGCAAGTCCGAATCTTCTCGCTCGCCGTTGGATCAGTACGCCACGGATCTCAACGAAGAAGCCCACCAGGGTCGCATTGATCCCCTTATCGGACGCGATCACGAGGTCGAGCGCGTCATTCAGGTTCTGTGTCGACGACGCAAGAACAATCCCTTGCTGGTTGGCGAGGCGGGCGTGGGCAAAACGGCCATTGCCGAGGGTCTGGCCTGGCGTATCGAGCAAGGCAAGATCCCTGAAGTTCTGGAAAATGCCAAGGTTTACGCGCTTGACATGGGTGCACTGCTGGCCGGTACCAAATACCGGGGCGACTTTGAACAACGCCTCAAGGGCGTGCTCAAAGCGCTGGAAGGTAACCGCCACGCCATTCTCTTCATTGACGAAATCCATACGCTTATCGGCGCAGGCTCTGCCTCTGGGGGTACGCTGGATGCATCCAACCTGCTCAAGCCCGCGCTGTCATCGGGCAAGCTCAAGTGTCTGGGTGCCACCACTTACAACGAATACCGCGGCATTTTCGAGAAAGACCATGCGCTATCGCGACGTTTCCAGAAAATCGACGTGATCGAGCCAACTGTCCAGCAAACCGTGCAGATTTTGCGCGGGCTCAAACCTCACTTTGAAGCCCATCATGGTATCCGCTATTCGGCAACAGCCATCACGACAGCCGCCGAGCTGGCAGCACGCTATATCAATGATCGCTTCCTGCCCGACAAGGCCATCGACGTGCTGGACGAGGCCGGGGCGGCGCAGCGTCTGCTGCCTCCCTCACGGCAAAAGAAGCTCATTGGCAAAGGCGATATCGAAGCAACCGTTGCCAAGATTGCACGGGTGCCCCAGCAAAATATTTCTCGGGACGACCGCAGTCGTCTGGCCAGGCTGGAGCGTGATCTCAAAACAGTGGTGTTTGGTCAGGAAAAGGCCATCGATGCCCTGGCTGACGCCATCAAGATGGCCCGCTCAGGTCTGGGACGACCCGAAAGGCCCATTGGCTCCTTCCTGTTTTCCGGCCCGACGGGCGTTGGCAAGACGGAAGTGGCCCGTCAGCTTGCCTACATGTTGGGTGTCGAGCTCCTGCGCTTTGACATGTCCGAGTACATGGAGCGCCATACCGTCTCCCGCCTGATCGGCGCGCCACCGGGCTATGTGGGCTTTGACCAGGGCGGGCTGCTTACCGAGGCGGTCACCAAGCAGCCCCACAGTGTGCTGCTGCTGGATGAAATCGAAAAAGCTCACCCGGACGTTTTCAATATTCTCCTGCAAGTCATGGATCACGGCACACTCACCGACAACAATGGTCGCAAGGCTGATTTCCGCAATGTCATTCTGATCATGACCACCAACGCCGGGGCAGAGGCCCTGAACAAGCCGAGCATCGGTTTTGCCCAGTCCTCCACGCGTGGCGATGAAATGTCCGACATCAAGCGGCTGTTCACCCCCGAATTCCGCAACCGGCTGGACGCCATCATCAGTTTCGACAGTCTTTCGCGCGAGGTCATCATGCGGGTGGTCGACAAGTTCCTGCTCGAACTCGAGCATCAGCTCCAGGAGAAAAAAGTGGATGTCACATTTACTGCGCAGCTGCGTGACTACCTTGCCGACAAGGGCTTTGATCCGAAAATGGGCGCCCGGCCCATGCATCGGCTCATCCAGGACACCATCCGGCGTGCGCTGGCCGACGAACTGCTCTTTGGCCGGCTGGTCAACGGGGGTGATGTCGAGGTCGGCCTCAATGACAAGGACGAGGTCGTGCTGGTGTTTGATGACAACGGGCCGACCAATACTTCTACCCAGGCCTCGCCGGCACCCGAGCCCGAGCTCGTTGACTAAGCCTTCCGCAGTTTCCCGGTTTCACCCCGGTGCAACCTGTCTGCTTCAGGCAGGTTGCACTCATTGACGGTTTTTTCTCAAATGGGGTTAACCCTAGTGGAGCGCATGGTATAACCGGTATAGTATTTCAAGTGCAAACAAGAAGTTGGGTTATACGTCATGGCAACAAGCACACTCGGGGTCAAGGTCGATGAATCAGTCCGTCAGCGCCTGCGCAGCGCAGCGGCGCAGTTGGGGTGCACGGCACACTGGCTGCACAAGCAGGCGCTCATGGCGTATCTGGAGGCCATAGAAAAAGGTCAGCTGCCTGCCGATATCCGCTTTCACGCAGAGGATAACGAAGAAACAAATGGGGCAGATGCCAGCGAGCGGACGGGCGT
>Ga0079226_10001300_pt1 | contig 19108 bp, 20 predicted proteins | sample Poulit2014_FD_76345 | JGI IMG/M metagenome (GOLD analysis project Ga0079226, IMG submission 76345) | Agricultural soil microbial communities from Georgia to study Nitrogen management - Poultry litter 2014 | ecosystem: Environmental > Terrestrial > Soil > Agricultural land | place: USA: Georgia... | reverse complement strand
ATTGGGTATACCGTTGGTGTTTGCGTTTTCAATTTCATCTCTCACTTCTCCTTTTTCTAATTTATTTATCATTATACATCAATAGACACTTGTTTTTCCTCCCCGGGTGAGTGAAAAATACAAGTGTCTTCGATTTTAAACGAATGATTTTAATTTATATCGTTGAATTTTTCCTGATGTTGTTTTTGGTAAATCGTCAACAAAAACAATTTCACGCGGATATTTGTATTTTGCTAAATATTTTTTACATAATTAATTAATTCCTTTTCTTTATCTGCTGTAACACTTTCTTTTAAGACAACATAAGCCTGTGGTCTGACTAGATTATCCTAATTTTTAGTACGACTAGAGCAACTTACAAGACTTCTTTATGCCCAATAAGAACACTTTCTTTTTCTACAGGAGAAACAAGTATCCCACCTACATTCAGCATATCATCAGATCGTCCACAGTACTTTCGCCCTGCTATTATTTATATAATATACTCAAACCCCCTAATATTCAATAAATTATCCAGAGGAATAGGCACTGCTCCAAATTTGATAGATCAAAAAAATGAACTAGGATATTCAGATGTGTCATGTATTAGTATTACAATCCTATTTTCACATTCTACATCAATGGTGGCTAAAGCAGCAGCAGATTGATTCACTCTTCTTTTTAAATCAGCATAAGTTATTTTTTCGTCCTCATAATAAATCGCAGTTTTATTTCCATACCCTTTTATAATATTTTCATAATGAATCTTGTTGCAGCATTATACGATGATTTCATCCCCTCTGCGATAGAAGTATTATCAACCATATTTCTTTCTCCAATACTGGATTATCTATACTACTATTCTATTTAGGAAGCCTAGAACTTCTTCTATAAAAAGCCTTAGAACGCCAATGCCTTAATCCTTGTTCCCTTCCTCTCTCCAACGCACATATTCAAAAACAGTCTTACAATCATTGCAATAGTATTGATTAACAAGCTGTGCTGTTCCAAATGCTGAAATTTTCTCGACATTTTCTGATGAACAAAATGAACATTTAACTTTATTCATTTCCTTTTGCATCGGTAACACCCTCTCTTTTGGAAACGTTATCAAATTTCTTTTTAATAAAAACTGAACCAGTTCCCTGTTGAAAATAAGGCCTTTTTAGTTATGAATTTCTTCTTTTCCATTTTATAATATTTCCCAAATCGCGGCGATACCCTGACCTCCGCCAATACACAATGCAGACGCTCCATACTTCTTATCTGTTCTTTTTAGTTCATAAAGAAGAGAAAGACTAATTCTTGCTCCACTTGCACCAAGCGGGTGTCCTAATGCAACTGCTCCACCGTTAATATTACCGATCTCTATATCAAAACCCAGTTCCTTTTGACAAGCAAGATATTGCGCTGCAAAAGCTTCATTGATTTCGATTAAGTCTAAATCCTCTATTTTCATATCCGCTCGTTTTAAAGCTTTGCGTATAGCGGGAACAGGGCCAATTCCCATATACTTAGGGTTAACCCCTACTATTCCCCAAGAGACTAGTCTTGCTAGTGGGGTTAGCTGATGCTGTCTTGCATATTCATGAGATGTAAGAACTAGAGAAGCTGCACCATCATTCATTCCACTGGCATTTCCTGGGGTTACTACCCCACCCTTTTGAAAACGCGCCGAAAGTTTACTCAATTTGTCTTCTGAAGTTTCACGGGGATGCTCATCTTGGTCAACCGTTATATCGCCTTTTCTTCCTTTTATTATATAAGGAACGATCTCTTCAGCAAAATATCCTTTTTCCATAGCTCGTAATGCTTTTTGATGACTGCTGGCAGCAAAGTGGTCAATCTCTTCACGCGAAATACGGTATTTATTTGCCAAATTTTCAGCTGTAATTGCCATCGCGCATTCTCCATACGAATCATACAGTGCTTCCCATAAATAGTCTTCCATAGGCGCTTTTCCAAGCTTTATCCCCCAACGGGCACCGCGAATAACGTGTGGAACTTGACTCATATTTTCCGTTCCACCGGCTATTGCTACATTTGCTTCTCCTAATTGAATGGACTGGGCAGCATTTACAAGTGACTGAAGTCCTGATCCACATAGACGATTGACGGTTAGACCTGGAACATGCTTAGGGATACCAGACTTCAGCCCAATATGCCGTGCTATATAAATAGCATCTGAACTGGATTGGATTACATTTCCAAAAATAACCTCATCAACTTCTTGGGGTTGAATAAACGCTTTCTTCATTGCTTCTTTCGTTGTTGCGACACCTAAATCGATAGCGGATACATTTTTAAAAGATCCGCCAAACTCGGTAAATGCTGTTCTGGCTCCATCAATTACAACTACATCTTGATTCTCCACCTTTTTCATCCCTCCGTAAAAATGGTGCAATATTACTTACCAAGAAAAACTTTCATGTATTGACCTATCATAATATTTAATTGAAAATTCCGTCTTTTTAAATTGCTATCTATCGCTCTGTATAGCAAACAGTTGTCAAGTATGACTTATCATGATTTGTATCCCATCCAATTACTAATAAAATGGGTTCTAGTAGTATATAAAACTGGTCCTGAATCCACATTCTTTACGATTTGCTTTTCAACCAGATATTCTAAGTGCGCCAATGTCTCAGATATAGCGAATCTCCACTGATGAGGGTTTAATTCTCTATCTTTAAAAAGTTCACTTGTAATCTCAAATCCTGATTTATTCGTAGCAAGTAATGAAATTTTTTCAAGGCGATCCTTATGATGATGGATTAACGTAGCAAGGCGTTGAGGCACGTGATAAATAATCTCACCATGCCCAGGCCATGCTTCTTTTATAGGTAGTTGCTCCAATTTTTTTAAAGAGTTCAGATAATCATATAATGGATACTTGCTTCCACCAGGCCAAAGGCTGATATTAGGAGTAATTTTATCTAAAATCATATCACCAGCTAAGAGAATCTTTTCCTTTTTTTCATAAAAACAAAGGTGTCCTTCACTGTGACCAGGAGTTTCAATCACTTCCCAAGTTCTATTATCCAAAATAATATTGTCTTGATTTAGAGCATTTACTTTAGGAAGCGGTTGAACATGCCTTTTTACCTTTTGTAAATTTATATGGATTTCTTCACGTAATCGACTTGGTACACCATGGTCTGTGAGTAGCTTTTCGACCTGTCTTTTTTGGTCCTCACCCTCTCCGAATGCGAGTTGCATCATTTTTAGATCCACTTCGCTCATCCATACGTTTGCACCTGTTTTTGCCTGCATCCATCCAGCAAGGCCAGAATGATCCGGATGAAAATGAGTCAAAACAATCGTATGAATATCACCAGGTGCCAGCCTTAATTTATTAAATATTTCTTCCCACGCTTGAGTAGCTTTTGAATAATGGAAACCTGTGTCAACCATTGTATAGCCGGAATCATTTTTCATCAGATAACAATAAACATACTTCATCGGGAAAGGGACGGGAATGCCAACTCTAACGTTTCCATTTTCCAAACGTTCAAGCCTCATCTTCATCACCCCCTATGTGTGAATTTTCCGTAACGACTCTATTTTGTGTGAAGAAAGTGTTCTTCCGCAAATGGATTTGTTGCTTTATTACGATTATGTGCAGCAGTACTGTCTTCTGGACTTTGAAAAATAGATTCAAAATAACGTACTGCAGGCAGAGCCAGAAGTTGATGTATTTCCCAGAATAATTCATGAGCTCTCGTTCCTTCCCAGAAATCAGGTAAAAGTTCCATAGGAAAAACGGGATCTTCAAATAGGAACTTTCTGTATTCATGTACAAGCGAAGTCCTTTCCACAAAACATTGCTCATCTGTTAATGTATCGTTGAACGCTTTATTTCTTAATTCCTCTAACTTTTGAGAATACTCATTTATAAAAAGCTCATATCGTTTGGAAATATTTTCAAGATCCCACACCCTATTTATAATTTGTTCTGGAGGATGGGATACTAAATCAGATGAACTAAAAAAGGTCGCGTTATTCTCTAATTCATGATTCTTAATTAAATCCATTACTTGTTCCTCAAGTGGATTAGGGCTGATCCAAGTACTATTTGTTATCATACCGAAACCCATCCAACTTAACTCTTTCCTAATTTCGTTTCTTAAATCTCTTTTTTCTTCAGGGAAGGAGTATGTTAGTATTCGCCAATTTCCATCCCAAGCAAAATTATAGGATGAATATACTCTTCGAACACCATCATCGATATTTTTTTTCCAATCATTTGTGACTGAATAATAGCTTTTATTTTTAATTTTCCTTTTATTTAAGAAGTCTTTTTGTTCCATTCGGAAGATAGCACCACGAACAGAAGATTCGGATATTCCAAATCGATCCATTAATTGTATTAAATTTCCAACCCATATTTCTCCACCATAATGTTGGATATATTCTCCATATAAAGTAAACATTAGTGCCCTTGGTTTCACTTTTTTCACCGTCCGTCTTAAAATTGTGATTTTATTTTATCACATCACCCCTATTACATCTAATTTTAAATTTTTTCAGGCATGAAGGATTGGTTTCTTTCCTTCGTCTGTCGTATGTTTAACTTCTTTAAGTATTTTTATAATATCTTCCGGAATAGGCTCAGCTTTAATTTTGTCGTCATTTTGCTTAACCCATCCTCTAATTTCATAACCGTGTCCCATTCTTGTCTCATCCCGGACAATTTCGTGTTTTAATTTAATTGTTTTTCGTTTGATTTCTTCCACAGAAGTATGAATGATAATGATATCTTCATATAACAATGGATTTTCAAACGTGCAGCGTGCATCTAAAAGAGGGACAATTATATTAAGTTCTTTTTCCAAATAAGAGGGAGATAATCCACAGTCCCTGAAAAACTGATGACCCGCAATATCAAACCATTTAAAAAAGTTAGGATAGTACACAATACCTGCTTTATCTGTATCTCCCCAATTCACTCGTAAATGAATGCTATTTTTTCGCATCTTATCACTCCAAAATTAATTTTGCCCCGTCCAAAAGCCCTCCGGGTCAATAGAACGTATAACTTCTAACTCCTCTCTTATAGGAGGAGGGGTTTCGCTTAATTGTTTTGAATGCTTTAGATTCCAACCTGTATTTTCATGGATAGTTTCTATCTCTATTCCCGGGTGAATGGAATGGAGTTCCAATTCTTTACTCTCTTCATTTGGTTTCATGGTTCCTAGTGTTGTGATTAATGTTCCAACACCACTTCGAGGCAAACCAATTTCATTCCTCCAATTTCCGCCATTTCCATAATCTGGTGACGTAACATAATCTACTTTCTCTCTCAATCTTCTTTTTTCGTGATTCATAATAACAAGGAGTTTCTTTGATAACGCCGCAATATCAGCAGCACCTCCACTTCCCGGGAGCTTTACTTTAGGTTGATCAGTACTTCCAATATAGGATGTATTTACGTTCCCAAACTTATCAATTTCTGCCCCGCCTATAAAACCTGAGTCGACGTTGCCTTGTTGCATCAAATACATTAAATGATTCGTCGATGTACACCACTGTGAGCCTGTTATATTAGGGGTATCTCCCATGGTTAATAGCAAATCTTCCACAGGAAAATCCCTTACTACACCACATTCATAAAATCCGACAGCATGAGGTGCATGCGTTTTTTTGGCTACAGCAAAAGCTAACATAGGAAGCCGCATTCCAACATAAACTACTTCATGATCAGCTATTTCTCTTGCAGCAGCTACCACCATTAATTCACCTGTTGTAAAATCCAAAAGGTAACACTCCTTCCCTATTTATTTGTAAGCATAGTTTACCGGAGCAGCTAACTTTTCTTCTTTTATTATGATTTGTTCAAATCGTTTTTTTCCAAGCTGTTTTCTATATTCTTCATGGGAAGATACGGATAGCACCCATTTATCCAACCACTTCTTGAAGCCTTCCTCTGTTTTTGTTTCGCGATGATATTGGTGAAAGAAATCATGATCTCGCTGATAATACCCTTGCATCGGTGATGGATGACTAAACCCTGGGCAATGAACAACGGCCGTTACCTTAAAACCAGGTAAGAGCACTCTGTTTGGATCACTTTCAATCACTTCTTTTTCTACCATATTTTCTGTTAACAAAATAATTTTTTTACTTGCCATAGCCGCTTCTTGTGTGACTCCTGTATTGCCCCACATATGGGCATTCCCATTTATATCAGATCTTTGCACACCAAGTATAGCAACGTCTGGGGTTAAAGCAGGTACATATACAAGCGTCTCACCTTTATAATTATTTACCTCTAAATGTGGATTACTTTGCAGTATGTCAGAGCCGAGTAAAGATTTTGTTGGTAAAAAAGGAACTCCCATGGCTCCTGCAAGCAAAGAGAGACCAATGGTAAAATTACTGTGATCCTCTATTTCAATTGGGTGGGGGTTATTCTTTTCCGCAGCACGCCGGTAATTATGTCCTAGTCCGCCACTAACATTACCAGTCCAAGCAGCAATTACCTTTTTTATATTTCCCGCTCCTATCATCATATCAATTAAAATATCTGATATAGGAGCTACGACACTAAGATCCTTTTTCTTTTGTCTAATTAATTCATGTGCTGCAGCAAAAGGGATGATAGGTTCCAGACAAGATCCCATGACTAATGTATCTCCGTTTTGAACAACTTTATTTATCGCTTCATGCAAAGACATTTTTTTATTCATTTGCATCACATCCTTTTAAATCTATCATTCTTTTATATTTAAAGAATAGCGGTATCGGAGATCCGATACCGCTACTTTCTTATGTCCGATCAAATATAGGTAATTTTATTGTCCGCTCCATTCTGGAGAACGCTTATCAAGAAATGCTTGCAATCCTTCTTGTGCATCATCTGAACGGAAAAGCAAGTTTTGCAGCTCTCCTTCGTAACGGATTGCCACGTTTAATGGCATCTCTTTTCCATTCATAATAGAAAGTTTAATATTACCTGCAGCATATGTTGCACTATTAACAATTTTCTTCGCATACTCTAGTGTTTTTTCGCGCGTTTCCTCTTGTGGGAATACACGATCAATTAAATTAATGTCATATGCTTTTTGTGCATCAACAGTTTCACCTGTTATATTCATGTCAAGCGCTTTAGAGTGACCGATTTGACGCGCCAGACGCTGTGTTCCGCCTGTTCCTGCCAAAACACCAAGTGAAACTTCCGGTAGACCGATCTTGCCAGAGTCATCCCCCATAAAACGCAGGTCACAGGCAAGAGCCATTTCGAGACCGCCACCAACTGTGTGCCCTTCTAAACAAGCAATCCAAATTTGTGGTGAACGAGCAATTTTATCTAAAGTCTCATTACAGTATAAGCAAAACTGTGTCTTGAACTTCGGATCTGAATTTTTTAGAAATTGAACATTAGCTCCTACGGAAAAGAATTTTGGCTGATCACTCATAAGTACAGCTACCTTAATACTGTCATCAAAACGAATATCATCAATTGCCGCATTTAATTCTTTATAATAATCCAAATCATAAGCATTTGTCTTATTAACATGCATGTGCACCTCTGCAATCCCATCTGCTTTTTTTACTGTTAACATCTTATTTTCTGTTGCTGTTGTCATAATTAATTTCCTCCTTTGATTATTAAAAACATTTATCTATGTTTAAACCCTTCATCCATATAGAAGGATTTCAAACCAACTTTACTATACTGGTACTTCACCTAAAGAAATGTTATCCATTTCCTTTTTAAATATTGCAATAGGGTCGGTGATTCCATCGAAAATATCAAGTTTTTCCAATCTTTTATCTACTTTCATGCAAGTGATCCAACTCTCTGCCTCTTTTGATATTTCTGAAAAATCAGCGTAAAATTTACCTGGAATTTTCCCTTTATCATTTGCCAACTGGTTACACCAGCTACGAGCATAAATAATGTGCTCCATTTGCTCTCCAAACAGTTTCTTGACAGACGGCATTTTTTCGGCAACTGGTGAATCAGCTATTGCATGTAATACAACATCAGCTGTTACGTCAGTTGCATACAAAGATGTGATAAGGGATATCCAGTCATCTGTTTTGACGGCTTTGGAAAAAGCCTTACCTGTTTGCGCCTTAATATCCGGTTTTTTCCCCTTTTTAAATCCATTTTTCAAATCATAGACCCAATTATAAAGTAGTCTTGCATGGCCAAGCTCTGATTGCGCGATAGCAACTGCTGAAAGGGTGGCTTCCAGGTTAGGACCGCTAACTCCAACTTCAATCAGTTGATCCCCCATAACAAATTTATTATCTGCTATGGTTTCTAGCACCTCAATCACTCCTGATAAGTCCATGTTCTCCAATTAACTCACTCCTTTCTTTGAAAAAAGAGTATCTGGTTCTTTCACACTGATCATATTATCACGGCGAATAATTTGCATTTCCATCCAATCTTCCTCATCATATATTCGTTTTGCATATACAAAGGCAAGATCATCGTCAGATGCTTTAAAAGAACCAATTTGCATAAGATTAGCGCCTCTGCGAACACGGGTGAAAACATCATAATCCTTTAAATCCTTGTATCTTGTACTCACGCCCTCACTCCCCAGCGTTTCAATTCTTGTCTTCCCTTTTCAGTTAATTTATCTACTGTCCATGGAGGATCCCATACAACGTTTATTTCTACTATTTCAACATCCGTTTCTTCCAACAGTCGATTGCGTATATCATCTTCAATCCATTGCATGCAAGCGCATCCAGTTGAAGTGTATGTCATTTTTACATGAAGTGTCGAATTCTCTTTTTCAATCTCATAAATAAGTCCCATATCGACTACACTTATTGGAAACTCCGGATCCATCACTTCTTTCAAAGCATCCCAATACCTAGTAACAGAACCCTTTTCCAGTTGCTTAACCATTATCGATCGCCTCCATTTCTCATTTCTTCTAATCTTTTTGCCCCTTTTTGGATTCGTGTGACAAATTCCACGTTATTTGGACCACGTTTTTTAAATCGCTCTATAGCACTATCCCATGTATCTGGCTGATCATGTAACCACTTTCGATTTTCCACATCAAATTTACATGGAAAAGGAACGTCTACCACATACTTCTCTTGCTCCTCGTCATAATGAGCCGGTACTTTAACACCTATTGATTCGCAGAATGGAACTGCAGTTGACATAAATTTTTGACGAAGTTCATCATTGGATCTTCCTTTTAGTTTATAGTCAAGTTGAGCTGACCGGCTTTTCAGTGTATCTTCCACCCCAAAGAATTCAAGTGCCATCAAGAACATCCAGTCTACAGCTTCTTGTACCTGTTTCGCTGTTTCTTCTTTTTTCATTCCAACTTTCATGATCGTTTCACCATTTCTTAAATGAAACAGTTCCTCTTTATCGACTTTCACTAATGCCCTTTTCCACGGACCATAGGATGTATTTTCAAAGGCATCCCCAAGAAGTGTGTAACCCGCCCGGTCAAACAATCCATTAAATACTCCTAATTCGATCCAATTATTCAATTTAAAATCAAATGCATATGGGTTTTTCCATCTGTTTGGTTTTCTTTCGTACAATAATTCATTTTTGTCTTCTCCAAGATCTTCTAACAGACGATAAGCAATGTGAGCGTGACCAATTTCGTCCTGCATCACTGCTAATGCAGTAATTTTGTAGTTCAAAGTAGGAGCTTCTTTATAAACAGTTAAGAGAGGAGGAACACTTAAAAGCTCCGTATCACCTACAATAGTTAAGGTTTGTTTCAATGCTTTTTTATATGTCTCATCCATATCTTCTGGGCTCTCTACCATGAATCCTTTTTGAATTTTTTCCATTAAAACATTTGTATCGCTCAACTAATTCACCTCTCATTATATATATTTATTATGTTTTATTTTCTTTCGTTTATAATTCATATACTATATCACTTTCAATATTATGTCAATACTTTATTTTCAAATTATTTTGTTCGTTTAAAAAATATGTATTCAGTACAAAGCCTAAAAATATCGTTTCCTATATATAAATATGATTTATAATATTTTTTACAATTAAAAATATTAGTTTTATACCTAGATTAATACATGCTTTTAATTCGTTCGTTTAAATTTATAGCAGTAAATATTGACACATAAACAGTGATCATTTATATTATATATTAATAACGATAGTTATAAAAACGTATAGTAAAAGGAGTGAACTTATGGGTAATAATAAAGAAGTAACAGATATTATCATTATAGGAGGTGGCCCAACAGGCCTATTTGCAGCTTTTTATGGGGGAATGCGAAATGCCTCTGTTAAAATAATCGAAAGTCTTCCTCAATTGGGCGGGCAGCTTTCTGCTTTGTATCCTGAAAAATATATCTATGATGTTGCCGGTTTTCCAAATATTCGTGCACAAGAATTAGTTGATAACCTTGAAAAACAAGCGAAAACTTTTGATCCGATTGTTGTTTTAAATCAAGAAATAAAGACAGTAGAACGCTTGGAAGACGGTACATTTCAGCTTACATCCGACCGAGAAGTACATTATAGCAAAGCCATTATTATTACAGCAGGTAATGGTGCATTTCAGCCACGGCGCTTAAAAGTGGAAGAATGCGAACAATATGAAGGGGTAAATCTTCACTATCATGTTGAAAACATGGACCAATACAAAGATCAAAATGTCATGCTCTTAGGTGGCGGTGATTCTGCTGTTGACTGGGCGCTTATGTTAGAACCAATCGCAAGGAAAGTCACTTTAGTTCATCGCCGCGATAAATTTAGAGCACATGAACAAAGTGTAAAAGCATTAATGGATTCAAGTGTTGAAATCTTAACCCCTTTTGTGCCAAAGGATATTATCGGCATTAAAAAAGCAGAGAAAGTGATTTTAGGAGAAGTGAAAGGGGATAGGGAATTAGAGGTAGATGTGGATTACGTCTTATGCAACTATGGCTTCGTCTCGACTCTTGGTCCTATTAAAAATTGGGGCTTAGTAATAGAGAAAAATAGTATTATCGTCAATTCCAAAATGGAAACTAATATACCCGGAATTTATGCTGCGGGTGATATTAATACGTACCCAGGTAAAGTTAAATTGATTGCTACCGGATTCGGTGATGCACCGACAGCGATCAATAATGCGATGTCCTTTATCAATCCTGGAGAAAAAGTCCAGCCAAAACATAGTACTGCTATTTTTGCTTAATATTTATCTTATCATTTTTTAAGAATAATCAATTTCTAATTTGCACATCATTTTCTTTCTATTCCTATAATTTGAAATACCAATTAATGAAGGAGGAAATTTTACATGGCACTTGTAATTACTTCACCTTGTAAAGACGAAATGGCAGCGGAATGTGTTGAAGTTTGTCCTGTAGATTGTATTGAAGAAGGAGAAAATATGTTTTTCATTGATCCTGAGGTATGTATAAATTGCAATGCTTGTGAAACAGCTTGTCCAGTTGAAGCAATCTACGTGGACGATGAAGTCCCAGATGAGGAAAAAGAATACATTCGTTTGAATCGGGAATTTTTTGAAAATCAATAAAAAAGTGATACGAAAATGATGATCATTCATTTTCGTATCACTTTTTTCATTTTTCATGTTATTTGTTCCCTGGATTATAAAGACTGTAAAGTTTATACGCCATCATTAATTCAAATCTAGCCTCAGCATCTTCCAAATCAATTTGCAGAAGCTGAGATATTCGCCTAAGCCTATATTCTAATGTACTTCGATGAATAAACAGTTGTTCTGATGCGCTTTTTAAGTTACCATTGTTATTTAAAAAAACTTCTAGTGTTGCGAACAAATCAACCTTATTTTCATATTTTAATAAAGGTCCGAGGTGTCTATCGATAAATAATTGAGCACTTTGTCGATCGCTCGTATTATTTAATATAGTATATGAGCCAAGGTCATCATAGAACGCATAACCACCTTCCGGATAGCGGTTGGAAACAACATTGGCGGCCTGTCCTGCTTCTAGGTAACAGGTATAGTAATCATCTATTCCCTTCGTAACACCTCCTACCCCTAAATAAACTTTCGTTTGCGGGCTTTCTTTTTTCGCCTCCATATTAATCTGTTGGAATAACCTTTTCCAAAAATTCCGAGATTGTCCGGGATCAATTCCCTCATGAACAACAAGAATTAATTCATCCCCTTTTTTTGAAAAGATAAGCTTTGGATCAATAAATGTTAAAGTAGATTTAATATATTCCCAAACCCGTGTTTTATAATTCTCAAAGTCTACTAAATTAGGCTCCACACCGCTATCATATTTAATTGAAAGAGATAAGGTTGCAATTCGATGTGAGTCTTTTAAGTTCCAGTTAATCAAAGTAGCATATTGAATAACTTTTTCCTTATTTTCAAGAGTTTCTTCAAACAATTGATTGATAAAACCTTCCTTTACTTTTTCTTTTGCATCTAAAACTAATTTTTGCTTCACAAATTCAATAGCATAAACATTTAAAGCATAATCTAACGTTAACCGAAGCACACGATCCAATTTTTCTTTTGTAATCCAAACAAACAGATATCCCAAAACTTCACTACCGCCAACAACAGGCCATACAGAACACGGAACATAATTATTAGTATTCAGCCATAATTCCTTTGATTTTAATTGCTTGATCTGCTGCGTTTGATTCAAAAATTCCGTTTCAAAAAGGGAATAGAAGGATGTCTCTTTTTCTTTAAAATAATAGGAAATCGGATTTAAAAAACGATCACAAAGTAGTATAGAACTCTCTAACATAGAACTAATGGTTTTGGATATATCATACAAATCCTCACCTTCAACGGTTTGTTTTACAAGTTCCTGATGATGATTCATTATTTTTTCGAGTCGTTTTTTACTTTCTATTTCGAACTTATAAAGTCGTGCATTTTCAATTTGCATGGACACAAAAGCAGAAACAAATTTCAGATAATCTAAATCCTCTTCCGTAAATTCATGTTTTTCATTCCCACAAACATAAATGACACCGATTGTCTTTAAATTAACTACCAATGGAATAGTTAACTTATTTCCTCCCGCTTTTTCCACAAAAGGAAAGTAGTTATCCAACGTCTGGTTAGATTCAATAGCAATATTTCGAGCAGTGACAGCTATCCCATATGTTGGTGGGTGCAGGGTAAAGCAACTATTTATTTCATCAAATAAATAAATACTTGCTCCTTTTGCTTGTGTTCCCTTACCTGCTCGAAATACAGTTTTTTCAATAACTTGTTCTGTAGAGGATCCTGGGAAAATATTTTCCCTAAACCACTCAATACCTTTTATTTTACGTTTTTGTTTTTCTTTATCTTGGGCTAAATCCATCGCTACCGCAACATCATGTCCAAATTCAGCAAACGTTTTTTCAGCCTCAACAACTAAAGGAACATATTCCCGAAAACCAATGACACATAAACCAATGCTTTTGTTATTATTTTTTAGTGGTACAGTAAACCAAGTTGATAAATTTTCCCTTTGTATCGCGTTATGAAATTCACAATGTATATGATCTTGTTGATCATTCGGCCACCATAGAGCATCTTTTAAAAGATTAGGTGAACAATTCTCCAATTCGAGGCACAAATTGGTTTCAATCGTAAAACCCTCACCAATCCATGCTTTAGGAATTAATTTCTCATTTTCATTAAAAATAACAGCAACCAGATCACAGGTGAATTCCCTGTAAAATGATTCGAGTAAATAGTTTAATGTTTCTTGAAAGGTATCAAATTTAATCAATTGACGTGTCATTTTTCGCAGATGATTATTAATATTTCGCTTCAATTTTTCTTTTTTATCAATCATAACTCTTAACACCTCCTCTTGATGTTAAGCTGCTTTCTAAGCGATTGTTGTTTTTGAAAATATATCTAAACGCATATTTTCCCACAAACAGTATACATACACGTAGACTCCTGAGGGAATAAGGCATCGGTAAGACCCCGCAGTGCGTTAGTACGAGGAGGCTCACCTGCCGCCTCCGGAAAGCGAAGTGTATATGGGCTGCAGAGCAATTAGCAACAATCTTTGCGAAAACAGCCTTATGTCATTATTTAACATAAGAAATAATCAGTCTGCATATCACTCTAGACTGATTATTTTCCCAGACTAATTATTTTAGAATATCCTTTGCAATAACTACACGTTGAATTTGGTTTGTCCCTTCATAAATTTGCATGATCTTAGCATCTCTGAAAATCTTTTCAACTGGATAATCCCGAATAAATCCATATCCGCCAAATATCTGTACGGCGTCTGTAGCCGCTTTCATCGCTGTATCAGAAGCAAAACATTTTGCAAAGGAAGCATGCTGAATTGATGGTGCATTTTGCTCTAACAAGTATGCAGCTTTATGAACAAGTAAACGAGATGCTTCAGTATTCATTGCCATATCAGCAAGAATAAATTGAATGGATTGCAATTTAGCAATAGGTTTTCCAAACTGTTTTCGCTCCTTCGCATAGTTTAAGGCCGCTTCATAAGCCGCTTGTGCAATCCCTACTGATTGGGCTCCTACCATAGGTCTGGCGCTCATTAATGCTTTCAAAAAAATTTTAAATCCTTCGCCTTCTTCTCCAAGTCGATTAGCAGTAGGAACTTTAACCTGGTCAAATATGACAGAAGCTGTGTCAGATGTGCGTAATCCGAGTTTCTTTTCTTTTTCCCCTATTTTTATTCCATCCCACTTGCTTTCTACGATAAAGGCGCTGTACACTTTTTCTTTCTTCTCATTTGGTACTATTGCCAAAACTACCAAAAAGTCAGCGTAGCTCGCATTCGTAATAAAGCATTTTTCTCCACTTAATAAATAACCACCATCTATTTTTCTAGCAGTAGTTGTAAGGGCGCTTACATCACTACCAGCTTCAGGCTCAGTTAATGCAAAAGATGCAAATTCCCCCTCTTTCGTAAGCCGTGTTAAATAGTTTCTCTTTTGGTCTTCATTCCCGGCAATTAACAAAGGATAAGATGCCAAGGAGTTTGCTTCAAGACCTGTAGCCACCCCTGCACAGGCTTTCGCAATTTCCTCTACAATAAGTGTATGAGATATCCGATCTATTCCAGGACCTCCATATTGTTCAGGGATAGATAAATTACTTAAACCTACTTTACCTAGTTTTCTAATCATTTCTAATGGAAGTATTTCTTCTTCATCATATCTCTTTATAAATGGTGTGATTTCATTGGCACTGAAATCCTGCGCTAAAGACCTTATTGCTTTTTGTTCATCTGTTAATTGAAAGCCCATATTATTCCTCACCTCAATTTGATTTCTCGCGTATGCAATGAATTACCCTCTACTTCGATTGATAAAAATAAGGGCTTCCGATGATCGTGCAAAAAGAATACAGCCTTCTTTTGTATATGGTGCATGGATTGTTTCTTTTGTTGTAAAAAGATAATCCCCCTTATACAACTGATACGCACCCACGCGGCACTCACCTTCTATCACATAAACTTCTTCATCGGCAGGATGATCATGTAAAGGAAAAGAACTGTCAGGTTCCATTTTGATTAAAACGGTACTTCCTCCAGTATTAAATTTATATAATGTTTTCATAAAAATTCCTTCATATGGTAGAGCTTTCCATTTTTTATCGCTGGAAACATACCGATTCTTTCTTAGATCATTCTTTTGATTTAGCATTATATACCTACCTTCCTTTACTTCTTATAAAATTTATATCAAATCCAGACCATACATTATTACCTTAATTCTAATTTTAGATCTTCTTTTAATTGATCTTGCAATGCCATTTTTTTAATTTTTCCACTTGCTGTCATGGGAAATTCTTCAACAATCAGCAACCGATCAGGAACTTTATAATTGGCCACTCGTTTTTCAATAAAAGAACGGAGTTGTTTTGTATTGATTTTGCTGTCATCTTTCAATTTAATACATGCACAAGAAATCTCTCCTAATACTGTATCTGGAAGGCCGATGATTGCCATTTCCAGTACATCCGGATGTGTATAAAAAACCTCCTCCACTTCACGTGGATAAATATTATATCCACCGCGAATAATCATTTCTTTTTTACGTCCAACAATTTGTAAGTATTGATTCTCATCTAACACACCTAGATCCCCCGTATAAAACCATCTGTCCTCATCGAACGCTTCTTCAGTTTTAAGTGGCATGTTGTAATATCCCTTCATCACCCCAAAGCTCCTACAGGCAATTTCCCCAATCTCTCCGATTCCTACATCTTTCCGTTCGTTATTTACAATTTTCACTTCTGCCCCCGGAAGAGCTTTCCCTACGGTTTCAGCACGAACTGAATCTTCATCATTGAATTTTGTCATGGTTAACGTTGGTGACGTCTCACTCAAGCCATATGCGACCATGATTTCGCACCCCATATCTGACCGAATTCTTTTTACGATTTCAACAGGACATGGAGCTGCAGCAATAATTCCAGTACGTAGAGATGTTAAATCATAACTGCTGAACTCGGAATGGTTCAATTCAAGTATGAACATTGTCGGTACTCCATGTTTCACAGTTACACCCTCATCTTGCATTAACGTTAAAGCACCTTTAGGCTTGTATTTATCCATTAAAACCATTCGGGCACCTGTAGCTAACGTACTTAAAATGCTAGGCACCAGCCCAAATACATGAAAAACAGGGACAGCAACAAAAAAGACATCATCAGGTGTACACGTCATTTCTTCAGCAGTAATAACTGCAGTTCTTACAACATTCGAATGTGTTAACATCGCTCCTTTCGGAGGTCCCGTGGATCCTGATGTATACAATATAGAAAATACATCTTTTTCAGGAACAATTTCCGCAGGGGTAAATAATTGATTGCTCCCCTTGTTAATCAAATCTTCATAACGAATCGAACCCTCTATTTGATACCTGACTGTAACTATTTTTTCCAAACTTGCAATTTGGTTCTTTGCGTGCATAAACTGTTCATAATGATTAACTCCACTGAACTCTTTGGTACAAAAAGCAAATTTAGCCTCTGAATTATTAAGAATATATTCTACCTCTTCGGTCCTATATCTCGTATTAAATGGAACAAGAATCGCTCCCAAGTGAGCAATTGCCATATAAATAACAACAAATTCATTCCAATTAGGTAAGCAAACAGCCACTTTATCTCCTTTGTTAATACCTAGCTGCCTTAGTGAAGAAGCAAGCGCAATAGAATGATCCCAGAGTTCCTTGTAGGACATTCTGGAATACATATCATACAAAGCCTCGTGGTTAGGATCTTTATTGCAAACGGTTTCAATTAACTGTGAAACATTTAGATTACAGAGTTCTTTATACATAAAATCATTCCTTTTTTTAATGTTATAAAGTTCCCCAATGAATTGTCTATACCGTCCACTGTCCATTTCTATTTTCCTGTAAACTGCGGCTTTCTTTTTTCTGTAAATGCTTGCATTCCTTCTTTACGATCCTCACTAGCAAATGCGTTACCAAAACAGGCGGTCTCAAGCGTTAAAGCCGATTGGAGATCCATGCCTAAACCTTTGTTTACTGAAATTTTAAGCATTTCCATGGCAATGCGTGGCTTTTTTGCAAGTTTTTCTGCCCAATTGACAGCTTCAGTAAGAAGTTCTTCTAATTCTACCGATTTGCTAGATAGACCAACTTCCACCGCCTTAGATGCATCAATTTGCCCACCAAAAAACAGTATTTCTTTTGCTCTTGATTCACCAAGGAGGCGAGGTAAACGCTGCGTACCTCCGCCACCCGGAATAATACCCAAATTAATTTCAGGTAATCCGAATTTTGCATTTGTGGAACAAATACGAAAGTCACAAGCTAACGTTAATTCACAGCCACCTCCTAAAGCTAATCCATTCACTGCAGCAATAACTGGCTTACTGATAGATTCTACTTTTTCATATGCAGCTCCAGATATTTTAGACATTTCAAGCATCTCTGCTCCCGTTAAATGCATCATCTCATTAATATCTGCCCCGGCTGCAAAAGCTTTATCCCCTTTTCCAGTAATAATAATAGAATGAACCATAGAATTATTCTCTAATTCTTGAAAAAGTGAATAAAGTTCCTTGTATAATAGTGTGTTTAAAGGGTTAAACGGCGGCCGATTTAAATAAACCGTAGCAACGTAATTATCATTGATACTGTACTCTAACGTTTCCATCTGCACATCTCCTTTAATTGTTGTAATCATACCAGCCTGCCCCCGCTTTCTTTCCGGTTCTTCCCGCTTTCACAAGATTCTTAAGCGTAATTGGCGCTGCAAAACGGGGATCTTTAAATTCTTCATAAAAATAATCCATCACATGAAGTCCAATATCCACTCCTGCATAATCTTGTAACGTAAACGGTCCCATTGGATAATTCAATCCTAATGTGACTGCTTTATCGATATCTTCTGGACTTGCAACGCCTTCCTCTGCTAATCGAATTGCTTCGATGAACTGTGGGATCATAATCCGATTTACAATAAAACCAGGTGTATCTTTTTTTACTTCAATCGGTTCTTTATTTAAATCACGGGATAGTTTTTTTAGTTCTTTCACTGTTTCATCATTTGTTTTAACCCCCCGTACCACTTCCACTAGTTTCATAACTTGTGGCGGATTGAAAAAGTGCATGCCAGCAATCAATTCAGGACGATTAGTTGCTTCAGCAATAGCTGTAATGGACATAGAAGAAGTATTTGAGGCAAATATTGCTTCCGGTGCCAATATTGAATCTAGCTTGCTAAACACATCTCTTTTTGCATCTAAATTTTCAATGATTGCTTCGATAACTATATAACAGTCTTTCATATCTTCTAGGTTCGTTGTAAACGTGATACGTTCAGTTATTGCCTCTTTTTGAGATTGGTCCATTTTTCCCTTTTTGATGGATTTATCCATAAATTTTTCCATGCGTTCTAAAGAACGATCTAAAAAATTTGGTTCAATATCATGAAGAATGACATGAAACCCTGAAATTGCTGCTTGATGTGCAATGGATCCTCCCATCGCTCCAGAGCCAACTACACCAATTGTTTTCTGCATAATTTTTTCCTCCATTCAAAATAAAATCTACTCATCACTTAAATAATATAACTTTTCTGAAATATTTAACACCATATAAATAATGAATATTTATATCCAACTCCTTAAATTTAAGGAATGATAAAAAATTTTCTTAAAACAAAAATGATACGAGCCAACTACATCGTCGTAT
>Ga0079226_10001299_pt1 | contig 19112 bp, 23 predicted proteins | sample Poulit2014_FD_76345 | JGI IMG/M metagenome (GOLD analysis project Ga0079226, IMG submission 76345) | Agricultural soil microbial communities from Georgia to study Nitrogen management - Poultry litter 2014 | ecosystem: Environmental > Terrestrial > Soil > Agricultural land | place: USA: Georgia... | reverse complement strand
TTTTTTTACAAAAACAAAGAGAGGCACACTGAAATGTCACAAGAATATATTGATTTCATTGAGCACATTAAATCAAAATTAGGTATTGATTTAAATTTATATAAACAGGCACAAATGCAACGTCGGATTACTTCATTACGTAACAAGAATGGGTATACAAATTTTCCGGCATACTATAAGGCACTGGATAAAAGTAAACCTTTACTAAAAGAATTTATCGATCGAATAACAATCAACGTATCTGAATTTTTTCGAAACGTAAAAAGTTGGGAAACGTTAAAAAAGGATATTTTTCCATTTATAATAAAAGATAATAAAAAAATAAGTATTTGGAGTGCCGCATGCTCAACTGGAGAAGAAGCCTATAGCATTGCAATCATGATGAAGGAATATTTTCCACATATTGATTATGAAATTTTAGCTACAGATATCGATCAAAATGTACTTGATAAAGCTAAACAGGGAATTTATCAAGAGAAAGCTTTAAAAGAGGTTCCATTTATATTAAAGCGCAAATATTTCCATAAAAATAATGATCTCTTTTACATAAATCATACACTTAAACAAAACATTACATTTAAAAAACATAACTTATTAGCAGATCGTTATCCTCAAAATATTCAACTCATTCTTTGTCGAAATGTGTTAATTTACTTTACAGATGAAGCTAAAGAATCGATATATCATAAATTTAGCAGCGTATTAGCTCCAAGCGGGATTTTATTCATAGGAAGTACAGAACAAATTTTTAACCCACAAAAATATCATTTATCTTTATTAGAAACTTTTTTTTATCAAAAGAAATAATGCTCTTAAACTGGAGCATTTTTTGTTTTATTAAAATATAAAAATTTGCATAAATCTACAGAAACAATTATAATTAAAATTTATATTTTACTATAAATAAATATATTTTAAAATTGTACCAAAATTAAATAAAAATATGATATAGTAATACAAAATTAATTTAGATGGAGGATGTTTTATGCGCTATTTAACTGCAGGAGAATCACACGGAAAACAATTAACCACAATCATTGAAGGAATTCCAGCGCGCATGCCTTTAGTGCAAGAAGATATTAACAGCTCATTGTTGCGTAGACAAAAAGGCTATGGAAGAGGAAAAAGAATGCAAATTGAAAAAGATTTGGTGGATATAACAGGCGGTGTTCGTCACGGTTATACATTAGGTTCACCAATATCCCTTGTCGTGCATAATGATGATTTTAAACACTGGATTGATATTATGGGGGAAGACCCCATCGAAAATAATACTAAATTAAGACGTGTAGTAAGCAGACCTAGACCTGGGCATGCAGATTTAAATGGTGCACTTAAATATGGTCATCGCGATATACGAAATGTTTTGGAAAGATCTTCGGCACGTGAAACTACCGTCCGTGTGGCTGCTGGTGCAGTTGCAAAAACATTGCTAAAGCATTTGGGAATCAAAGTCTGTGGATATGTAAAAGAAATAGGCGGTATATGTGCAAAGGAAAATGAATTTACAATGAAAGAACGTATGGAGATTTCCGAGTCTTCGCCTGTTAGGACTTTAGATGCCGATGCAGAAGTTAAAATGATGGATGCAATTGACCAGGCAAAAAAAGAAGGTGATTCAATTGGTGGTGTTACAGAGGTATATGTAGAGGGAATGCCAGCAGGGATCGGTTCGTATGTACATTACGACAGGAAGCTCGATAGCAAAATAGCTGGCAGTGTTGTTAGCATTAATGCGTTTAAAGGCGTCGAATTTGGTATTGGATTCCAAGCTGCAAAAATGAATGGCAGTAATGTTCATGATGAAATTGCATGGAACGAGAAACAAGGATATTATCGATCAACCAATCGCCTTGGTGGTTTTGAAGGCGGAATGACAACTGGTATGCCAATTGTTGTAAAAGGGATTATGAAACCAATACCTACATTAATGCTAAAGCCACTACAAAGTGTTGATATTGAAACAAAAGATCCGTTTAAGGCCACTGTTGAGAGGTCGGATGCATGTGCTGTACCTGCTGCAGCAGTAGTAATGGAACATGTTTTAGCATTTGAGCTAGCTAAAGCCATTACAGAACAATTTACAAGCGATCAGTTCCCACAGCTAAAAAAAGCAATAGAAGCGTACCGTGAAGAGACAAGGTGCTTTTAGTGGAACCTATTATAATTCAGTCGAGTTCCCATTCATATGCCATTCATATTGGAGAGAATATCCGATATGACCTTAGTCATTACATAACTAAAAAGTATTCATCTATTCTAGTAGTAACTGATGAAAAAGTGGCTGACCTTTATTTAAACGATCTAATTCAGGTATTACCTCAATCAAACATTTATTCTATTATCGTACCTGTGGGTGAACAATCAAAAAGCATGGAACAATTTCATCGTATTCAAACCAAAGCGATTGAAAGTCATTTAGATAGAGAATCGCTAATTATTGCTTTAGGCGGTGGTGTTGTAGGAGATTTAGCAGGATTTGCAGCTGCAACCTTTATGCGCGGCATTAATTATATCCAAGTACCTACCACCATTCTAGCTCATGATAGTAGTGTTGGGGGAAAGGTAGCTATCAATCATAAACTGGGTAAAAATTTAATCGGCAGTTTTTATCCCCCAAAAATGGTTGTCTATGATGTAAACACGTTACAATCATTAAAGAAAAAAGAAGTTAGATCTGGTTACGCAGAACTGGTAAAAGAAGCACTTATTGCCAATAAAAGCTTTTTTCATACATTATTAAATACAAACTTAAACCATATTGACAATTTTAAGTTAATTGATCATTTAAAAAAGGGTATAAAGATAAAAGCTAAAATTGTAGAAGAAGACGAGAAAGAAGCTGGAATCAGAAAATACTTAAACCTTGGCCATACATTAGCTCATGCGTTAGAAGCAGAGCTAGGATATGGAACAATTACACATGGTGAAGCAGTAGCACTTGGATTGTTATTTGCACTTTTCGTCAGTGAAAATCATTTTAATAATAAGCTCCCATTAGAGGATCTAAAAAAATGGTTTCAATCAAATAAATATCCATTCCAGTTACCTGCTCTTAACCCGGAAGTATTGATGGCTAAAATGAAATCCGACAAGAAAGCAGTAAATAATAATATTCAGATGGTTCTTTTAAAAGAAATTGCCGAACCTTGTGTGATAGAAGTAGACGATAATGCATTATATTTTCAATTACAGGCATTTCTAGAGTATATCCAAGTAAAAATAAGGAACTAAACTCCCTTCGAAAAATATACTTGAGGAAAGTTGGTGGATAAATGATGCGTGGAATACGCGGTGCTACAACAGTCACTGAAAATAACGAAACTCAAATACTTATAAACACAAAGACACTTGTGGAGGAAATGGTTTCAAAAAATAATGTAATAGTTGAAACAATCTCTCATGTTTTTATATCTGTAACAGAAGATTTAAATGCCACTTTTCCAGCTAAATCCTTACGGCAAATACCTGGCTGGACTTATGTACCTGTTATGTGCATGAAAGAAATTGATGTACCAAATAGCTTATCCCGTTGCATCCGAGTAATGATGGTTGTTAATACAAAGATAGAGCAAGATAGCATACAACATGTTTTTCATAATGATGCAACACAATTACGACCAGACTTAATACAGAAATGAGGTTAGAAAAATGATGAAAAGTAAACACGCATTAAAAAAGCTTACTCCGTACCAACAAGGAAAACAAACAGAAGAAGTAAAAAGAGAATATGGGCTAGATAGAATAATAAAATTAGCTTCTAATGAAAATCCTTTTGGCTATTCTGATCAAGTTAAAAATTCCCTTTCCTTAGATCACGGTTTAAATACCTATCCTGATGGACACACTAGCGAACTACGAAATGCACTGGCAAAAAAATTAAATGTCGAGGAAGATCAGATCATCTTTGGAGGCGGATCAGATGAGCTAATCCAGATTATTTCTAGGGCATTTTTATATCCAGGTGTAAATACTGTGATGGCCGCACCTACATTTCCCCAATATAAACATAATGCTACAATTGAGGGAGCAACTATAAAAGAAATTCCAACACTCGATGGATATCACGATTTAAAAGGAATGCTCCAAGCAATCGATGAAAATACAAGTGTTGTTTGGTTATGTACACCAAATAATCCAACAGGATCGCTTATTCCAAAAGAGGAGCTTTATGACTTTATGAATAAATGCCCAAAGCACGTACTTGTTGTACTGGATGAAGCGTATTTTGAATATGTTGAAACGGAATTTGATAGCAAAATAATTGAACATTTTTCAGATTTTCCAAACCTTATATCGCTAAGAACTTTTTCAAAAGCATATGGATTAGCTGGGTTACGTATTGGATACGGAATTGCTAATAAGGAACTTATTGCTAAATTAGAGGTTGCCAGAGGCCCTTTTAACACCTCATCACTAGCTCAAAAAGCAGCTTTGATTGCTTTATCCGATGATGAATTTATTGAGGAGACAGTACAAAGAAATAAAGCAATTAGAGAAAATCTACAGCAATTTTTGAAGGACCTCGGGTGGCATTCCTATGATTCGCAAACTAATTTTATTTTAATCACAACACCGATTGATGGAGAGGAAATGTTCAACTATTTATTAGAAAGAGGGTACATTGTTCGACCTGTTAAGGTATTAGAGGATTCAAACAAAATACGAGTTACTATAGGCAGTGAAGAAGAGATGGATATTTTCAAAGATTTACTACAACATTTACATTCTAGTGTGAGCAAGGAGATAAAATCGTGACACGAACAGTATTAATAGCCGGGTTAGGTTTGATTGGCGGGTCACTTGCTAAAGGAATTGCACTTGCTGGACAAGATCGTGTGATCGGTTATGATGTAAATGCAGAAACACTTGAATATGCATGCAAAAATGATCTCATTCATAAATCTTTTTCCAATTTTAAACAGGCAGCGAGGCAATCCGATATCATTATTTTAGCCACGCCAATATCAAAAACAATCAAATTGATGCAAGAATTAAACAGCATGGTATTTAAGCATGATGTCATTGTATCTGATGTTGCATCTGTTAAAAGCTCGATCATAAAAGAAGCAAACTTGTTATCGAATGATCGCATTATTTTTATTGGCGGTCATCCGATGGCCGGTTCACATAAAAAGGGTGTTACAGCAGCAAAAGAACATTTATTTGAAAACGCTATTTATGTATTAACACCTACTACCTACAAATCCAAAACAAAAGTAGACATACTAAAAGAGACATTAAAACAAACAAAAAGCCATTTTGTTATTTTAGACCCAACCGAACACGATGAAATGACTGGGGTGATTTCCCACTTTCCGCATTTGATTGCATCAGCACTCGTACATCAGGCAAAAAGTTGGGAATCAGCCCATCCATACTTGCCACACTTAGCTGCAGGGGGATTCCGGGACATCACTAGAATAGCGTCGAGCAATCCTGAAATGTGGCAAGATATCTTTTATCATAATCGAGCTAAAATGGTGCATCTTTTAGATGAATGGATAGCTGAAATGACGTCATTGAAAGAGTTGGTAGAAAGAAACAAAAAACAGCATATGATCGCTTACTTACAACAAGCTAAAGATTATAGAGATGGTTTAGGCCAGACTAAAAAGGGAGCTATTCCTTCATTTTACGATTTGTATATTGATATAAGAGACAAACCGGGTGCAATTGCCTCGGTGGTACAGCTACTGGCCAATGAACAAATAAGTATAAAAAATTTACAAATACTGGAAATTCGTGATGGAATTAACGGTGCTCTAAGATTAAGTGTTTCAACACTTGAAGATCAAAAACAAAGCTATCATTTATTACAGAAAGATGGCTTTGAGACAATGATAGAAACCAGTTAAATACATTTATTATGAACAGGGGGGAGAATATGAATGAAGTAACATTACAACCTTGTACCAAAGCGATAGCAGGAGAGATAACAATTCCTGGCGACAAGTCCATTTCTCATCGGGCGGTAATTTTAGGTTCAATGGCAAAAGGAACTACAAGAATTACCAATTTTTTAGATAGTGAAGATTGCAAACGAACCATAAATGCCTTTCAAGCATTAGGTGTATCCATTGATAAAAATGATACGTCGATTCTTGTTGAGAGTAACGGGATTTCGACATTCACAGAACCTCAAACCCCATTGTTCTTTGGAAATTCTGGAACAACGGCTAGATTAATGCTGGGGGTCCTGGCTGGATTACCCTTTTTCTCCACTGTCTATGGAGATCCCTTTTTAACGAAACGACCAATGGATCGTGTAACAATCCCTTTACAAAGAATGGGAACAATTTTCGACGGAAGAGAAAAAGGAGGATATTTACCGCTCTCCGTTAGAGGAGGAGACCTTCAAGGTATTACCTATGCACTTCCCGTAAAGAGTGCCCAAGTAAAATCTGCAATTTTACTAGCTGGTTTATTGGCAAAGGGAGAAACAACTGTTATTGAAGAAACCCCTACAAGAAACCATACGGAGCAAATGTTGCGTGCCTTTGGTGCCGATATAACCATAAAGGGAAATGGGATTACCATAACAAGTCAAAAACATTTGGATGCGACGGATGTTCACGTTCCAGGAGATATTTCCTCCGCTTCTTTCTTTCTGGTTGCGGCCGCAATTGTACCTGGAAGTAATTTAATATTAAGGAACGTAGGTTTAAATAAAACACGAACAGGGATAATTGATGTTCTTAAAAGAATGGGAGCAAATATTCATATCCAAAACCAATCAACGACTAGCGGTGAGGTTTTTGGAGATATTGAAATTACATACGCAAATTTGCGAAGCACGACGATTGAAGGGGATGTTATCCCGCGGTTAATCGACGAAATTCCTGTTATCGCTTTATTGGCTACACAAGCCGAAGGGACTACAATAATTAAAAACGCAGAAGAATTGCGGGTAAAAGAAACAGATCGAATTGCAGCTATTGTAGATAATTTATCCCGATTAGGCGCTAGAATTGAAGCTACACAAGACGGAATGATCATTCAGGGTAAAACTGTTTTACGTGGTGGGAAAATAGCATCTTATCACGACCATAGAATTGCAATGACAAACGTGATTGCCTCACTAATAGCAAGTGAGCCTGTTATCCTCGATGATTCTTCTTCGATTGCCATTTCATATCCGAAATTTTTCGAAGATTTAAAGCTAATACTTAATGAATAAGAAGGAATCTACAAAATAGTAGGTTCCTTTTTTAGCTATCTTATTTGATTGAACAAAAAAGAGCTTTTCTGTATCATAAGGTTTACTAAAGAATTATTGATGTATATAGAGAGGATGTTCCTAAAATGGAAACAGTTATGGAAGCAATCCAATTAATGGAAAATAAACAAACAGATAAGGCGTTAGAACTACTTGAGAATTATTTACCATTATCAAATGATGAAGAAAAATATACAATAGCTGAACTTTATATGAATTGGGGCTTCTTACAAGAGGCAAGGGGTATCCTGACTCAGTTATTCAAATGTATCCAGATGAAAATAACATAAAAATCATACTCGCTGATATATATATAGAATTAGAAGATGATGAAAGAGCAATTAACATATTAAGTGACATTGATATTGATGATCCAACCTATATACAAGCATTACTTCAACTAGCAGATTTGTACCAGGCACAGGGTTTATTCGAAGTTGCAGAACAAAAACTGTTAACAGCAAAACAACTGGAACCAAATGAAGTCATCATCGATTTCGCGCTCGCAGAATTGTTATTTTCGACAGGTGCATACCAAAAAGCAATAACATATTATGAGAAGGTCAAATTAAAAGCAGAAGAAATAGCAACTATTTCGATTAACGAACGATTAGCGGAAGCGTATGCCGCCACAGGCGAATATGAAATCGCCTTGCAATATTTCCAAAACATTGATAATGAAAATGCAGATGCTTTATTTAAATATGGATTTACAGCTTCTCAAGCAAATCGACAAGATATAGCCATTAAAGTATGGGAACAAGTCATTAAAAATGACCCTTATTATCATACTGTTTATGATCAGTTAGCTAAAGCATATGAAGAGGAAGAGCTGATTGAGGAAGCGTATAAAACCGCAAAAAAGGGATTAAAAATTGATGAATATAATAAAGAACTTTATTTTTATGCCGGTGCTTTAGCACATCAACTCAGTAAGAATGCGGAAAGTGAAAGCTATATCCGTGAAGCAATTGCATTAGATCCTGATTATAAAGAAGCAATTATGTTTTTGATTAAAATGTTAAAAGAAAAAGATAAATTTACAGATATTATTGATCTGATAACGAATATAAAAACCGCTGGTGCAAACGATCCATTATACGAATGGGAGCTAGCCCGGGCATTTGTTGAAACTGAATCATATAAAAATGCATTAAAGCATTATACCGAGGCATATAATAGCCTTAACCAAGATAGTGAGTTTTTAAAAGAATATGGATACTTTCTAATCGAAGAAGGGAGGATGAGAGAGGCAATTTCAATTTTAGAATCATATTTAATCCAACAGCCTTTAGATATGGAAGTAGAGGAATATTTAGAGCGCTTAAAACAATCAAATGAAAGTTGATAAAGAGTAAACTTTAAAGGGGGTAGAACATACGGATGCAGACTCCTAATTCCGTACAAGACAAGAAAAGTTTTATTCAATGGTTTTTAAATCATTATCAACTGAAAAAACGTGAAAGCGTCTGGATATTAAATTATTTAGTTAACCATAGTGAAATTTTAGCAAATGTACATTTTGTAAGAGAAGCTAAATTTTGCCCCAGAGGGATCATCATTACTACGTATTGTTCTGATGAGGTACCATTTCGATTTTATAAAAAACAATTAGTAACAACGGATGCTGAGAAATCTTTTCATGATATACGACTAAATCAAGATGAACCTCTATATATCCAGTTAAACTTTAAGAATGCAAAACAAAGTGCTTTTTACGTGGCAGTCTTAGAAGAAAACCCCTATATACCTAATGAATATTTCATTACAAAAAAAGATAAACAAATAGCTAAAAGAATAATGGATAAATCGCTTTTTGATTATAAAAGAAAAACACTTAAACACCAAATTGACTGTGCATTAGATGAAATGAATGAAAAAAAATTCATGGATTTGTCGGAAAAGCTCCGAAAGTTAGAAGAAGCTTATTTGAATCAACCTAAAACACTTATGCAATAGGTTGATTTTTTTTGCATTCATACGATATTATTTAGTAAATAGTATTATATTTTTACATCTTTGCGAAAGAATAGAAAGAAGGTTTAAAAAGCATGAAGTGGAACAAGGAAAATCTCAAGCAATATGTACAAGCTAAGGAATATGTAGACACCATAGTGCTCCCATTAATGCCTTTCCATCTATCACAGAATGCCGAATTAGAAAAAAGCGCATTTCAACGGGAAGTCCTATCCATTTTTTTAACGGAAATCGAACAAGAGCTTACAGGCAGAATAATGTTGACTCCTGATTATAATTATTTAAAAAGTACTGATAAAACAACAGAAGTAGAACGAATTAATGCTTGGATTGAGGAAATAACAACACAACCATTTGAGCATATTTTCTTAATCACATTTGACTCAACTTGGAAAAAACATGAAGAATCTTTAAACGGACATTTACTGTGGCTCCCTGGAATACAATCGGGTGATTTACATTCCAAAGAAATGCACACTTTTATACATGGACAGGTGGAACAAATCAGCGAGCTTATCCAATCCTATTGGTAATAAATTTCACCTCTCAATTAAAGCCTGTTTTTGAATTTTTGAGGTAAAAAAATGAAATATATTGACCAGACAAGTAGTTTAAGCTATTATGGTAATGTCCTAGTAATCTGATTTAACATAATTTGTCCGTGATTATTGTATAAGGGGGGAAAATCATGAGTGAAGAAAAGCAACAAGTATCCCGTCGAACATTTCTGAATTACACACTTACTGGTTTAGGTGGATTTATGGCTGCAGGCATGCTTGTTCCAATGTTACGAATGGCTGTCGACCCAGTTTTACAGACATCAGGTGGTGGCGACTTTACAAATGTTGGCTTGGCTGTTGATGATATAACAACAGAACCACAACGTGTCGACTGGAAAATTGATCAAGTTGATGGATGGTATGAATCAGAAGTTAGTAAATCGGCATGGGTATTTAAGAATGACAAAAACGAAATTGTAGCGTTTTCTCCAGTATGTAAGCACCTTGGTTGTGTCGTATCCTGGGAAGGTAATGAAGATTACCCTAACGAATTTTTCTGTCCTTGTCATAATGGTCGCTATTATAAAGATGGGACGAACGTTCCGCATACTCCACCTTTGGCACCATTGGACGAATATGATCAAAAAATTGAAAATGGAATGTTGTTCCTGGGTAAAGTTAGAACACGAGAAGAGGCAAAACCAAGAGAGGAGGCGTAATAAAACATGCTACAAAAAATATATGACTGGATTGATGACCGCATAGACATTACGCCTATATGGCGTGATATTGCTGACCATGAAGTGCCAGAACACGTTAACCCCGCTCACCATTTTTCAGCATTTGTATACTGTTTCGGTGGCTTAACGTTCTTTGTTGTAGTTATACAGATTCTTTCCGGAATGTTTTTAACGATGTACTATGTACCGGATATTGAAAATGCTTGGAAATCTGTATATTATTTACAAACAGAAGTAGCACATGGTCAAATAGTAAGAGGTATGCACCATTGGGGCGCTAGTGTCGTTGTCGTAATGTTGCTATTACATACGATGCGTGTGTTTTTTCAAGGAGCATATAAAAAACCACGTGAGCTTAACTGGATGGTTGGAGTATTAATTTTCTTTGTTATGCTAGGCTTAGGGTTTACAGGTTATTTATTGCCATGGGATAATAAAGCTTATTTTGCAACGCAGGTTGGGCTTGAAATTGCAGAACAAGTTCCATTTATCGGCACGCATTTAAAAACATTGTTAGCTGGTGATGCAGATATCGTTGGTGCTCAAACGTTAACTCGATTTTTTGCAATTCACGTATTCTTCTTACCAGCAGCATTATTTGGATTATTAGCAGTACATTTCATCTTAATTCGCAGACAAGGTATTGCTGGACCACTATAAAAAGGAGGGATAACTGTGCAAAGAGGAAAAGGTATGAAGTTTGTCGGAGACTCACGAATTTCTGCTGAAAGTAAACCAAATATACCCAAAGACTATTCCGAGTATCCTGGGAGAACAGAAGCTTTTTGGCCCAACTTTTTATTGAAAGAATGGTTAGTAGGATCAGTATTTTTAGTTGGATTCCTTAGCTTAACACTAGCACATCCTTCTCCATTAGAAGGGGTTGCAGATCCAACCGACGCTGCCTATATACCATTGCCGGACTGGTACTTCTTGTTCTTATATGAACTTTTAAAATATGACTTTGCAAGTGGACCGTATGTATTATTTGGTATTCTAATTATCCCTGGTTTAGCATTTGGTGGACTATTACTGGCACCATTTCTAGACAAAGGACCTGGACGCAGACCACACCGACGTCCAATCGCTGTTACAATGATGCTGCTAGGATTAGCCTCTGTTATATGGCTAACTTATGAATCTGCAGCTGCAGTTGACTGGGAGGCACGTGCTGAAGAGAACAAACCTGTACCAGAATCAGACATAGAAATTGATCAAGAAGATCCGGGATATGCTATTTTTGAATCAAACTGTATGTCCTGTCATGGAGAAGATCTTTCTGGAGGAAGTGCAGGACCGTCCTTAATTGGAACCGAACACTCTCCTGAAGAAATAGGAGATATAGCAAAAAATGGTATCGGAAGTATGCCAGCAGATCAATTTACAGGGTCAGATGAGGAATTAAAGCAATTAGTTGATTTTATTGTTTCGGTGAATGAACAGGCTGAATAAAAAACGAAACTAAAAGAAGAACATCTTTGCCATGTATCGGTAAAGATGTTCTTTTCATCTAATTAGCTGTTTCGAACTCTCTTTATTAGTAATAAGTTTGCATCCTATTTCCATTTAAAGAAAGGGCATTTTCCATGATTAAATATATTTTGCTTGATAAAAGATTTTTACTTGGACTTTTTTTGATTAACCTAATTGGAACCATATACGGTTTTGTTTGGTATAAAAGCCAATTAGCCATAACCCCTGGTATCTTTTTAGCTTTTGTGCCTGATAGTCCTACAGCAAGTTTATTCTTTACCATTTTCTTATTATTTTTCTTATTTAATAAAAACACACCATACATAGAGGCACTTGCCATGATTACCTTGTTTAAATATGGTGTTTGGGCTGTAATTATGAACTTTCTCACATTAATTCTAAGTGGTAATTTGGGCTGGGAAGGCTATATGTTAATGATTTCCCATGGTGCAATGGCAATTCAAGGATTATTATATGCCCCTTATTATGCAATTAGATTAAAACATATTGCCGTTGCAGCAATTTGGACATTACATAATGACATCATTGACTACGTTTTTGAAATGATGCCGGTTTATTCATCATTAACAAAATACATGAACGAAATAGGCTACTTCACTTTTTGGCTAAGTATTATCTCAATTATTATTGCTTATCGTTTAACACTTTCTTCAAAACATAGCTTCTAGATTTTTCTATGGTGTAAAAGTAAATTGTTATATCTTCCTACTTCCTCACATACATTAGTATAACAAGATGGATGCGAGGTGATCTCTATGGTGAAGATTGTTAAAACTCAGATACAATTACTCGTCATCATACTCGTAGGGATTATTATTTATTTTATAACCAATATTAATCCAATAGAAGCGGCTGAACAACCTCCACCAGAACCTGCTACAGCACCTAAGAAAGATTCTGAAATGATTCCTTTTTATTGGATGATTATTATTGTTGGAGGATGTATAGCTTTTACATTATCCTATGTTAGTTGGAGAAAATATAAAGGCGAAGAAAAAAAAGAAAAGGATTCAAATAGTTGACGTTAATCCTATTTTTGACTAAAATTGACCTATGGATATAGTAAAATAGGAGGAATGAATATGTCACTGGGTGGTTATATTATTTATATTGCCCTGCTTATGATTATTCCATTGTGGGCGCAATCTAAAGTCAAAAAAACATATAAAAAATATTCAAAAATACCAACATCATCAACAATGACAGGTGCAGAAGTTGCACGTACAATTCTAGATGACAATGGATTATATGATGTCCAAATTGAAGAAACAAAAGGGGTGCTTTCTGATCACTATGACCCTCGAAAAAAAGTAGTTCGACTCTCTAGTGATAATTATCATGGCCACTCAATGGCTTCCTCAGCTATTGCTGCACATGAAGTCGGACATGCAATTCAAGATGGAGAAGAATATGCATTTTTACGATTCAGAAGTGCATTAGTACCCGTTGCAAGTTTAGGGTCAAATATGTCGTTTTTTCTTATTCTAGCAGGCTTTATTTTTGGTATGATGAATTTAGTGCTATTTGGTATTATTTTTATGTCCGCTGCCGTTTTATTTCAGCTTGTAACATTGCCTGTTGAATTTAATGCTTCAAGTAGAGCGATGACACAATTAATATCAACAGGTATTATTAAAAACAATGAAGAACGCGAAACCAAAAAAGTTTTAAATGCAGCAGCACTAACATATGTTGCAGCAGCGCTAGTAGCAGTCGCTGAATTAATCCGATTTGTGATGATGTTTTTGGCAAGTAATGAATAAAAAAATGGCCGTCACGGAAGACGGCCATTTTTTTATTCAACTATTCCGACAATTGTTTCACATATTTCAAGTATTAATCGGGTTTTTATTTTCATCTAATGTAAATCCTTCTCCAGCAACATCATGCACAGAGCTTATTGCAACAAATGCGTGGGGATCAATGGTATTAATCAAATTCTTTAAACGTACGATTTCGTTCCTTCCAACAACACAGTATAAAACATCCCGGCTTTCTTTTGTGAAACTGCCCCTTCCAGCTAAAACGGTGACGCCACGATCCATATCCACGTTAATTTTTTCCGCTATTTCATCACTTCTCCCAGAGATTATCGTAGCACCCCGAGCAGCATAAGCTCCCTCTTGAATAAAATCAATTACTCGAGAAGCGATGAAAACAGCCACAAGTGTATACATTCCTTCCACTAAATCTAAAATCACAAATACGGATGTGGTAATAACAACAAAATCAAATGCAAACATCGTCTTTCCCATACTCCATCCTACATATTTGTGGACAAGCCGTGCTATAATGTCCACCCCTCCGGTAGTGCCTCCATAACGAAAAATAATACCCAGGCCAACTCCAATAAATACACCAGCAAAAAGGGACGCTAACGTCATATCTGATTGTAAATAAGTAGGAAATGGGTTAATTTGAAAAACACTTAAAAAAAGAGATACAGCCACTGTTCCAATTATGGTATAAAGAAATGTATTTCGTCCAAGAAATTTCCATCCAATAAAAAATACTGGAATATTAAGTACGAGATTTGATATTGCAGGGTCTAAATCCCAAAGAAAATACAAAAGTAGCGTAATACCGGTAAATCCACCCTCACTCAGATTATTCTGCATATTAAAATGAACAATTCCAAAAGAGAAAATAGCTGAACCAAATAAAATAAAAAATATATTTTTAAATTTTAAGCCGAAAATCATATAAATGAACCTCCCATTTATATATTTCTTTTCCAAAACAAATGATTGCTTTTACTCATTATAATTCATTATGTATTCCTTGCACAATCCTATGCAATTTATTTAAACAGAATATATCATTTGTCAAAGAGGCTTCTTTTAGCTAACATAATAGAAGAATAAATCATAAAAGGGGATTTTACTATCAATAAAGTTATATACAATACGAAAGATATACAAAAACGTGTCGATGACTACATATCGCAATTTAAGGAAGGTTATTTTTCCTCGTTAAGTTTAATGGCTCGCTTAACGGAAGAAGTTGGAGAATTAGCACGTGAAATAAATCATTCCCATGGGGAAAAGCCTAAAAAAGCAACAGAACCAGAAAAAACAGTAGAAGAGGAGCTCGGTGATATAATATTTGTCCTCACTTGTTTTGCAAACTCCCTCGATATTGATTTATCAAAAGCCTTCGAATCTTCTATAACAAAATTTGAAACAAGAGATAAGAATCGGTGGACACGCAAATGAATAATAATAAATTGGGGGGCCTACAATGATGAACATTAAAGTAATTATAGCTGGACCGCGGGGGAAAATGGGTTCAGAAGCAGTTAATATGGTTTATCATGAAGCTAACTTTGAACTAGTTGCTTGTATCGATCGAAAGAATAATGGAAAACAAGTAAAAGATATTGAAGGTTTGCCAGATATTGAAATACCTATATTTGATAACCCAAATGAATGCTTTCAAAATGTGAATGCAGATGTGTTTGTCGATTTGACGATACCAGAAATCGGCTTTGAACATACAAAATTGGCATTACAATACAACATTCGTCCCGTTATAGGTACTACTGGATTTACAAAGGACCAAATTACGGAGCTCACCTACTTATCAAATGATAAACAGATCGGTTGTCTTATTGCTCCCAACTTTGCAATAGGCGCAGTACTTATGATGCAATTCGCACAAATGGCGGCAAAATTTTTCCCAGATGTAGAAATTATTGAAAAGCATCATGACCAAAAATTAGATGCCCCGTCCGGAACAGCAATCAAAACCGCTGAACTTATCATGGATACAAGAAATGCAAAAAATCAAGGACATCCAGAAGAAAAAGAAACATTGCAGGGGGCACGCGGAGCCAATATTGATGGTATGCGAATTCATAGTATGCGATTACCAGGACTTGTAGCACATCAAGAAGTTGTGTTTGGCAGCTCTGGACAAACCCTTACCATCAAGCATGATTCTTATAACCGGCAAAGCTTTATGGAAGGAATCAAGTTTGCAATAGAAGAAGTAATGCTCTTAAAAGGACTTATTTATGGCTTAGAAAACATACTGCTTAACAAATAACATCCTATCCTCTTATATAGACAGATACTGCATTTTCCCATGGAAGTGAGGGGGTCTTTTATGAATATAGCATTATTTGCACATGATAAGAAAAACCAATTTATTAAGGAATTAAATAGTAATAGTAGGAATTCGAATTGGCGAGATGTTGTAAAAAAACATATAGAAAAGGATAGAAGATTATGAAAAAAATAGGAATTACATGTTATCCAACTGTTGGCGGCTCTGGTGTAATTGCAACAGAGTTGGGCATGCTCTTAGCTGAGCAGGGAAATGAAATTCATTTTATAACATCTAGTTTGCCTTTTCGTTTAAATTCAGTATCACCAATGATTTACTATCATGAAGTTGAAATTAATCATTACCCGGTTTTCCAATATCCTCCATATGATCTTGCTTTGGCTACGAAAATGGCAGAAGTTATTGATAGAGAAAAACTTGATATTTTGCATGTACATTATGCTATGCCTCATGCAATTTGTGCCATATTAGCAAGAGATATAGCGGAACATGATGTAAAAATTGTTACTACGTTACATGGAACTGATATTACAGTTTTAGGGTTCGATCCTACATTTAAAAAGATGATTAAACACGGGATTGAACAATCAGATGCAGTTACCGCAGTCTCACAAAGTCTAGCTAAGCAGACAGTCGATATGTTGGGAGTAACCAAAGACATATCAGTGATTTATAATTTTGTAAATGAAGAGGATTACGAGAAAAAGGAAGACCCTACGTTAAAACAACAATACGGGATTAAACCAGATGAAAAAGTAATCATCCATATATCCAATTTCAGGAAAGTCAAACGTGTTCAAGATGTCGTACAAACTTTTAAAAAAATAAACAATGAAATAAACTCCAAATTACTCTTAATTGGGGATGGTCCAGAATATTCTTCCATATGCCAATTGGTCAAAAACCTCGGATTAAGTAATGATGTATTCTTTTTAGGTAAACAAAAAAACATTAGTGAATTATTATCCATATCAGATTTGAAATTACTTCTTTCCGAAAAAGAAAGCTTTGGACTTGTTTTGCTCGAGGCAATGGCGTGTGAAGTACCATGCATAGGAACGAATGTAGGAGGAATACCTGAAGTAATTCAACATGGTAAAACCGGCTATTTGGTAGAATTAGGAGATACCGATGAAGCGGCCCACTACGCAATACGATTACTGAGTGATCATGAATTACTACAACAAATTTCAGAGAATGCTCTAATAGATGCTGAAGAACAATTTCATTCTCAAAAAATAGTAAAACAATATATCGATATTTATAATAACGTATTGGGTATATCCTAGAAAAAGGTGATTCATATGCTCACAGAAGCTTTTCTTGCAGGGAAAGAAGTCATTGATAAATTGAATAGTCACAACCATCAAGCTTTCTTTGTTGGCGGGTGCGTTCGCGATTTGTTATTGAACCGTGAAATAGGGGATATTGATATAGCAACATCTGCAGCACCAAAAATGGTTCAAAATATTTTCGATAAGGTAATCCCTGTTGGAATTGAACACGGAACAGTCATTGTTAGGCACAAACAACAATCTTTTGAAGTTACTACATTTAGGGTAGACGGCAAATATACAGATCAGCGCCACCCTGATGAAGTAACGTTCGTAAGTGCCGTTGATAAAGATTTAGAGCGAAGAGACTTTACCATAAATGCTTTAGCGATGGATATGAATGGAAAAATCATTGATTTATTTGGTGGAAAAAAAGATTTACAACAAAAAGTAATACGTACGGTAGGTGATGGATATGAAAGGTTTACAGAAGATCCATTAAGAATTATACGTGCTATACGATTTTCTGGTCAGCTTGGTTTTTTCATTGATCATGATACACTGCAAGCGATGGAACAAGTTAAAAAGCAAATTAAAAACCTTGCGAAAGAGCGTATCACACAAGAAATTACAAAACTATTTGCCGGCAGCTATTTAAACATAGGAATTGACTATTTAAAAAGGACGGAAATTTATAAAAACCTGCCTATTATAGCACAATACCCAGGTATTATTCACAAACTGCCAAAATCATTAAAACCGCTCTATTCTTTTGGAGAAACCATAGCTTTATTCCATTATATCGAACCACAAGTTCCTATCATAAATTGGGTCAAAGCATGGAAATGCTCCAATAAAATAAAGCAGGAAGCGATACAATTGATAGATGCGCTTCGTTATTACCAGGAACATCAAATAGATAAATGGCTAGTTTATCAATTGGATTCAGTCTATTATAGTGGATTTGACCGATTAATAAGTATTTTTCATCCGGAGGATTATCCGATTGAACCAACAATGAAAAAATTGGTACGTGAACTCCCTATACAATCTAAAAAAGATTTAGCTCTTAATGGAAATCATTTAATGGAGCTTTTTCCAGAAGCACCAAAAGGACCTTGGTTAAAAAATACGATCAATCGTCTGGAAAAAGAGGTAGTTTTAGGAAGAATAATAAATACAAAATACACATTAAAGGAATGGATACGATGCAATCCACCCGAAATAAATTAATAAAACTTTTAGCAGCTAGTAAAGATGACTATATATCTGGTCAATTACTATCAGAAAAGCTCAATATATCGCGAAGTGCAATCTGGAAACACATGGAAAAATTAAAAAAAGATGGTTATGAAATTGAAGGTAAATCAAATCAAGGATACCGTATGATACGCCTGCCGGATAAACTAAGTGAAAATACAGTTCAATGGGGATTAAATACACAATGGATCGGTAAATCTATTATCCACAAAACTTCTACACCATCTACTCAAATCATTGCACATCAAGCAGCACAAAATGATGCTCTGCACGGAACAGTCGTCATAGCGGATGAACAAACAAGTGGTAGAGGAAGAATGAGCAGGCAGTGGCATTCGACGAAACAAAAGGGGATCTGGTTAAGTCTTGTTTTAAGACCTAACATTTCACCTTACCTTGCTCCGCAATTAACATTATTAACCGCTACAGTACTGGCAGATGTCATTTATTCCGTTACCAAAATTAGACCTCAAATTAAATGGCCAAATGACATTCTTATGCACAGTAAAAAAACAGCTGGTATATTGACTGAAATGCAAGCGGAACAGGATCAAATACAATATGTTGTCATAGGTATGGG
>Ga0079226_10001298_pt1 | contig 19127 bp, 19 predicted proteins | sample Poulit2014_FD_76345 | JGI IMG/M metagenome (GOLD analysis project Ga0079226, IMG submission 76345) | Agricultural soil microbial communities from Georgia to study Nitrogen management - Poultry litter 2014 | ecosystem: Environmental > Terrestrial > Soil > Agricultural land | place: USA: Georgia... | reverse complement strand
ATTCATCTGCCGCTGCAGTAAAGGCTGAACCAAAAACATAAATACTATCATTAGAAATAAAGCTCTCTCCAAATTCTTTTGCAATTAGACCTGGTGGAGTTTCTCCTAAATATTTTTTATTATTTTTATTTTGCACAAAAATTTTTACCTATATTATTAAACATAAAAAGATTATTTTAAAGATTGTCTTCATAATAATTAATTTATCAGAACATCAAGAATTATCATTTTTATTTTCGCAATTTGATCTCATTTTTAGTTAATGTTCTCTTTTTATTAATTCTAAAAATCAAAAAACACTGTTCTTTCCACAAACCGATCATTATCAATATAATATATAGAAATTCCTTTTAAAAATATTTTTTGTCCGATATACTGAGGGGCTATCCTTGATATTGGTTTTTGATAAATACCAGTTATTTCCCATCTAATCATTACACGCTCGCCCTCAGCAATAAGTTCTTTTATATTATATTCTGCATTAGAAATAGCTTCTTTACATTTTGCATAGTAAATTTTAAAACCTTCTGGTCCTTTTAGTCCTTCCGGCCAATTATGAGAAACAAATTCGGGAGAAATCAACTCATCTATCAATTCTATATTTCCATTTTTATATACTTCCTCATAAAAAAGTTTTACTAATTCTTTATTAATATTCATTGAGGTTATTTGAGCATAAGAAAATAAAGGTAAAATCATATAGTAAGGCTTAAAAAATTCTTATCAACATATACTGTCACAGTATTCGCATATTAAAGTTCTGATTAAGTTCTCTTTTACATTTGGATAGTTCTGCTAAATTTTTTGATTTATAATAAACAGTCTTTCATGAAAAATCTCCTATTTTTACTTTACCATCTCGCACATAATTAACAACAATGACTCCTTTGGGTGTTATCTTACTTTGTTCAAGTTTATATTGTGCTGGAAGGGTTCCTTCTGCAAATAAACGTTTTCCTGATCCTAAAGTAATAGGAAATATTTTTAGCCAAAGTTCATCTATTAAATCATACTGAAATAAAGTTTGAACAAGCTGCCCACTGCCATATACATAAAGATCAGGGTCATTTTCAGATTTTAGTTTTTTTATTTCTGTAATGATATTTCCTTTCAATTGAATTGAATTTTGCCACCTCAGTTCCAAATCCTGGTTTGAAACCACATATTTTGTAGATTCATTTATTCCCGACCATTCTTCAGCGTGGCGAGGCCAATGTGCGGCAAAGATATCATAGGTAAGCCGCCCCAATAATAAGCTAAATGGTTGTTTCATTTGTTCAGCCATTATTTCTCCTAAAAACTCATCAAAATAAGGAACGGTCCAACCACAATATTTAAAATTTCTTGAAAGATCTTCTTCAGGTCCTCCAGGGCCTTGTAATATACCATCAAGTGATAAAAAAGTAGATGCAATTATTTTTCTCATTAGTAGTTTATTATTTAATTAGTTTTTAATTTGAATACAAAAACAAATTTTCATGCTTCTTTCAGTTTTTTAATATCTATTTTTTTCATTTTCATAAATGTAGCAGTAACGCATTCAGCTTTTTTCTGAGAACTTTCACTGAGAAGCTTTGATAATATTTTGGGAACAATTTGCCAAGAAATCCCAAATTTATCTGTCAACCATCCACAAGGTCCTTCGCTTCCCCCGGCCGTCAATTTTTTCCAATAATGGTCAATTTCTTTCTGCGTATCACAATGCACAAGAATAGAAATGGCTTCGTTAAATTGAAACTGTGGACCACCGTTTAAAGCCGTAAAATGCATATTGTTTAGAGTAAAATCCACCGTCATTACTTTCCCTTCTGGCTGTCCATGGATTTCTTGTCCTTCTTTATTATAATAGGTGGTTTGAAGGATTTTGCTCCTTTCAAATATCGAGGTGTAAAACTGTGCTGCTTCTTCAGCTTGATCATCAAACCATAAGGTTATGATCATTTCTTGGTTGTTCATATTTCTAATTTTTATTGATAATTCAAAATTAAATGATCTCAATGATAAAAATCTTGGCTTATGCCAAGAAATGAAATACAAGATGTATTGTATTTTCAAATACTATATAATTCAAATAAAAATGAAAAACCATCCTTTTATTTTTTGAAGGACTTTACTGTCCATTTCTTGTAAAAGCTATTGACATTGGATTCTAAAAATACTTTTGACACTACGATTGTCTATTCGGATGATATTTTTGAGGAACCATTTTCAACATTTCCCTAAAACAATCCGACCATTGGTTAGCAGTTATAGTAATAACTAAATGATTAGGATTTATTCCATACTGCGTTGTAATTTCACGTACTTGCTTTTTTCTAAATATTTTCTTTAAGGCAGTTCGTACAGATAAATCGGGATGTTTCAATATAAAAAAAGAAAACTTAAATACTCTCTATGAAGCGAAACACAAATGTTAGGTTTTTTTCTTTGCTCAATTTTTAACAATGCTGATTTTACGGTTGGTGGCGGATTAAAGCTTTCTGGGCCTATTTCATATAAATATTCTAACTTAAAAAAAGTATGATAAAATATAATGTACGGGTTAAACACTTTAGGTGCGAATAATTTTTTGGTGGGTTCCAATTGCATGATCAATGTACCTCCGGCAAAATTTTCAACATTATCGACCATCAATTTTTTCAACGTATCAGACGTTATTCCATAAGGAATATTGGATACGGTTTTGAAGGGCATTTTAGGGAGTATATAACTTCTAAAATCTTTGTAAACTATTTCAACATTAGATTTATTAGAGAATTTCTGCCTTAAAAAACGAATGAGATGCTTATCATTTTCAACAACAATAATGGAGTCTGATTTTTCAATCAAATAACTGGTTATATGACCTTTGCCACCACCGATATCCAGAACAACATCGTTCTTTTTTACTTTTGCAATTTGAACTTTATCTTGAATTAGGGCATTGTCAATAGTGAAATGCTGTCCTGTGAAACGTACAGGAGCTTTATGTTTATACATTAATTATTTCTTACAGGTTAATACTTGATTAGGATTCACAGAAAGGTGAATAGGCAGTATTATCTGATAGAAATAAGTTTTAACGAATAACTTGAATCACAAGATTAGAAGAGCTATTCTGTTTTTTAGATCAGAGCGTTGATGATAAAATTTTGGACTGCCTACCACTTAGATAGTAGTCCTGTGCTTGAAAGCTCCCATAAGAAAAATTTTAATAAAATTGAATTACAAAATTAAGGAAATAATTATCTTTTTAGCAACAAATTGAAAAACATTTGATTTTAGCAAGAAATATGAATTTATCCACTATAAGATCTTTCGCTTCCTCGCCATCAATTTTTCTCAATAATAGTCAATTTCCTCCTGCTCACAATGCACAAGAATGGAAATGACTTCGTTAAATTGAACCTGTGCTGCTTCTTCAGCTTGATCGTCAAACCATAGGGTGATGATTATTTCTTGGTTGTTCATATTTCTGATTTTTCTTGATAATTCAAAATTAAATGATATAAAATCTTGGCTTATGTCAAGAGATGAGATACAAGAGTAACTTTCTATATTGTTTTTTTGAATGCTATATCCCGATCAAAAATTTGGAAAGCTGGATTATTAGCCATAGAATTCAAAACAGCACAAGCAAATTTTAAAGGGAAGTTTTGGAACCAACAAATCCTAATGAATTCTGAAAGTATCAAAAGCACTTAAAATATAAATGTATATTTGCATCGTACTAAATGAAATAGTATTATGGAAAAAGATAAGATTTTATCTATCTTGCAATGTAAATGTCCTTCTTGCTCAAAAGGAAAAATGTTTCGCTCTCGAGGAAATCCACTACTTTTTAAAATTCCGAAGATGAGCGAATCTTGTGATAAATGTGAGCATAAATTTGAAATAGAACCTGGGTTCTTCTTTGGCGCTATGTATGTAAGTTATGCACTTGCTGTAGCGCAGATGGTTGCATGTTTTGTGATCTTTAAAGGTTTTCTGGACGTGTCAAACTTGACACTTTTGCTTATAGTTGGTGGTGTTGCTTTTTTAACCAGCACTTTTAATTATAGAGTATCACGTGCTATTTGGATATATACTTTTTACAAAAAAAAATGAGGTATTAATTAGAAAAACAGTATGGTTTATTTATTCTTGAATGCTTTTTATTTCTCAGCCAGCTCTTTTATTATTTCAAGTATTCCGCCTAAACTTTTTTCGGTATGTTCTTGTGCTTTTTCATTAGAAAATCCTTGCTGATGCCAAATCAATTTTACAGAATTTTCATTCAGTTTTTCAATTTTGTAAGTTATTAAAGAATAATTCTCTGGTTTATCTTCTAATCCAGAAAAGCTGCTCCAGTAATTATACCTAAGCAATTCATTTTCTTTATTTTCAATTACATCTCCTTTATCAATGTATTTTTGTCCGTCATATTCTCCCTGAAATAATATTGGACTTCCGACTTTCCAATTTGTCTTTATTTTTGTTCCGAATAAATATTTCTCGATATCTTTTGTATCAGTCAAAATTTTCCACACTTTTTCAGGTGAAGAATTTATTTTAATACTGCTAACAGTTATTAAATCTTTTTTCATATTTTCTATTTTTTACTCAATTCTGATAGTTTTAATACCGTTTTCCAATTTCTTGTTGTGGCTCCGGTATTCAATTTTCTTTCAAAAAAGTTGTTGTTTAATTTTGATCTATGGTATTTTCCAACACAAAGAATGAATATATCTTTGCCCACAATTTTAAATTTATCAGGTTCATAACTTTGTGTCAGTATTTCCATTTCCTTTTCCTGAAGTGGCTTTTCTTTTAAAAAGGTCAAATGCAATTGATTGATTTCCGCATTCTTGTTAAAAAAGGGATTATTATCAATAGAAGTCTGAAATTCTTTGGAATTCCGTACTATTACAGGAACATCAAATCCATACTTTTCTTTAATTGCTAATTCAAGAGTTTCTTCTAAATCAGAATTTTGATTATCAGAAGTAAATATTAAATTTCCACTCTGGATGTATGTTTCTACGTCTTTCCATCCTAATTTTTCACATAAGGATTTTAAATCAGACATTCGAATCTTTCTTTTTCCACCGACATTTATTCCTCTTAAAATTGCAATCTTTTTATTCATTAACTCTTGACTTTTTATATTGTCAGCATCAAAAATAATATATTTCAGAAATTAAAAACTTGCCCTAAGACAAGAAATAAAATTATTGTTTATATCTTCATTTATTTATACGGATATTTATAAATAGCTGATAAATACACCCAGCTGATAAAAAACAGTTGCAAAGGCACCCGGAACCATAAATAATTTAATCCATCTCCTTCAAAAGTGCCTTTTTGATAATCCACCTGATGAATAGCTGCACGTATATTTGCTGGAAGAATAAGAATAAAAAACACAATCAACAACCAAGCTGTGACTTGTCGGATGTCAGGAATAAATAGTCCAACAGCAGCAGCTATTTCAATAACTCCTGTAAGATAAATAACGAAGATTTTATAGGGAATAAACTCTGGTAGCATCATAATCATTCCTTTTGTAAAAGCAAAATGACCAATGGCTGTGAATAATAACATCACCGACATTGCTACCCTTGCAGCTAAGGCAAAATTATAATTTCCTTTAATAATTCGATAGGCAAGTAAATGAAGAGTAAATGTAATTATCAATACAATAAAAGGTTTCATTTTTTAATATTATTTGATTATTCCCAAATATTAATTATTCAAAAATATTGATAAATTACTGTGGAAATATTGTCTTAAGATAAGAAATAAAACATTTAAATTCCCTCTATAATATTTCTATTTAATTATTTACTCCACTACATAAACTGTTTCAAACTGTTGAGAAATTCTAAAATATCCTAAAGGAAATTTTTCTGAATTATTCATATTAATCATATTTCCTCTCACTGTTGTGGGAGCCGTAGCAAAAGGATTATTTGAAGATCCTTGTTCCAAAAGAATAGAAATATATTTATTAAACTGCTTTCCTGTTCCATTTACTTTGATTTTTATAGAATCTTCCAAATCAAATTCTTCCATATATAAAGTTGTCATCTGGTTGCCGTCAAAATATTCATCATCAACAGGCATCAATTGTTTTCCGTGTTTAGATTCATAAGAAAAAAGATAATAGTTTTCCTCTTCTGCTGGATCTGTAAAAAATATTTTCAACAACACTTCCTCTGGATCAAAAAAACCTTCTTCCTGTGCTATAGAATCAACGGGAACTGTTTGATATAAATAAGTTTCCCCTTGATATTGCTCTTCATTGACTTTTACTGTTAATTTGTATTCCTCCTCATAAATCATCGGAATTTGCTGCTTATATATTCCTGAATTTTCTTCAATTTCAGGAATTTCAAAGACTTGATCTTCAATTTCTAAACTGATTTCTGCTTCGCTAACCGCTGGAATAGAGTCTTGAAAATAAGGAGCTGTTTCACTTAATTTCACCCGAAATTCTCCGAAAGAATTGTTTTCTTTTTGAATTCCTGTGGCTTCAATAACCAAACGTGGTTCTGCTGTTGTTAAATCTACATCCACCACATCTTCACAAGATTGTAATCCCATCAAAATAAGTATGATAAAAAGAAATTTTATATTTTTCATTTTCTAAAATTTAAATCGATAAGAAACAGAAGGAATAATCCCAAAAATAGATAATCTTTTGGCTTCATTTACTCCAGTTTCACTGTTTTCTGCAAAATTTAAAGAAGCAGCATTTTTACGATTATAAACATTATAAATACTAAAAATCCATTCTCCTTTCCAACGATTTGAAGTTTGCTGAGGCGTTAAAGTGGCTGAAAAATCTAAATGATGAAAATCAAATAATCGATTTGCATTCCGCTTTCCATAATTCGGAATATTTTGTCCTTCATATTCATATTGCCCCACTGGAAAAGTCACGGGTTGCCCAGTTTGATAAACAAAAACTGCGCTAAACTGCCATTTTTTATTCAAATCATAATTTGCTGTTATTGAAATATCATGGGTTTTATCCCAAGGAGATTTATACCAATTTCCTTGATTAATTCCTGGTTCTTCTGCTGTTCTTCCCGGAGTTCTTTGTTCGGTTTTTGACAATGTATAAGCAATCCATCCGGTGAGTTTTCCACTGTTTTTTTTAAGTAGAAATTCCAATCCATAAGCTCTGCCTTCTCCGTTTAAAATAATGCGTTCCACCGCATCATTAGCAATTAAATCTGCTCCTGAAATATAATCTATACTGTTTTTAAAATCTTTGTAATAAATTTCTGTTTCCAAACGTAAATCTTCATTTTTAAAATCGTGGAAATAGCCAACTGCGTATTGATCGGCGCGCAAGGGTTTGATATATTTTCCTGCGGGAGCCCATAAATTATAAGGAGTGGGAGAATTACTATTCGTCAACATTTGTATATATTGATGTAAACGCTGATAACTGGCTTTAAAAGCATTATGCTCATTAAATTTATAAGAAACAGAAATTCGAGGTTCTAAATTATGGAAAGTTTTTAAAGTTTTGCTTTTAGATTTTTGATAAGTTTCTAAAATGGGGGCTTCTTCATAAATTCCAAAATCAGGATTATAAACCACAGGTTGATTATCTTGATAAATATTGATTTCATCTTGCCCAAGCCTATTAAAATTATTTACTCTCAATCCATAATTCAAAGATAATTCTTCAGAAAGTTTATGTTTAACTTCTGCAAAAACAGCATTTTCCAAAGCATATTTTTTGACAAATTGTTGTGCTATAACAGCAGATTCTTCTGTAGTTGGCTGTAAATTTCCTGGATTAAAAAGATAATATTTAGCATTAACACCATAATTCAGCCTGAAATTATCTGATATTTTTTGATTGAAATCATAAATCAAATTAAGGTTTTTAATGCTGCTATTGTATTTAAAATCTAAAGGTTTAAGTTCTAATTTATTTTGAAAATCAGAATAAATCAAATACAGATTTGAAAAGAAATTATTATTAAAACGATGCTCCCATCTTAAATTGGCAACTGCATTTCCATAACTTGTTTTAAATTGATTGCTAATATTAAAAACATCTCTTCCGAAATATCCTGAAAAATAAAGCGTATTTTTCTGATTGAATTTATAATCTAATTTTGCATTCAAATCATAGAAATAAGCAGAATTATCTTCATCTGCTAATTTTAAAAACAGATGTGCATAAGAACTTCTTCCAGCGACTAAAAAAGAACTTTTTTCTTTCTTAATCGGCCCTTCTGCCAAAGCTTTTGCACTTACAATTCCTATGCTTCCTTCCAGATTTGTTTTTTCTTTATTTCCTGTTCGCTGTTGAATATCCAAAACAGAAGATGCTCGTCCGCCAAATCTTGCAGGAATTCCACCTTTATATAACTTTATAGATTTTTGTGCATCTGCATTAAAAACAGAAAAAAATCCAAATAAATGAGAAGGATTATAAAGTGTAGCATGATCTAAAATAGTTAAGTTTTGATCACTGCTTCCTCCGCGAACATTAAATCCTGTTGATAATTCTCCTCCACTACTAACCCCCGGTAATAACATCAAAGATTTCACCACATCAGCTTCCCCAAGCACTGCTGGCATTTTTTTCACTTCAGTAGGTTTTATTGCTACCACACTCATTTGTGGAGAACTTAAAGACTCTGTTGTAGAATTATTAGTAATCACAATTTCATCTAAACTTTCAGAAGATTGTTTTAAAGTTATATTTAAAATCTCATCTTCCTGTAAATCAATTGTTTTTACCACAGATTCATATCCTAAGAAATCAAAAACAACTTGATGTTTGTTAGGAGAAAGTTTTAAGCTATAATATCCTTTTTCATCGGTAATTGTTCCTTCACCTTCTTCTGATATACTTATGCTAACACCCTGCAAAGCTTCCCTTGTTTTTTGATCTGAAACTTGTCCTTGTAAAATTACGCGTTCTTGAGCTTTCGAAAATATGGGGATAAGACAAAAGCAAATTATTTTGAAATAGAAAGTCATTTTATTGATTTTTTAAACTTCTTTAATTTTTTCTACATTAAGTTTAATTATAAATGCCAAAAGTAATATCTTCATATAGAGTTTACTTGAACAATTCTGCTATAATTGATAAATTACTTCTACAAAGATATATTTTTACGAATTCTACTTAATGAAGTATCTGTCACTCCCAAATAAGAAGCTATATGTTTTAAGGGAGCTTGTTGAATAATTTCTGGTTTACTTCTCATTAACTTAATATAACGTCTGGTAGCATCTTCTGTAATCATTTCTATAGATCTCATTTTTAATTTTGTGATTTGTTCTGCCATCCACACTCTCCCCCATTCCGCTATTTCTATATTACTTTCGAATAAGCATTGGAAATCTTGAAAACTAATAGCCCATACCTGACAATCTGTAAGCGCAAAAGCATTTTCTATCGGAGTGCTTTTTTTAAAAAGCGCCAAAGGAGCAATTACAATATTTCCAGAAGTAAAAAACTGTGTAGTAATATCATTTCCTTTGTAGTCAGTAACCTGTGTGCGAACTAATCCAGTTTTTAATATAAAATAATGATTACTGGTTTGGTTCATTTTGAAAAGTCTTTCTCCTTTTTTAAAAAAATTGAGATAATGTTTTTCTTTTATCTTTTGCAAAATCTGATGCGTAATCAAAGGGTGATTGTAAGTTTTTTTAAAAAGAGAATTATCGTTCATTAGTAAAAGCTATATAAATTATTTATACTTATTATCATCAGACATTTATTTTCAAAGACTATTTAATTATTATGGCATCTTCTCAACATTATACTTGAAAAATAGCCTAAATAATCAGTTCTTTATATATGGTAATTAAAGTTACCATTTATTTTAAACTTACTTACTTTCAATAAGATTCTATTTATTTATAAACAGACAATCTTCAAAATTTTTATGCTTTCAAAGCAAAAAAAGGCGAACTACCAAACATTTTAGCAAACACACGAATAAAATGCGCTGAATCACTAAAACCAGCAAAATAAGCACTGCACGTTAAATTCTCTTCTCTGGAATATGCCACAGCTTTTCTTACTTTATTCCATAATATATATATTGCTTAATAGACACACTAATTTGTTCTTTAAATAGATGAGCCGAACAACTTTCAGAAAGAAAGGATATTTCACTAAGTTTTTCTATTGGTAAAGAAGCTAAGTGATATCTTTGTACAATATATCCTCCTAAGGAAGAAAGTGGATTAACATATAGTATTTTGCAAGTTTTAAAACATCTAAAACGATGGAATAAATTTGAAGGAGTTATCACTGCTTTCAATCGATAGCATTGTCTTTTTATTTCTATTTCAAAAAATCTTTCTGGACAAAATATAAGTTTTATTCCATAATGCTGATGAAATCTTGTATGGAAATTATTTTTAACGAAAAAAGCATAGCCTTTTGATAGATTAAGATCTTGAAGTCCCATTTTTATTTTTTTATTTAAGTGATTTATTCAACTCTCGATCATTAAATGGCAAAGAATTGATATTATTTAATATTTCGGTCAAAATTATATTTTCTTATCACAACAGTTCTTGGTGTAAACCAACTTTAAATGGAATGAACTCATCTTGATTTTCTTTAAAAGCGAACATTATTAAGAAGTTTACTAAAGTTAGTAGGATTCATGCCTAAATAGGAAGCAATATATTTATGAGAAACTTGATGCAATAACTGAGGACTTCTTTGACAAAATGCTTTGTATCGTTCTACAATAGTCAACGAATGTAACTCAATATGACGTTTGATGAGACCTGCCAAAACTACTTCTGTCATCTTTCTGAACAAACGTTCTAATTCTTGAGATTGATCAAATAAATTGAGCAACTTCTTGTGATTGATAAAATAAAACTCGCTATCCGACAAACAAGTCAAAAAATGTTGAGATGGTTGTTGCAAAAAAAAGGAGTCAGGAATTGCACAAATACCTGGAGCATATGTAAATACCATCACATGCCTTTTATTTTTGCCCTCAAAAAAAGACATTTGAACTCCACTTTTTACGAAAAACAACTTCTTTTGAATTTGTCCTGGAACAAGGATATCTTCTCCTTTTTTAAAAAAGATTTCTTGCGAATTATCAATTAACAATTGATATGTTGATTTTTGTATTTCGTAAAATTTATCTAAATATTTTTTCATATTTTAACTATAAAAACTCCTGCATAAATAATTCATATTATATGAAAACTGTTCCACGATATTTCAAATAATTATCTAAGTTCATTTAACTCTTCTAATGCCATTTTTTTACAACGACAACAGTTCTACTACTGTGAACCAAAATATTATTATCATATCTTTCACTCTTTCTTTTTCATGTCTTTTGCTATTTCTATAGAATGTTTTAAAGCGTTAATATCATTCCAATCGTTATGGGTAGGAATAATATATTGCGGATGAGGATATTTTTGCTGCACCTTTTTTAAGGTAGCTTCATATTCTTGAACATTGCCATCTTCCACGTTACCTAAATCTTCGGCTTCAACACCTTTTATCAAACAGCCACCATATAAAACTCCTTCTTTGTTAAACGATATCACGATGTTATCTGCTGTATGTCCTTCTCCTGGATAAAAAGTTTCAAAAGAATATTGCCCCACTTGAAATGTTGTATCTTTTTCAATTAAAAATTCAGCTCTTTTCATATTATTTTCTTTACTCAGTGAATCGGTGTGAACCGTTGTATAAGTTTTAATACCTTTTTTTCGGTAGTATTCCAATCCCGCCGTTTTATCACTATGCCAATGGGTGGCAATAACCATATTCACATTTTGATCGTGCTTTAATTTTATACTGTCTAATAAAGATTGAAATTGTGTGGTATCCCAAGGGGTATCAATCATTACTGCTCCCTCATTAGTAATTAGATACAGTCCATTGGCTGGATATTTAACTCCTTGATAAGTATTATATGTTGTATAAGTATAAAAATCTCCTTCCAGATGAGCTATTTCAAGTTTCGTCTCTTCGTTTTGCCCAAAAACAACGATAGAAAACATAAAGAAAGAAGTCAGTGTCAGTAAAAAAATTTGCCTGGTATTTTTCATATCAATTTTATAGTTCTTATAAGTATTTTTAAAAGATTGTTTAGGATAGTTGATTTGTTCAATTACTCTTCAAATGTCGCTGCCTGATTTCTATCATTTATTTTTATTGATTATCATCAGTAATTAATTTCCAAAGATATTTTTTGCTATTAACTTAAAACTTGTCATAAGACAAGAAAAATAGTTTTTTCTGAGAGAAAATTATTTTTACAAATTGAAACTTACATTATCTAAAAGCACTTATTTGGAGAACTTTTCTTGATTATGCTCTTTAGATTTTCCTATAGGAATCGTTAAACTGTTCCAATTCTTCCCTTTCAACATTTTACCGATATACACAATTTGTCCGATATGATAACTATAATGAGTTAGCTGTCGATTAATAGCTTCTATTACAGTATGCTCTTCATTCCGGATATAAACTGTTTGATTTAAATCTTTCTCCTCTAATTCTTCAAGTGCTTTAAATAGACATTGCCAACCTTCTTCCCATTTAGCCAATAATTCTTCTTTATTTTTCAAATCGTTTTTAAACTCTTCATCACGTTTTCGCCAGATTTTCTCTCCATCTGAGGTAAGAAAATCAGTCCAACGTGATAACATATTACCCCATAAATGTTTAACAATAATAGCTATACTATTACTCATCTCATTATACTGCCAAAAAAGCTCTTTATCCGACAGTTGACTGAGAGTCTTCTCACCAAGATTTTTATAATACTTAAAACGTTCTTTTATATCTTTTAAATATCCTACTTTCATTTGCATTGTTTTTATAATTTATTTTAAACAAGTAAAGAATGTTATATCTCTAATATATTAAAGCATTTTCAAAAAATCCTCAACAGCATCATATCCTTGTTTATTTAATTTTTTCTTTAACCTCATTTTAGTAACTCGAACACTTTGTGGAGATATTCCTAATGTATTTGACATCTCTTTATTAGAAAAATTAATCTTAAATAAAACCAAGAATCGAACTTCTCCTTCAGTAATTTTAAAATCTTGATTTTTAAGTTTCCAAAGAAAGTCAGGATAGATCTGTTGAAACTTAATTTTAAAACTCTCCCAATCTTGATTTGTCAAGATTTTATGATGAAGTAATTTTGAAGCTTCTTTTTTGCTAATAGTATATTTTGAAGAAATACGTTTTTTTAATTTTTTAATTAACTTGTTTTTTTGAGAAAGATGTATGATAAAATTTTTTAGTTCATTTTCTTTTACTTTTAATATCTCCTTGGAATTTTTCAATTCCATTTCAAGCTCTTTTTTTCTCATTTTTACTTCTTGCCAATTCTTATAAGTAATAATTGTAGCAACTAACACTCCTATTAAAATAATTCCGAATAATAATAACCAACGATTTTGGGCAATAATTCTTTTATTTTCTAAATTTTGAATTCTCAAATCTTTAACTTGAGCCCCCAATTTTGCTTGTGATTCTGCAAGGTTTTCAGAATATTGTGTTTCTAAATATCTTATTTTATGATCTGTATATTTTTGTTGATAATATAAAGCTGAGTCAAACACTTTAAATGTTTCAAATGCTTGACTTAAAATCTTATACCCCTCTCCTATTCTTAGTTTACTATTACTTTGAAATGCATATTCAAGACTTTTTGATGCTGTTTGAATAGATTCTTTTTTCCTCTTTTCATTTATATTTATTTCAGCGATATTAAAATATGTAGCTGCCATACCGTCCATATAATCGATATTTTTATAAATTTTAATTGCATTTAAATAGTTATGATAAGCAGAGTCGTTTTTATGTTGTTTCTTAAAGATCTGTCCATAATTATTATATGCAATAGCAAGATCTCGCGGAGAATCTATTTTTTGAAATAAATGAATTGCCTTTCTACCCTTTAAAAGTGCATTTTCATATTTATTTTCTTCTTTATAAATTAAAGATTGATTAGTGTAAATTAGCCCTAAAAGCCTTTCTAAATTTAGTTTTTTTGCTATTTTTTGAGATTTATCATAGCACTCCATGGCTAAATTATTATCTCCTAAATTCCAATGGACTAACCCTAAATTATTTAAAACTTTTGCTGTTCTTTCTTCATTATCACTCTTTTCAAGTGCTTTCGAAAAATATTCCAAAGCAGAATAATAATTTCCTTTTTGCCAGGCTTTAGCTCCTAAATCAATAAGTTTAGAAGTACTCTCTTCTAATTTATAATGTTTTAAATGAAAACTATCTTGTTTTTCAGGTAATTTATTATCATTAGAAAAATCATTTTTGGAAAAACAACCAAAAACAGTTAGAACTATAATATATAGTATTAGATATCTAAACATGTATTTTATTAAAAAAACAAGCATTAATTTAATTTAAAGAATCACAGCTCTTATTAAAAGTATGTTTTCTTAGGTTTTAATAACAACTGTGATCCTTTTATCAAATCTTAATTACTTTACAATCATTTTAAGGGTTTGTTTATGATTTTCAGTTGTCAGTTGATATAAATAAATCCCTCTTGATAAATCTGACAAATCAACATCAATTTCATGGTTCCCTTTGCCATATATATCATTTGTGAGCGTTTTCAATTTTCTGCCTTGAATATCATACAACTCTATTTTTATTTGCCCTCCATTATTTAATTCGAAAGGAATTGTTGTAAAATTCTCAAACGGATTAGGATAATTTTGTTTTAAGCCATCATTTCCTTTATTATAATCATTTGAAAAATCGTCTACTCCTAAATCATGATTTGTCTCATAAAAATAAAGTCCACTAAAAAAGAACAAATCTGAAACAGCTTCTCCGCCAATAATTAATTTACCATTATTTAAGGGAGTTAGTGATTTTGGATTAAAAATTGAAAGTTCTGGCCCATGAAAATGTTCATCTTCAACTTCTATTCCTTCATTGTTAATTTTATCTAATTTAGCAGAAACTCCATCAGAGTTTTTATAAGGTAGATGTGGTTCCAATATCTGATTTAACATATATAAGTTATCTTGATCATCTAAATATGAATCTTTATAAAAATGACCTATTTCAGAATTATAATCCCAAATTAATTCACCATCATCAGAATCAAACTTTATAATAGTATAACGTATATTTACTCCAGGAAGTTCACTCTCTGCTGTAATAATTAAATTATGGTTTGAATCGAAATATGAAGCTTTCGGAAAAAGTATTCTATTTTCTTCTTCTTGGCTATAAACAGTACTCCAGATCTCTTCTCCTGCTCCGTTTAATTTTAAAGTTACTATATCATTTTTCATTAAAATAAAGTCATCACTTATCGCGGTGATATAGATATTATCATTTTCATCATTTAATAAATCAACACCTGAATTCTTTCCCATGACCTCTTGTTCTATTTCTTTATAAAAAATAAGACTTCCATTTTCAGAATCTATTTTCAACACTATTATCTCAAAAGAGGGTGGATTTCCTGTCATACCTCCAGTCAAACCTCCAAAACCTGTTAAAACTATATTTCCTTGGTTATCAATAGCAGAAGCATTAAAACCATACGTATCATAAGTAGAACTAAAAGAACTAAATGAATGGAATTCTTTCCAAAGCTCTTGTCCAGAATCAGAATACTTTATAAAAGAGGCGTAAGGTGTTGTGTCTTCCGCATTGAAATACTCATTTCCTACCACATAAATATTATCTGAATCATCTAAAAAGCTATGACTTAAATAATTCATTGTATTTTTAAGTATTACCTCTTTTTCAGTTTCCCACAATAGAGCTCCATCAACATCAACTTTTTTTATCTGTAAAGGATCATTCACCTGCTCTCCTCCATTCATCAAGCCGCCTCGTGGTAAAAACACCACTATCATTTCATCATTAGAGTTTATATGCAATTGCACAGAACTATTAATGTTTTCAAATTCCTTTTCCCATTCTACTTCTCCGTCAGTAGAATATTTAACAAGGGAATTATATGTTTTTATTTCAAGATCTTCAACTTTGGAATAAGAACTGATTAAATATAGATTATTATTTGAATCCTGAACAAAATTCTGACTTCCTTGGATTTGAGTCATTGAACTTGAATTAGAGGTTTCGTAAATAAAGCTCCAATCTTCATCATTTGAATTTGAATCTATTTTAAGCACTTCAAATACATTTCCTTTTTCTGTATAAGAATTATCAAGCATTAAATAAACTTCATTATCATTTATATGAAAGTCTATATATTTATTAATGCTCTCTGTATCTGAATATGATTTGCTGTAATTTATATCTTTAATTAAATTACCATCTTCATTATAATTTAACACTTTAATCATTTGATCCCCTCCTTGAATTTCATTTTTACCAAACCCTGATATTATAGGTTGTTCATTATCATCGAGCTCTAAAGTTGCAATTTGAATATCATTTAAACCTGTTGTTTTCTCAATCCAATTTTCATTACCTTCATCATCATAAGATATTAAAATTAATTCTTTTTCATTATAATCCCTACCAGCAACATATATTTTATTAGTAGCTGATATAGCAATTTGATGAGCATAAGTTTGAGAAGAACCTGTATAAGTCTTTGTCCACTCCAAGTCTCCTACCTGATCATACTTAAAAGTGCCTATTTCAAAACCAAAGTCTCCAGTTACATATAAGTTTCCCTCTTCATCAAAGACGACTGAACGTCCTTGACTATGGTTATTTATAACCTGTTGTGAATCATTCCATAATTCATTTCCTTCTGAATCATACACTTTAGTAATTTGCCCTTCCCAATATCCATCAGCTTCTTCTTCAACAGCTCCGAATCCAGTAACAGCAATATTTCCATTATTATCTATGGCTATAGAAGTAGGCTCATTCCAGCTTCCTTGTATATTATTTCCATCTGTAATAGACCACAATAACTCTCCATTGTCATCATATTTTAAAAGGCTATACGCATACACCTCATTTCCTATATAACTTACTCCTGCCACAAAAACATTCCCATCTCCATCTATAGCCATAGCTGTAGGAATGTCTAATCCTGAATGATTACTGTCGTAAATATGACTCCACAAAACATCTCCATCCTCTTTATCATATTTTACTGTATAAAAGTCCAAATCATTTCCGTTCCAATGAACTCCACTTGAAATGGGATTCCCTTCCCCATCAAGAACTAATACTTGACCTTTTTCAATACCAAATTTAGTTCCTGTTTTAATTTGTTCCCATTCCAATTCTCCTAAGTCATTTATTTTTATTGTAGCAAAATTTCCTTCTGGGCTATCTGAATTTGAAACTGCTCCTGTAATATAAGTATTTCCCTGCTCATCAACAATCCCATCATAAGGAATATTCATTCCTCCTCTATCTTCTATATGTTCCAAATATTCATATTCAGAAATAGAATTAAAAAAGTTTTGATTTTGTTGAGAAATTTGATTCTTTTCACGAGGTAATAAATCAAAATCATCTTTATAAACTTTATTTTGTGCCTGTACTGAAAAACTTAACGTGCATATACTTAGCAGTAAACAAAACATTTTAATTTTAACAAATATAATAATCGATTTCATAACTTTTAATTTTTAGTGGTTTCATACAAAAATCAATTAATTTATCTGTTATTCGGAAAAAAATGCGTTGACAAAACTGTTGACATTATTTTAAATCATCAACACTATTCTGTAAAATATATAAATTAAGAACTTAATTTTATACTTAAATTTCTTTTAAAATATATTTAATAAATCAACTAAATATCATTCTCCTATTCGCTCATATTCCTCAAAATCGGTATCTTTCATTTTTTCTTTGCCATTTCGCCCTCCAAATTTATACGTGAGATTGATACTTGCCGAACGGTTTCCCATATATTGTTTTATAGAACTATTATGTCCATTAAAACGATAATCATTATCAATATTCATCGTTTTAAATATATCAGTAAACTTTAAACTCACATCCAGTTTATTTTCTAAAAAACTTTTCTTCAACGATATATCAGTCCACCATTGTCCGTGAATTTTATAATATCCATGATTAAACGGGCTTCTTGCTGTAATATTTAAATTAAGTTGAATATCCTTTGGTAATTGAATCTGTTGTTGATTTTGAAAAAGTAGGAATAAATGTTTATTTATTCGTTTAATATGGTCTTCTAAATCAAGCTTATAAGATTGATAATTGGCCACCAAAGAATTATTCATATTCCAATAATGTCTCATTTTAATAGGAACATAAGCATTTACCCCTATATCAACAGATCTTTTCAAATTATTGACCACAAAAGAAGTTTGATTGGTTTCGTTATCTGTCACCGGAACTTCTGTCATAAAATCTTTATTATAATCAAATGATAAACCGAATTGATATTTTTGTTTTATTAAATGGTTCATCGATAATGAGTGAGTTCGCTGAGGTTGTAAGGAAGGATTCCCTTCTGCATAATTATACGGATCGATATAAAATATTTGTGGATTTAAAAACTCATATTGAGGCCTGGTGATTCGCTTATTATAAGCATATTCTATTTGATAGCTTTCACTCACTTCTTGTCGCAAAGAAACATTTGGAAACCAATCGATATAATTTTTTTTATGCTTTGAGTCAATCAATTTCTCTATTCCTTCTCCCCAAGTTTTCTCCATACGTAAACCTGTGTTTAATGTCCATTTAGGATGCAATTTTGCTGTGAATTCTATATAATTTGCCCAGATATTTTCATCATAATCAAAAGCATTACTTCGTTCTTCATCATATTCAGAATCATCTTCTTCAATTTCAAAAAAGTCTAAATGACTTTTAAATTTAACTTGACTATATTTCGAGCCAAAGCTTAAAATCATTCCATTTTTCCATAGCCTTTTATAATCTGCTTTAGCAGCAAAAATTTCATAATCATTATCTGCTGGAGCATTAAATAATTCTGTGTAAGCATTCGAATTTTCTGACTTATATTCATTTTCAAATCTGGATTTTATATTATGTTTTACTTGAGATCCATCAAGATTAATTTCTAAACCAGAACCTAAAGTGTCTGTTTGAAGTTTATAATAAACACCTGCTAAAATATAATCAAATTTCTCTCGATGTCTATTGAATGATTGAATATTTTGCGATTCATTCCCTTGGTTTATATCACTTTCTGAAT
>Ga0079226_10001297_pt1 | contig 19132 bp, 16 predicted proteins | sample Poulit2014_FD_76345 | JGI IMG/M metagenome (GOLD analysis project Ga0079226, IMG submission 76345) | Agricultural soil microbial communities from Georgia to study Nitrogen management - Poultry litter 2014 | ecosystem: Environmental > Terrestrial > Soil > Agricultural land | place: USA: Georgia... | reverse complement strand
TGTCTGTTCTACAATCGGAATAATAATTTTATCTCCAATTCTATTAGTTATTGCTATAACTATAAAAATAGATTCAAAAGGCCCTGTGTTTTTTAAGCAGGAAAGACTAGGAAAAGATGGTAATGTTTTTAAGATTCTCAAGTTTAGAACAATGGTAGAAGATGCCGAAAAATTCGGATTAGGAATTAAAACATATTCAGAAGATCCTAGAATAACAAAAGTAGGGGCTTTTTTAAGGAAAACTAGTTTAGATGAATTACCACAGTTATTCAATGTTTTTATTGGAAATATGAGCATTGTAGGTCCAAGACCACCAGTGCCATATCACCCGTATAAATATACAGACTATAATGAAAAACAAGTTAAAAGATTTAATGTTAAACCTGGTGTCACCGGACATGCTCAAGTAAGTGGAAGAAATATGTTGACTTGGGATGAAAGAATAGTTTTTGACGTTGAGTATGCAGAAAACTATAGTGTCCTATTTGATATAAAAATTATTATTCGAACTTTTATTAAAGTATTTAAAAGAGAGGATATAAACAGTGATAGACATAAATAAAAATAAGGGTGATATAAATGTTAACGGGTAATCAAGTGTATATTCGTTTAATGGAAGATGAAGATGTTCCATTTAAAGTGAAGTGGATTAACAATCCAGAATTTAGACATACATTAAACTTCGATTATCCTTTGTCAGAACTAAGTACAAGGAAATGGTTACATAATGTTGCAGGAAATCCCAATAGAAAGGATTTTATCGTTTGTGATATTGAAACAGATGAACCTATTGGATATTGTGGCTTAATAGGTATCGATATTAAAAACGGCAAGGCAGAATCCTATATGGGTATTGGCAATTTATCATACCAAGGCAAAGGAATTGGTTATGAAATAAGAAAGATATTATTAGATTATGCATTTTTGGAATTAAATTTAAACAAAGTCTTTGCTTATGTTTGGAAAGAAAACACTCCCATGGTTCAATTAAATGAAAAAGTAGGGTTTCAAATTGAAGGATTGCTGAGAGAAGATATTTTATCTCATGGTGAAAAAAGAGATCGTTATATTATGGGGATTTTAAAAGAAGAATATGTTAAATAAACTATGATAATGAAATAGGTGTAACGATGAAACAAATATCATTCAATTCATATCCAACACCAATTGAATATTACGGAAATGTAAATGACAATAACATTTACATAAAAAGAGACGATTTAACTGAGCCAACCTTAGGTGGAAATAAAGTGAGAAAGCTAGAGTTATTTCTTGCAGACGCTAAGAAACATAATGCGAACTATATTGTTACTTATGGTGCTGCACAATCGAATCATTGTCGTTTAACAGTATCTATGGCGAAAAAATTAGGTTTTAACGTTATGTTAATTCTAGCAAAAAGTGATGAATTAAACTTTAATGGGAATTATCTAATTTACGATCTGTATGATACGGAAATTATTTGGACTGAAACGAACGTAGTTCCAGAAACGATTGAAAACACATTGAATGAATTAAAAAGTAAAGGGCACACTCCATACTTTATACAAGGCGGAGGACACGGAGACTTTGGAACCCATGCCTATAAATTAGCATTTGATGAAATATTAGAACAAGAGAACAAATTAGATGTTGTATTTGATAAAATATTCCATGCATCTGGAACTGGAACAACTCAGGCAGGACTTGTTGCAGGGAATATTATAAGCGGTGTAAATAAAAACATTACTGGAATAAGTGTTGCAAGAAATATAGCAAGAGGAACAGAAGTTATTCAGGAGAGCGTTCAATCATACTTAGAACACTACTCACCAGAACATGTAGATAAGGATTATAAAATACAGTTTTTAGATAAGTATGTTGGAAGTGGGTATGCGGATATATACCCTGAAATAATAACAACGATTAAAAATGTTATGAAAAAGACGAGTATAATGTTAGATCCTGTATATACTGGGAAGGCTTTTTACGGAATGTTAGATGTGATTCAAAATAAAGATATACAGAAAGAAAATATATTGTTTATCCATACAGGTGGTACTCCATTGCTATTTAATTATGCTGAGAAGTTTAAAGTGAGGTAACAAAATGAATATTTTAGTAACAAGCGCTGGACGTCGAGTGAAAATAGTCGAATATTTTAGAGAAGCACTAGCGAAAAATAATGGTAGAGTTATTGCTACAGATTGTGATCGTAATGCCCCAGCTCTATATTTTGCTGATGATTATGAAATAGTTCCAAGAATAGATGATCCTAACTATGTCGAAATATTATTAGATATATGTAAGAAACATCAAATCAAGGCAGTTATTTCTTTAATTGATCCAGAATTAGAATTGTTGGCAAATAATAAAAATGTGTTTACTGAAAATAACATTGAACTAATCTTGTCTCCATCAAAATATGTAGATATTTCATTTGACAAATATGAAACACATTCATATTTGAATAGAAAAGGAATTCATTCTGTACCAACATACAACGACTTAGATAAAGTTGTTTCTATGCTTGAAAAAGGTGAATTAACTTACCCGCTAGTTGTAAAACCAGCAAAAGGTAGTGCTAGTCTTGGATTGTTTATAGTAGATAACCTTAATGAATTAAAAAAAGCTTATTATACGTTGGAAAATCAAATCATACAACCATTTTATAAAGATAAAGAATTTGGTATTGACGTCTATATAGATATGTTAAATGGCGAATTAGTAGATTTATTTATTAAAGAAAAGCTACGTATGCGAGCTGGCGAAACAGATAAATCCGTTTCTATTCATAACGATAAGGTTGAATTGTTGGTAAAAGAGATGGTTAAGCAAACTGGTTTTGTTGGACCAATTGATGTTGATTGTTTTGAATTTAATGGTGAGTATTATATATCTGAAGTTAATCCACGTTTCGGTGGTGGATATCCACATGCATATGAAATGAACTGTAATTTTATGACCTATATTATTCGTAATTTAGAAGGCGAAACAAACGAATCATATGAAGACTATAAATATGATAAAGATTACGTAATGATGAAGTATGATCATGTTCAATTAGTTAAACAATCATCTAAATAAAAGATTATCATTAAGGAGCTATTTCATGTTCTTTATACCTAAAATACGAGAAAAAAGAATGAAGTCACATTTAAATAAAGAAAAGAAATTTTATGAATTAACAAATACTGATGAAATTGAAGCATATCAATTAGATCAGTTTAATTTGCTATGGAAAGATATTCAAACGTATGTTAGCTATTACAAAAAGTTAGTAGATGAAAACATTCTCCCGAAACAATTTAGTTCTTTTGATGAATTTACTGAATTGCCAATTGTTACGCGTGACTTTGTTAATGAACATATGAAAGATTTTACAAACACAAAAAAAGAACATGATTCAATTGGCACAACAGGAGGATCTACAGGTACTCCGTTGAAATTTCCAAAGTGGTCTTCTGAGACAGAACATTGCGAACCGTCCGTATGGTATGTAAGAGATTTTTATAATATAAAACGATCAGATAAGATGTTTAGAATATGGGGACACTCTCATACATTAGGAAAAGGGTTATCTAGAATTAAAAATAAATTAAAGTTTGATATAGGATTGCCGTTGATTGGTTTTAAAAGATTCTCGGCATATGATTTATCCGATGCAAAGTTGAAAGAAGCTGGAGACGAAATACTAAAATTTAAACCAAAATATATTATTGGTTACAGTAAAGCCCTATACATATTAGCTAAGGCAAACGAGGATAAAAAAGAGGAATTTCATAAATTGAATTTCAAGGCCGTATTAGGTGCCGCGGAAGGATTTGAACGTAAAGAAGATCGAGAGTTTGTATCGGAGGTATTTGGATGTCCAACAGGATTGCAATATGCTGCAATGGAAACCAATTATCTAGCACAGACTCATCCAGACGGTGAATATAAAGCACTTTGGAAAAATAGTATTATTGAATGTGTTGACGATAACGGATACCCTGCTGAAACAGGAAGAATATTAATCACTTCGCTATACCCTAGAGCGTTTCCATTAATCAGATATGAATTGGGAGATGTTATAAGCGAATGTAAGAAAGACGGGCATAGTGTATATGCGTTTAAAGAAATTAAAGGGAGAAATAATGATTTCTTGATACTTGATGATAATACACCAATTCACTCGGAAGGTATTACACATGCAATTAAATTATCAAATGAAATATCTTCATATCAAATCAGATACACTCAGAATAATGAATATACAATCTATGTGAAAAGTGAGACAAAGTTAACTGAGGAAGTCTTTAATGCAATACAAAAACGTTTGAAACAAGTCGATCCTAGATTAAGTGAATTAGAAATTAAACAAGTGGATCAGTTAAAACAGACTATAGCTGGTAAAACGAAATGGTTGATGGAAGAATAAACTTAAATGGGTGATTTTTGGATGAATACTGAAAGTGAAAGGTTAATAAGAGTAAGTTTTACGGGCGATATTATGTGTGAGTTACCTTTACTTCAAGCATCGAAAATAGGAGCTAACAAATTTAATTTTGATGAAGTTTTTGAGGAAACATCCGAACATTTTTTGAAATCTGATTATGTGGTTGGTAATTTAGAAACAATTTGCACTGGAAAAACGAATAAGCTAACTGATCATATTTATTCATTTAACTCGCCAAAAGAATTTATTAAATCTGTTAATAAAGCTGGTATTAGTATGGTGACCACGGCTACTAACCACTCACTAGACAGAGGTATTAAAGGATTACTTGATAATATAAATGTGATAAATGAAAATGGATTGGACTATATTGGGACATATCTCGATGAAAAGTCTAGTGAAGAGATTTTTATTAATGAAATTAATGGTGTGAAGATTGCGTATTTGAACTATACATTTGGTACAAATGCACATATTAACGGTGTAGAATTAACAAATGATGAATTACACCATATTAAGTTACTCAAACCACAGACAACAGAGCTAAAGAAATACAAGTTGAAAATGAACTCAAAAAAGTTAAAGCCTTTTGTGGCACGAAATTTATTTAAGGTAATATCTTTAAAAACTTGGGTTAGTGTGAAACGTAAACTAGGATTAACATATAATACTCCCTATCAAGATAATGACTTATCTGAAGTAGACCAAGAATATCTAAATCGATTGAAATTAGAGATACAAATGGCAAAGGAACAAGCGGATATTGTTATAATGTGTATGCATAGCGGTGGTCAGTTTCATCCCGAACCAGGCAAGTTTAGTCAATATATAATGAAATTCTTAGATGAAAATGGCGTTGACATGGTTATTGGTAATCATTCTCATGTGGTGCAGAGAACAGAGTCTTTTGATAATGGGATGATTGCTGCATATTGTTTAGGTAATTTCAGTATATCGCCAAGCTCTGTCTATGTACTTGATGAAAACTTACCGGACTATTCAGTTCTTTTACATACATATATTGATAAGAGTTCTAAAAAAATCACAAAAATCACATTTTCAATTTTGAAAGTTGAAGAAACTAAAAATGGAAGCTTAACGGTTTTCCCCATACAAAAATTATACAATCAAGTATCGATAGAACGGAAAAATGAAATACAAAAGAATGCAACAAAAATATTCAATAGATTTACGGGGAATAATGTAAATCTCATCGACATTAAAAGTGAGTATGCATTGGAATATTAATTTAAGGTGTGAAAAAATGTTTAAAGTAAGTGTTATTGTGCCAGTTTATAATTCTGAAAAATATTTAACTCAGTGTATCGAGTCTTTAATAGAGCAAACATATGATAATATTGAAATAATAATTGTTAATGATGGATCAACTGATAATTCGGGGATGATTTGTAAAGATTTTGAAGAGAGAGATAATAGAGTAAAGGTGTTTAACATTCCAAACTCAGGAGTATCTACAGCAAGAAACATAGGAATAGAAAAATCTAAGGGAGACTACATCACATTTGTTGACAGCGATGATTGGGTAGATCGAAATATGATTGAATTTGCCGTTGAGAAAATTACTGTTGATAATTCAGACATAGTAATGTGGTCCTATTTAAAAGCATTTAAAAACGAAGAGCTAAAACTTCCTTTGGTTTCTAATAAAGATATGGAGTTTAGTAGTGATAAGAGTTTACTATATTATAAATCTATAGATTCAATGTATGGGCAAGACAAATCTGTGCAGTCTGTATCCGCAGGAACAACATGGTGTAAATTATATAAAAAATCTATTATAGAAAATCATAATTTGAGGTTCAACCCAATCTTAACTAGGGCACAAGATACAGTCTTTTCTATAAAAGCATTTAATTTAGCTAATAAGATCACATATTATAATAAAAACTTGTATCATTATAGGATTACAGATTCCTCTACTAGCTCTGGTACGAGATTTATCAAAGATTCTATAAAATCTTTTAATGCTTTATTGTATGAATTTTTATCATTTAAGGATTTTGTAGAGGACCAAAAAAAGTTTATGAAGGTATATAATGTTAGAGTAATAAAGGTACTGCTTTGGCATTTAGAGCATAATTACTTTCATAAAGATTATAAAGGAAGTATATTTAGTAGAAGAAATGCGATAAGAGAACTATTAAATGATCCTTTATATGGGGATTCAATTAAAGATGTTGAAGTAGGGGAACTACCTAAAAAGGAAAGAACTATGGTGAAGTTCTTTCGTAAGGAGAGAATTCTATTATTTTATATAGTTTATAAGATACATTCTTTGGTAACAAAATTTAAAAAAGGAGCTTTGAAAGATACATAAGAATTAAGTTAAAGATTGGGTGTGTGTTACCTAGTGAAAGTTAATTTCAAAACTTTAGCATTTATAATAATATTTTTATCGTTACTTGAACCAGATTATTTTACGTCTATCGATATAATTCATGATTATTATATTGTAATGAGAGTCATCACTCTATTCCTTGCGTTTTTATATTTTTTAGTGAAAAATATGGTTCCTAAAATCACAAGTATTATTGTAATTTATTTTGGAATATATGGATTTTCAACATATATAAACAATGGTGATATGATGAGTTTTTTTGCATACTCATCATATATTGTTAGTTTCGTAGCATGGTTAGAGATAACACTTAGAAGATATACAATGAAGGGATTATACAGCCTCAATTTTGTTTACTCACTTCATGTTTATATAAATTTGTTTTTTTATATTGTATTCCCTCAAGGTTATACTTATTCAATAACATATGCAGGGAATGTGATAGAGAGGTATTTTCTTGGTGTTGAAAACCAATTTGCTTCTACATTAATTCCAGCAATTGTGATTAATATAGTTTACAATTATGCAAAGCATAGCAAGCTAAAGATAAACTCATACCTATTAATAATCACGGTCTTATTTACCTTTATATATATATGGTCGGCAACGTCAATAGTAGGAATAAGTTTAATTATTTTATATTTACTATTAATAAATCGTAAAAAGGTAAAGGCAATTATTAATAACAAAACTATTATAATTACTACTGTGTCATTATTTATATCGGTAGTAGTATTAAGGATTATAGATATTTTCTCGTTTTTAATTGAGGACTTATTAGGAAAAGATGTTACATTATCAACTAGAACTTTATTATGGGATAGAGCATTTATCTATATAGAAAATTCCCCATGGCTTGGTTATGGATACTTGGGATCTGGTCGATACTTACAGGTTACGTCTACAAGATTTATGGATTCTCATAATACAGTATTGCAACTTTTACTACAACATGGATACTTAGGTTTAATTCTATTTGCAATTTTAGTATTTATGTTTTTTAAAAACCTATCTATCTATAAAGAAAGTAACATTACGAAGTTCATACTTTTTTCATTCTTTGTCGCGACAACAATGATGCTAAGTGAGGTATATTCATTTACATTTTTGTTAGTTATATTAGTATTAGGTATTTTTTCACCATATATTATTAGAGAACAAGAAAAAACATTAAGTAAGGGTTAGATATGATAAAACAATTAAAAAACAACAAGTTTGTTAGAAATGTAATTATTGTTGCGAGTGGTACTGCTGGTGCCCAGGCAATTACGATGTTGTTCTCGCCAATTATTACGAGAATGTACGGTCCAGAAGCGTTTGGTGTTATGGGAACGTTTAGTGCAATGATTAATATTATTATTCCTGTGGCTGCTTTAACTTATCCTATAGCTGTAGTGTTGCCTAAAAAACATGAGGAAGCAAAAACTATAATGCGATTATCAATGTTAATTGCATTGATATTGTCTTCAATATCATTGTTGACATTAATGATTTTTAAGGAAAATATTACGAAATTATTTAGTTTAGAAGATATATCATCTTATTTATATCTAGTACCTTTTGTAATCGTTTTTGCTGCATTTATGCAAATAATGGAACAATGGTCAATAAGAACAAAACAGTTTTCAATTAATGCTAGGGCTACTTTTTATCAATCAGTGATTGTGAATATAAGTAAAGTTGGTATAGGATATTACCATCCTGTTGCACAAGTTCTAATATTGTTTACTGCTATATCAAATGGTTTGAGAGGTTTTTTAATTTACATATTTGTAAAAAAACCTAAAGATCTCATTGACAGTGAAGAAACAGGAACAACTGTTGAAACAAAGGAAGTTGCAAAAAAGTATTATGATTTTCCAGTTTACCGCGCACCACAGGATTTGTTAGATGCTTTTCAGCAGAGTTTTCCAGTTGTGCTTCTTACAATGTTTTTTGGGCCTGCAGCTACCGGTTTCTATACAATTGGAAGAACTGTTTTACGACTTCCAAGTAATTTAATTGGAAAAGCGGTAGGGGATGTTTTTTATCCCAGAATAGCTGAGGCTGCTAACAAAAATGAAGACATGGCAAAGTTAATCAAAAAAGGGACTATCGCATTAGCTGGTGTTGGAATTATTCCATATGGACTTGTAGTATTATTTGGCCCCAGTCTGTTTAGTTTCGTATTTGGTGCAGAATGGGCGACAGCTGGCGAGTATGCTAGATGGATAGCTTTATGGTCTTACTTTGCTTTAATGAATAGACCCAGTGTTAGATCATTACCAGTTTTAAATGCTCAGAGATTTCACTTTTTTTTTACTTTGACGATCACTGTTTTAAAATTACTTTTAATCGTTATTGCTTATTATCTATTTCAGAGTGATATTGTCGCAATAGCACTATTTTGTATGGCTGGTGTAATCTCGAACTCAGCATTAATACTTGTCACTTTAAATTTATGTAAGAAGAGAAAGGTGAAATAATGAGTGACTTTATATATTCAACTAAAACTATTAAAAAAGAGTATATGAAAAAAGCTCTTCACTCCATATATAAAGAAGAATTTCCCCAGATATCATATTTTCATGGCCCCTGGGGTTGTTTAGGTATCACCCATAATATATACAATGGGTTTGAACCATATGAAACTGAAAAACACATTGTTATCGTAATAGGTGGCCCATTATTAACTTTTGCTGCTAATGATTTTTTAACTTCAAATAATAATAATGACGGAACAAAACTTATCTATGAGCGTTGGTTGGATGACGCAATAATATGGGATGAAGATTTAAATGGACCATATTCTGTTGTAATTGTAAATAAAAAGACATATGAAAAATTAGTGGTTACAGATATTATGTCGTATATACCAATTTATGACTATAAGGGTGTTGAGGGTTATACAATTTCCTCACATGTAGATATATTATCTAATATTACAAATAAAACGAAAGACTTTGATGAGGTTTCTTTAGTAGATTTTATATTACATGGAGCTGTCACATATCCTTATACAACGTATAAGGATATATATCAGATTCAGCCTGCTTCCGAACATCTTTATAGTAAAAATAATGTTGCAGTAAAAAGTTATTGGGAACCGCATGAAACAAATGAGCATAAGGACATTAGTGAAACGGCAGAATTGATTAGAGAAAAACTAGTTAATTATATAAATATGGTTTTATCTCAAACAACTAATATAGCGCAGTTTATTAGCGGTGGAGAGGATTCACGAACACTATCAGGTATATTACAGAAATTCGATCGAGACGCATATATATATTTAGATGGAATGAATAGAGAAGGAAAGCTGGCAAAAAAAATAGCGGAGAAGTACAATGCGAGCTTTAACTTATCCACTAGGGACAAATTTCATTACCTACATGTATTAGAGGAATGCACTAATCTTATAGGTTCAGGTGCAGAATATCATCATGCACATACCTATGGATTCCATAAATCTTTAAAACAATACGATGCTGTATTTGGAGGGTTATTTTCAGATGCTCTATTAAAAGGTGCAAGAATAAAGAAAAATAAGATGTCGCAAAAATTTATTTTTATTCCCGATACTATTAATCCTAGAAATTTAATTAATGAAAACTTAGCCAGCAATGAACTCCCCGAAAAACTGCTAAATATCTTGAGGGATAGAAGGTTAAATCATTTTAATTTTATTAAGCAATATAGAAATGAATCCGCTGAAGAATGGTTTGAACTTTGGCCAAGTTCAATGAATAGAAATATTGCAAATATATATGCTAATAGAAGATTATTTAAGAGTTATGAACCATTTTTATCCAATGACATTGTTAAAATAAGTGCTTCTTGTCCACAAAGCTGGAAACTGAATAGAAAGTTATTTAATCTAGTTGCTAAACCACTTTTAAAAGAAACTAAATGGGTAATGCATGGTGATGGCTGGTTACCATACTATTCTTACAAATTAAATTCTATTATTAGTTTCTTTACTTGGTCTTATAGGCAACTTGCTAAAAGAATAGGAATAATGAAAGGTAATCAAGGCCCTTGGGCTTCATGGAAATCAATTATTAATAGTAAAAAATGGGAAGAGCAACTAGTCCACTATAGAATAGATGATCTATTAATCTCGAGTGAGCTTAAAAGGGAATTAAGTAAATTTATAAAAGATAAAAAGTATTCAGTTTTACAATATATAGCATTTACACAAGTAGCATATCAATTACAAATGAGGTATAAAGATGAAAAGGAAAATTAAAGGCCTTTTAGTGAATTATAAAAAATACAGATACAATCAATTGTTAAATAGTAGAGATTTGAAACTGCTTAAAGGTATGGAAGAGGAGTATAAATATAAATTATCGTCCAAAATGAAAAAGCATATAGATGAGTATGCCAAAGAAGTTTTTGGATCAGTAGCCTATGCACCAAGTTTGTATGTATATACAGTATATAATCAAGAGTTTAAAGAAGGATGGATACCTGATAATTATTTTGGGTACGTTGTTGCTCCAAAAGCAAATAAAGGTTTAGGACATGTTGCAAATATGAAAACTATGTCTAAAAAAATTATTCAAACAAACAAATTACCTGATAAGTTTTTTGTGATAGATCAAACATTATACGATGAAAATTTTAACGTAATACCAAATGAAAAAATTGAAAAGGAATTATTTGCATTTTCCAGTGAGTATTTCCTGAAATTAGACAATTCCAATCAAGGAAAAGGTGTTTATAAACTATCAAAGGAAAATTTCAATTTAAATGAAATGTTGAATAAAGGTAATGCAGTACTACAAACGCCGATAAAACAATCAAAATTCTTTGATGAAATTCTAACAGGTAATGTTGCTACATTAAGAATATTAACGTATAAGGATACATCTAATGAAATTAGATTTGCTGCTTCATTTTTACGAGTAGGAAGAAAAAATGAAGATATTGTTCGAGCAGAAACTTCTATTAAAGTACCTATTATTGATGAACATGGTACCTTTAATAGCTTTGCTAATGGAGATTCAGACTGGAAAAAATATTATGAGCATCCAGATACGGGATATAAATTTGAAGGCAACAAAATTCCTTACTTTAAAGCAGCAGTCAAAGATTGTATCGATATTCATAAGAAAATTCCACATGTTACAATCATTGCATGGGATGTTTCCATCGATGATGATGGTGAAACTCAAGTAATAGAATGGAATGCTAATCACCCAGGAATAAAGTTTACGGAAGCTTGTTTGGGGCCATCGTTTAAAAGTTTAGGGTGGGAAAATTTACACAAAAATTAAGGAAAGGAATGTTCTCTTTGATAATCGCAGTCGCCGGCACAGGCTATGTTGGCCTGTCCAATGCAGTATTACTATCACAACACAATGAAGTTGTTGCACTGGATATCATTCAAGAAAAAGTAGATATGATTAATAATAAGCAATCACCTATTGGAGATAGTATGATAGATGAATTTTTAAAGAATAAAGAACTGAACTTGCATGCTACTACAGATGCGCGCGAAGCTTTTACAGATGCATCTTTCATTATTATCTCAACGCCAACGAACTATGATCCTGAGACGAATTATTTTGATACGAGTTCAGTAGAAACGGTTATTGAACAAGTATTAGAAATGAATCCTGAAGCAACGATGGTAATTAAGTCAACCATTCCTGTTGGTTACACAAAAAAATTACGTAAAAAGTTTAATACAGACAATATTATGTTCTCACCTGAGTTTTTAAGGGAAGGTCAAGCACTCCATGATAATTTATACCCTACACGGATTATTGTCGGAGAGGAATCAGAACGTGCAAAACAGTTTGCTAACCTTCTAGCAGAAGGTGCAATTAAAGAAGATATCGATATGTTATTTACAGATTCAACGGAAGCTGAAGCGATTAAGTTGTTTGCGAATACATATTTAGCGATGCGTGTATCTTTCTTTAATGAACTTGATACATATGCGGAGTTAAAAGGGTTGAACACACAACAAATTGTAGATGGAATTGGACTTGATCCACGGATTGGTGATCATTACAACAACCCTTCATTCGGCTATGGGGGCTATTGCTTACCAAAAGATACAAAACAATTACTCGCAAACTTTGAGGATGTACCGAACAATATTATTACTGCCATTGTTGATTCAAATGCAACACGAAAGAAACATATTGCAGATCAAATATTAAAGGACAAACCAGAAGTTGTTGGTATTTACCGTCTGACCATGAAAACAGGCTCAGACAACTTTAGACAATCAGCTATTCAAGATATTATTGACCATGTGAAAGAATCTGGAACGCCAGTTGTTATTTATGAGCCAGTTCTTGAGGATACGCACTTTGATGGATTGGAAGTTGTGAATGACTTAGCGGCGTTTAAAGAACAGAGTGATGTGATTGTTGCGAATAGGCTGGATGATGAAATTAAGGATGTGGGAGAGAAAGTATATACGAGAGATGTGTTTAGGCGGGATTGATTAATCAATGCTTGTATGGTTCTGCAATTTGATAATATGCCCATGTCCAAGCATAAAATGATAGTTCATATAAATAGCAACCAAACAATCAATGACCGTCGTTTTTTCTGAGAGTATTTATCGTAGACTTAACTACAATATCAAGGAGTGAAATCATGCCACATAGACAAAAGACATTTTTATCATCACCCCACATGAGCGGAAATGAACAAAAATACATTCAAGAAGCATTTGATTTAAATTGGGTTGCACCTTTAGGAAATAATGTGAACGGTTTTGAAGAAGAACTAGCCACGTACAATAACATATCAGATGTCGCCGTGTTAACTTCGGGAACGGCAGCCATTCATTTGGCTCTTAGATTACTAGATGTAACACCTGAAGATACAGTTTTTGTTTCATCGTTAACATTTGTTGCTAGTGCTAATCCGATACTTTATGAAGGTGCTACTCCTGTTTTAATCGACTCTGAACCTGAGACTTGGAATATGTCACCTGAAGCACTAGAGCAGGCGTTAAAAGATGCAGAACAAGAAGGAAAGTTGCCAAAGGTTGTAATTATTGTTCATCTATATGGACAAAGTGCCAAAGTAGATGAACTTCTCGCTATTTGTCGCAAATATAGTGTTCCAGTTGTTGAGGATGCAGCAGAATCACTAGGTAGTGAATACAAAGGACAAAAGAGCGGAACACATGGAGACTTCGGAATTTATTCGTTTAATGGTAATAAGATTATCACAACATCTGGTGGAGGCGCGCTTGTTGCTAATGATGCAGAAGCCATCCAAAAAGCACGTTTCTTATCTACACAGGCAAGAGACCCAGCCATTCATTACCAACATAGTGAGATAGGATACAACTACCGTATGAGTAATATAGTTGCTGGAATTGGAAGAGGACAGCTAGAAGTACTAGATGAAAGAGTTGCACAACGTCGTGCAATTTATGAACGATATGAAGAAGCCTTCGCTCATATACCAGGTGTATCGTTCCAACCTGAACTTGAAGGCACAAAATCGAATCGTTGGTTAACAGCCTTAACAATTGATCCAGAAATTACAGGAGTAAATCGCACAGACATCATTAAACGACTAGAAGAAGAAAACATTGAGTCAAGACCTGTATGGAAACCAATGCATTTGCAGCCTTTATTTGAAGGTGTTACGTACTATCCGCATGAAGATGGAAATAGTGTGTCGGATAGATTGTTTGAGCACGGGATTTGTTTGCCAAGTGGGTCGAATATGACGGAGGCACAGCAGGAGAAGGTTATTGGTCTCATAAATGAATTTTTCAAGTGATTTATTTCCATATAATCTACTAACTTCACTTAAGATATCAAATTATTTGCGAATACATATTTAGCTATGCGTGTATCGTTTTTTAATGAACTAGATACATATGCAGAACTTAAAGGATTAAACACCCAACAAATCGTTGACGGTATTGGACTTGATCCACGTATTGGTGATCATTACAATAACCCGTCATTTGGTTATGGAGGATATTGCTTACCGAAAGACACAAAGCAGCTTCTTGCTAACTTTAAGGATGTACCAAACAATATTATTACTGCCATTGTGGATTCAAATGCAACACGAAAGAAACACATTGCAGACCAAATCTTAAAAGACAAACCAAATGTAGTAGGCATATACCGTCTCACAATGAAAACAGGTTCAGACAACTTTAGACAATCAGCTATCCAAGACATTATCAATCATGTCAAAGAAGCTGGAACAACGGTTGTTATTTATGAACCGGTTTTTGAAGACACCCATTTCGACGGATTAGAAGTCTTAAAGGACTTAGCGGCCTTCAAAGAACAAAGTGACGTTATTTTAGCCAATCGTTTAGATGATGATATTAAGGATGTTAGAGGTAAAGTGTATATTTAGTCGGAATTAAAGTAGAAAGTCTCCTAAGAGCCAATAAACGGTTCTAGGAACGGTTGAGACTTGCATGAAACAATTTAATAAAGATAGCTGAATGAACCCCTTCTTAGAATGTGCAGATGAAATGATAGCTGTTTATTTGGGAAGGGGTTTTACATATTATAGGTGTAAACGGTAAACAGGATTTAGAAGGAGGAAATCATGCAAGAAGAATTGAAAAGGTTAGAAAAGTCCAGTTGGGAAATTAGACTCTATGGAAATAACAGTTTAGTAAATAGTGTAAAAAGTCAGCATTTTAATATCTATGATTGGTCTCTTGCTTCTGACTTCCCGGATTATACACCTTGTTTTGAATCCCCACACGTAAATGTATTGTCTAACGATCAAGTCGATAGAGCGTATATCAGAATTCAATGTATATTGCGCTTAGTAAGTGGATTACGTATAGTCTGTGATAAACAGAAAGTTGTTGCATCAGATAATGATATTACACTTGTTGAGGGGATTTATTTTAAAAAGATGAGAGCAAAAGAAAATCTTGATATTCTACTTGAGGAGTTAGAAAATCCATTTGACGAAAAGGTAGCAAGTTTACTTTGTAGTAGCAATGTTAGTCATCATGGTTCTGAAGAAGAAGACTTTTTTAATATCATTGTTAGAGATTCATCCGTGAGAGAAGCAATTACTTTATTTGCATTAGGAGAGGAACAGGTTTTATATTTTTTAATAAATGCATATAAAATATTAGAAATTATTAAGGGTGAATACAAATTAAAGAATAGAAGCAATAAACTTTGCAGGGATATGAATAGCAAACCGATTCCAGATTACCTTCTAGATCCGTTGAATGAATTTCAGGGATTTTCTAGGTATATTAATTCTAAAGATGGATCCGGTATTTTTTCCAGACATGGCTCAAAAGATAGTTTTCCAAAAAATCAAAAGCCGTCACATGCAAAAATGCGTGAAGTTTTAATTCTAGCAATAAAATCTTGGTTGAACCACAAGAGTGAGATTCTTTATAACAGAAATTATATTAGCAAAAGTTAAAATACATTTAGTTGAGTAATGTGGATGATATATACCACGCATTGCTAGTAAGTGTGACAATCTTTATAAGCTTGATTACCGTCAACATGAAAAAACATGAACAGATATTCACCTTCCCATTCATGCCCAGGCTTACGAATATTCCAATTTATTATTGGTATCAAGATTAGAGGTAATTACCATGAACAAATACAACTCCTATAAAAATTTACTTTCAAAATCCTATGATGAAGCAGTAGCGTATTTGTTACTAAAATATGGTTGTGCTGAGGACGATTATTATCGTGAAAAATCATACCAAAGGTTTTTGAATGGGGAAATTAAAAATATTACAAAAGGAAAATATTCAAGAACGAGTGAAGGTTTATATTGTCATCACATTGATGAAATGAAGGAGCTAAAAATATCGGACCAATCCTTTGTGAAAATAAATAATATTCCTTATGCATATCAAAAGAAAGAGCGGTTGGTTTATTGTGATCTAATCGAACATGCTATTTTGCATGTTTTAATTACAAAGGAAACTTCCCAGGAATTTGGTTTGCCAGGGTATCTTGTATTTTTAAAGCCAACTATTGAACAATGGTATATTGATGAAATCGTCCCAACTCCTCCGTGGATGAAGAATTGTTACAATAAAGCATTTTTATATCCTGAAGAAGCGGTTAATATTTTACAAGCGATGCAAGAAACTCTAGGACTGAGTTATTTTAACTCTCCAGATGAGTTTCATGAAGATAAAAGGCGAAAGATAGAAGAATATCAAGCGATTAAAAAGAGACGAGAAGTGGAAGATAAAGAACGGGCAAAGAGAGTTAAAGAAAAAGAAAAGCAAATATTTAAAGCAAAAACCGAACAATTTTATCGGGATTATCCGAAATTTGAACCAATGAATATACGTTTTGATAGTCCACGGCGGAAAGTGATAGCAATGTTATATGACTATACATATAGTGACATTTATAAGAGTAAAAAAGAACTGGATGTAGCGATGAAGCCAGTGATTAAAGATGACCTTTTTAAGGAACTATATGTATCTATATGTAATAGGGTAGACAAGTAATAATAATGATATCATCCGGATTTACAGATAGCCTATTCTCGAACTTACTGCCGTTTACCTTTCAAACATGTTAATATATTTTCATACATAACATCTAAGGAAGGTATTATACCATTGGATGACGACAGGTATTATCTATGCAATTATTAATTGTGAAATCTCCGATGGACTTGGTCCACTATTAAACAATGAACAAGTGAATACAGTTGTTCACCTCGTGATCATTTCTATTCTTGCAGTATTTATTTTTAGAAAGAGAATGCGTATGTTTAAATAATATGTTTTTAAAAGTAAAAGCTGTCTGATAGAGATGGATTATTTTTTTCGTCTGCGGGGACGAAAGGGGTTGTTGGTTGGAATGAATGGTAAAACACATCTTGTTGCGGGACTTGCAACAGGGATTGGCATTTCATACTTTTCTCAAGGTGGAGGAACTGATGCTATTGTCATTACCTCTGTAGCAACGATGGCAGCACTCGCTCCTGATTTAGATACTGCAGGGAGCTTAACACAAAGGTTAACAAGGCCTTTACGATTTGTGAATAGAATCGGATTTATGTTGTTATTGATTGTCTTTTTCGCTTCCATGTCTACGCAAGTTCGCTCCGAAATGCTCATGGGAGGAATTGGAGCATTCCTGACTTTATTGTTCTTAAAAAGAATTACAATCAAGTTTCAGCTGTTCATTATGGCAATCGTTATTGGTATTATCGGGTACCATTATGGACATGATTCCATCGTATTATTTGCTATATATGTTGGTGTAGCTAGTTTACTACCACATCGTTCATATACTCATTCACTGATTGGACTTGTTTGTTTTTCCTATATAGCTTATAAAGCTTCGATTGATTTTGGGGTTGAGCAGTTGTTTCTTGCTGGATCACTAGGTTACTTGACCCATTTATTACTAGACTCCAGATATATTCCGGGGAACAGAAGAGGAATTAGCATCCTGCTTCCTTTTAGAAGGCCGATTTTGTGAGGAGAGACTTGTCGAGTACAGGCGTATATCCAGGACATTCAAAATAGGTTTCTGCACGTTACAACATGTGTGCAGAAACCTACTTTTGAATGTAAAGGGTTGCTTATGTATTTACATGGGGAATCACTGATTTATTTATTAGGTCACTATTTATATCCTTCAAAAGTGAATACCAGAAACTTCTAGAATATATCTAGTTATGTGTTAATCATCTAATCTAACCATCCCACTCTCTACCATCACCCTGAAACTACGATCCATCTGTTGCTGCAACGTATGCATGGATATTTCCAATGCTAATCTATGCCAATTGTAAAAAACGATTTCCGTCTGTCGATGCTTTGTACGATTATCTTTTTCAGTCCTTTCCCAGTAATTCACTTGTGCCCGGTTGATCCAACAGTTATTCATATGTGTTGGTGCATGGGTTGGGAAGAGACACAGTTTATTGGTAACGCTCACTGGGATGGGCGTTTTTTGTTTGTATGGTAATTTTTCAATCACAGCTCTCCGTCTACCTTCATAAGTGGACCAGTAATGGAGGCAGGATGCTTTCATGATTTCAAGTGGTGTTTGCGTAACATAAAGGGTTGTATCCTCCTTGATAACGATTGCTTGATAGTCGATTTCTCTTGCTGGTAGAATTGCGCATGTTTCACTCGTGATGATGTAGTTTTGTTGAATCATAGTGTTTTCTCCTTAATAGAAGTGTTCATGTAAAAAAACTTCTTTTTATTTCTATTATCGGATTTTATGATGAAAAAAGCGTGTAAAATTGAATTTTTGTTTGTTTTTTAATATGTTTTTAAGAGTAAAAGCTATCTTATGAGATGGCTCATCTTTTTAGGAAATAGTGATATCATCCCTGGAGATTCTCGGGAAAGCACTCTTTTTCCAGCCATTATTTTTCATAACAAC